>JADMIO010606909.1_pt1 | contig 101148 bp, 89 predicted proteins | sample 8958161 | NCBI WGS metagenome assembly JADMIO01 (sample SAMN16585339, study PRJNA669376) | soil metagenome | isolation source: Crop rotation soil | place: USA: Cullars Rotation, Alabama | collected 2011 | reverse complement strand
GCCGCGACTTCAAGTCACGTGAATTCCAAGCTTCGGATCCCACTGTGCTGGAAAGTAGTACTGTGAGAATTTTTACGGTCTCGGGACAGAAAGTCAAAAGCCTGCCGGTTAGCCATTCTTCGATCACCTGGGACATGACAACGGATTCTGGCCAGAAGGCCGCTTCGGGTTTGTATCTTTATCTGATCACATCCGGAGACAGTAAGAAGCGCGGCAAAATCGCCATCATTCAATAGCCGCTGCGTCATCTTTCTGTAACAATTCTGGCGCAAACTTAAATGTAGCCACCTGAATGGCATGTAATATCTATGCTATATTCGCGTCGAAAGACGCACCATGTGACAACTTTTATGAATAAGACCCAAACCCAATTGCTGATCCTCATTCCCTGGTTGACCAGCAGCCTCCTGCTAGCCCAATCCGCCTTGGCAACAACATGGTATGTCCGGCCGGATGGCGGCGATGCAACACAATGCACCGGGCTTGCAGACGCACGCTATCCAGGAAGTGGAACCGGTCAATCTTGCGCCTTCAACCATCCGAATTGGGCACTGGCCATCGAAGGAAACCCGACCAGACTACAAGGCGGCGACACCCTCATGATTGATGGATCGAATGGCGCTCAATACATGATGGGCTGGGGTGCGCCTAACATTACGGATTTTAGTTCTTGTCACTCCAGTTACGGATGGGGTTGTGTTTTGCGAGCTGTCCCCTCTGGTCCGAGTCCGGCCCAACCGACCCGCATCCTTGGGAAAGGGTACGATACCGGCTGCAGTGCGCCCCCTCAACTATGGGGCACGCAACGAGCGGCTTACCTTTTGAATCTCAAAGGCAGCAACAATGTTGAGGTGCAATGCCTCGAAATCACGGATCACTCGGCCTGTATGGAGTTCGGCCCGGGCAATCCATGTAATCGTGATTCGTATCCTTTTGGAGAGTGGGCCGGAACGGGAATCGAAGCAGCGGATAGCACGAATGTTTTGCTTAAAAACATTAATATTCACGGGTTGCGAAGTGGTGTTCACGCCGGCCGTCTCAAAGACTGGACGATGGAAAATGTGGCCATCGTAAACAATTCATTTGTTGGGTGGGATGGCGATATTGGTGCCAACAACTCCTCTAACAGCGGATCCATCATTTTCCGAAACAGCAAGATCCTCTATTCGGGCTGTGGGGAAACCTACCCGGGCCGACAACCTTATAACTGTTACAGCCAGGACCAAGGAGGTTATGGCGACGGGCTCGGAACCCACAGGACCAGCGGAAATTGGGTTTTCGATAATGTCGAGATTTCCCACAATGTATCCGACGGTCTGGATCTTCTTTACCACGACGGGACGGGAACGGTTACTATTTCCCGCTCACGTTTCGAAGGCAACGCCGGGAATCAGGTTAAAGTTTCCGGCGAAGCAACGATTGAAAATTCCATCATCATCGGGAATTGCGGTTATTTTCAAGGTCAGCCGTTTACCTGGAATCCATCGGGTGGCCCCTATTTCAACAATTGCCGCGCGGCGGGTAATCCAGTCAGCTTTAGCTATCCCAGGCCGGGCTTGAAGCACAAGATTTACAACACTACTATTACCAGCAACGGCGACGTGTTAGTACAAACCGGTGGCGGCGGCTGTAATGGCACGGAGACCGTTGTGTCGCGCAACAACGTTTTCCTCGGCGGACCCGAATATCTAAACAACGGAGACGACCGGTCGGATCTGTTTTACAACGCAGGGGCCGGCGGAAATGGCGATGGGCCTTGTGGGACAATCACGTTTGATAACGATTACTCGATTGTTTGGGGTACGAAAAACAATGCCTCGCGGTGTGCCGGAAAACCGAATGTTTTCTGCTTGGACCCCAAATTGGCCGAGCCCCCCGTGGAATACTATAAGGGCATGGCCTACAACGCCAATATTCTCGCGAACAGCCCAGCCATTGGAAAAGGAACGATCCTCAGCGGCCGTTCCGCCTTGGACTACAATTCCTTCCCTCGCGGGGAGAAATGGGATATTGGCGCCTTGGAATATGGGTCTGTGCCGAGTACGCCACCGCCTGGTACGGTTGTCACGTCCAATCTTTCAACCGTTCGTGTTTTTCCCAACCCCTGGCGATCCGATAAACATATTGGAAGCCCGATTACCTTTGATAATTTAGGATTAAACAGTACGGTGAAGATATTCACGGTTTCAGGACATAAGGTCAAATCATTTTCCACGTCGAACGGCACGGCAACCTGGGACCTCACGACAGATTCGGGCAAGAAGGTCGCCTCTGGCTTGTATATTTACCTCATTACCTCCGGAGATAACCAGAAGCGTGGGAAATTAGCCATCATCAAGTAGGGCCCCCCGTTCCTTGTCGCCATTCGTTTTCCGACTCGATTATCAAAGGTAATTATGTCTAAGCCACCTCCTATCCTGCGCTTACTTTTCCTGGGAAGTCTGATTGCCCTGGCGGCCACGTCCGCTGTCCAAGCCAGTACCTATTATGTCGCAGCGGGCGGAAACGATTCCGCTCCTGGAACACTGACCCAACCTTTCCGAACGCTGAATCATGGTGCCACATTGCTCCAGCCGGGAGATACCCTTCTTGTTCGAAGCGGAACCTATAGCGAAGCCCTCGAAAATAGCATTCCCGGCGGGACGTCCTGGAATTCCCCCGTAACGGTTTCGGCTTATCCCGGAGAAACGGTCACGCTAAGACCACCAGCTGGACACGACCGTGTCTTATTCTTTGGCGCCTCGAATCGCGCCTACATTATCGTTTCCGGTTTGATCTTAGATGGCGCGAATATCAATTACGACGCCGTAAAAGTTACGGCCGGTTCATCGACTGGCGCCTCCCACCATATTCGGTTGCAAAACTGCGAAATCAAAAATGCTCCGCAGCAGGGGATCCTGCTTTCCGCTTCGTCGCATGGCAACGAATTGATTAACCTCAAGGTCCATGATAATGGCTTTGGGCCGAATAACGAATTAACGCCAGCCCATTATCATGGCGTCTATGTGGAGTCTAATGACAACCTGATCGATCACTCGGAGTTTTATAACCATCCTGGCCACGGCGTACATGTCTATATGTCAGATGGCGTCAACGGGACCAATACACAGAACAACATCGTCCGCTTCTGCAAATGCCATGACAATGGCGGCGCGGGGATTGGCCTCTATACTGGCAACAACAATGTGGCTTACAACAACTTGCTCTGGAAGAACAAACGGGGCTTTCAGGTTGGATACGGCGCGACAAATTCCAGGGTCTATAACAACACTCTTTATAAGAACGCTCCTCAGTCATTTGAAGGCGACATCATGCTGGTCTTTTCAGGCGTCGACGGTGGCGGTGCCAATAACACCCAGATCACGAACAACATCATCAGTGACAGTACCGGTTGGGCTATTGCGATTGAAGATAACGGTTCCTCTGGCGTCACGGCTCAGAACAACCTGTTCTTCAACAACAGCGGCGGCACCGTAACCGGTGCGGTGTCTCAGTCCAACAACAAGTCCGGAGATCCACTTTTTGCGAACGCAGCCAGTTTCGATTTTCACTTAAGGAGCGGCTCGCCGGCCATTGATGCCGGGACAACCTTGTCAGCCGTTACAACGGATTTCGATGGTCTGACGCGACATGCGCCCTACGAAATTGGGGCATTTGAAGTAGCAACTTCCCCTCCACCGGTCGCCCCGACCATCAGCGCGCAGCCCCAGAATGCCAGCATTCAATCCGGTCAAAACGTGACATTCAGTGTCTCGGCGTCGGGGACGGCCCCCATGAGTTACCAATGGAAATCCAAAGCACCAGGCGCCTCCACTTTTTCGGCCATCTCCGGTGCAACGTCAGCTAGCTATACCATGACCAACGTTCAACAGTTAGCGAATGGCACCGAGTTTCAATGTCTGATCACCAACACGGCCGGCAGCGTGACATCGAATGTGGTGACCTTGACGGTCAATTCTGCTCAAGGAACAACCTGGTATATTCGTAAAGATGGCGGCACGGCCACGCAATGTAACGGAAAAACCGATGCGGCCTATTCGGGCAGCGGAACGAACCAACCTTGCGCCTTCAATCACTTGTCGTGGTTGCTTCCACCCGTTTTCGGAGCCAATGTCCTGATGGCAGGCGGTGATACGGTCATCATCGACGATCTGGACCATGCCACCGGGAAGCAAGCGCAGTACGTTGAAGGAATGGAAATGCCTAACAATGGCGCTTGTAGTTGGAATTTCCCATGGGATTGCCGTTTTCAACCAATTCCTCCAGGGCCAGATAAAACCCACATGACGAAGATTTACGGTAAGCAATGGAACTCAGGATGTGGTCAAAAACCACAACTCTGGGGCGAAAATGGCATTTACATGATGTTGGTGCTGGGCGGAGATAACATTGATTTGCAATGCCTCGAACTGACCGATCATTCCAACTGTATTTCGAACGGACCTTCGGGAAATATTAACGGAGAAAGTGTCAGCTGCAGCACGGCGCAACAATTGTACGCGGGGACAGGTATCGGGTCTGTTCCGAGCGTCGACAACATCAACATCAAGAATCTTTACATCCATGGACTGGCAACGCGAGGTATCGATTTGGGATCGAGTGCCACACCTGGTATTGTCGGCGACATTACGATTGATCGTACCGTCATCAATGCCAATGGATTCGAAGCCTTTCAAACAGAAGAAAAGATGGCTTCTCGAGCAGATGGAACCAAAACGTTTACCAATGGCAGCATTGAATGGAGCGGTTGTGGCGAACGCTATCCTCTTCCGAACACCGTTCCAGACTCTGTCGCGAACGTTCATCACTGTACATCACAAAACCAGGTCTCATTGCCACGGGCGGACGGAATTGCCTTCGGGTTTAAAGGGAATTCCACCACGGGCAACTGGATACTCGACAACATGAAGATTCGCTGGAATACCCAGGATGGGTTCGATACCATTCATGGTGTCGGCAACAGTTACACCAAAGTGACCAATAGCTGGTTCGAAGGCAATGGCGGAGCGGCTCTCAAGATTGATTCGGCCGATGCCGACGTTAATAACAACTTATTCATCGGTAATTGCGGGTTTTTTGCCAACCAAGCCTTTACGACTACAGCGGCTGAAAGCCCTCAAGGATCTGGCTTTCTAAGTTGTCGCGCGGGCGCCGTAGTTGATTTCCCGGCCTTACCGAGAGCCAATATCCATTTTTATAATAATACCCTTTTCAGCAATCAGGACGTCATGCTGCGCTATTTCCCAAGCGTTGCCAACATTTGTACCAGCCAAACCGTTTATCACGTCAAGAATAATGTATTTCTGGGCGGTACCGATTTTGTCAGTGATGTTCCCGCCTTGGGCGATTGGGATTACTCAGACTCTATTTACCAAGAAGGTTGCGATCAGGCCGTCTTAGACGAGGATTACAATATTGGCTGGCACGTGAAGCATCCGGAGAAATTTACGAGCCCCCATGATATTTATGCGGACCCGCAGATCACGGGTTCATTTAAAATTGGACCGGAATATTCCGATCACAATGGTCCATCGCACGATCCAACAGCCTATTATCAGGGGCTAAACGGCGGCCAACAATTTTATCTTCGAGCCACGAGCCCAGCCAAAGATAAGGGGGTGGTCCTGGCCGGTATTTCGCGGTTCGATTTCAATAACTTTGACCGTGGAACGACGTGGGACTTGGGTGCTTTGGAATACGGTTCAGGGGGTGGCGGTGGCACCATCCCCCCCTCCATCATCACTCAACCCCAAAATCAAAATGTTACCGCGGGTCAGAATGCCAGCTTCACTGTTACGGCCTCAGGCACATCGCCTTTGGGCTACCAATGGCAATCCAAAGTTTCCGGAGCTTCGACTTTCTCCAATATTTCTGGTGCGACCAGTCCTAGTTACGCACTATCTAATGCTCAACCTTCCAACGGAGGCACGCAGTTCCAATGTGTGGTCTCGAATTCCGCTGGCTCAGTTACGTCGAATCCCGCCACTTTAACGGTGGCGGCCGTGTCCGTTCCTCCTACCGTAACAACGCAGCCTCAGAATTCGAGCGTGATAGTCGGGCAGAACGCCAGCTTTTCCATTACCGCTTCCGGCACTTCCCCGTTGAGCTACCAATGGCAAGCAAAGACCTCCGGCACGAACACCTTCACTGCTATTTCGGGTGCCACGACCGCGAGCTACACCAAAAACAATGTCCAGCTTTCCGACAACGGAATGCAGCTCCGCTGTATGGTGTCGAACGGAGCGGGATCGGCGACGTCCAATCCGGCGACTTTAACCGTCGCCAGCACCGTTATAGCGCCGGTCATTATCCAGCAGCCGTCAGATCAGACGGTCGAGTTAGGTAATCGTGCGACCTTCAGCGTATCGGCGACGGGGACGGCTCCGCGTTATCAGTGGCAATCGAAAGGCCCGGGCTCGGGAATCTTTGTCGACATTCTTTCAGCGAACGGACCTTCCTATATTACGCCACCGGCTAGCTCGGCCGACGATGGAACCCAACTCCGATGTAGGGTGAGCAATAGTTCGGGGAATGTCACCAGTCATCCGGCGATTTGGCGGGTGAATTCAATGCTTCCGCCGCCCATTTTGAATCTACCGGCGTTTTTACCTGTTAATGGGTTGATTCAGCTGACCTATCCGGCGGGTTATGCCATCACAAGCTTCCAATGGTCCTTCGAACTTCAACCATCCATTTCCGCAAGTGCCTCAGCTTCCTCTATTACGGCCTTCGCTCGATCGGCACCCGTCAGCGCTTTTGCGACCTCTGTTCCTCAGGCCAACTTGGGTCCACATAATCTGCAACCTGGCTACTACCAGATTAGCGTTCGCGCGACCGATGCCGCCAACCGAGTCTCTTCCCCAGCCCAAGCCTTTGCCACTCTCGTCCTGGCAGATCTTTCACGTGCGCGGGTTTTCCCCAACCCTTGGCGGGCCGACAAGCATATCGGATTACCCATCACCTTTGACGGGTTAACTTTGAATAGTATTGTCAGGATTTTTACAGCTTCTGGTCGCCTGGTTCGAACGCTTCCCCTCACTCATTCCTCTATTACCTGGAACCTTACCACAGAGTCGGGAGACAAGGTCGCATCTGGTCTTTATCTCTACTCCATCACATCCGATGCCGGGAAAAAGCGCGGCAAACTCGCGATCATCAAGTAATCCGCCGGTCCATAACTATCTAAAGTCCCATTTTTTGAGTTCACGTTATCTTCATCCAACATTCATCCTTGTGTAACAGAAATGTCCCAAATATGTATGGATGACAAAGAAATCGTTTCTCCTGAATCTTCTTTTGCTGCTGACCGCTACGTCTTTCGTTCAAGCCACGACTTGGTATGTCCGTGACGATGGCGGTAGCTTTTCACAATGTAGCGGAAAAGCGGACCAGCCTTATCCAGGAAGCGGTACCGGTCTCAATTGTGCTGTTAAGAACATTATGGAATTGCTCCCTCCTCAAGGGGCCCGTATTGCCGCTTCCGACACTGTTCTCATCGATAATGTAAGCCATTTAAAAAGCGGCCAGGCTCAATATGAAATCAGCTTTAACGCCGCACCGCAGACTGGAAACTGCTATTTTGCGAATGCCCGTTACGGCTGCATGCCGGCCGATATCCCGGCCGGTGCCAGTGCCGCCCAACCCACACGCATCCTTGGTAAAAACTTTGCTAGCTGTGACAACCTCAACCCGAACCAGAAAGCCCAGTTATGGGGTAATCTGTCCGTCGATCACCTTATTGGCTTAAGCAGCAATGTGGAAGTCCAGTGCCTAGAATTGACCGACCATACCTCGTTGACGGTTTATAACGGCATCAAGGACATATCAATGGCCGATCGTGATTGTTCGGACGGTTCCTGTAACGCGGGTGCGGTTCATGGGATTTCGGGGGCTGGCAATACGGCAGTCCTTTTGAAGAACATTGATATCCACGGCCTCTACACAGGTTTTTTTATTCGCCGCGCCGGCAATTTCACGATTCAGGGAACACGCGTGGTGGCGAACTCACTGGACGGGTGGTTGGCAGACGACTGTCAGGAAGGCGACCGGCGTAATTGTCCCGATTCCCCTTTTACGGGCACGATTACGATGAAGGATTCCAAAATCATGTGGTCGGGCTGTGAAGAGAAATACCCTTTAACAACGCAGGACATAACCTCCTCGACCGATAAGCAGTACTGCAAAAACGGTTCTCATAACAGCGGCTGGGGCGCCACGAACGGCGATGCGGTCGATTTTCCGGACGCCTCCACCATTGGGAACTGGAACTTTGAAAATGTCGATATGAGTTTCAATATGGCGGATGGTCTTGATTTACTCCACGGCGCCGGGACAAAAGGTGAACAAATTGTTATCAAACGATCGCGCTTTGAAGGAAATGATGGCAACGCGATCAAAGTCAGCGGCGGAAATCTCACTATGGAGAACTCCAAAGTGATTGGCAACTGTGGTTTTTTCTACGGGCAACCGTTTACTTCGGCGTACCGCACGGATGGCACACACATTGATCCTTGGGATACTCAACCATGCCGTGGCAATGGAGCCGCTTTCTCATTGGCGATTGGCAATGGAGGAAAGGTTCATCGTCTGTTGAATAACACGATCTTAAGCGAAACCGATGCCATGATCGTCAGCGGAGGCACCAACTGTTCTGCAAGCGATCAAATTGTTCTGACCAACAATATCCTCATGGGCGGAAGGGATTTCACAGATGATTCGTCCTATCCTCATTCGCGCGGCGGTGATGGCATGACGGATATTTATTACGCGCAAGGCAATCCTGTATCCAGCGATGGGAATTGTGCTGGGTTTCCCATTACCGGGACCAACAATATTGTCTGGAATATGAATGGCGGGGCTGGTCTGAACGGACGAGCCGAAAAATTGACCAATACCAAATATATTGATCCGCAATTTGTCGGCACAATTCCGATGGGACCGAAGACGTACTATCGGGGATTGCAGGCCGATGTGAGGCTAAAAGCATCCAGTCCGGCAGTTGGCTATGGCAGCACCTCTGCCCCTCTGAGCCAAGCCGTTGACTACAACAACTGGCCGCGCGGCAATGCGTGGGATGCGGGTGCGTATGAAGCCGATACCCAAGGCGGTAGCGGAGGCGGTGGAAGCGGCGGGGGCGGTGGTGGACTCGTGTGTGGAAATAGAGTGATTGAAGGATCTGAGCAATGTGATGATGGAAATCTAACGAACGGCGATGGATGCAGCTCAACCTGTATGAAAGAAACGCCAAAGCCTGTCTGCGGGAATAAAATCTTAGAGGGATCTGAGCAGTGTGACGATGGAAATACGGCCAATGGAGACGGATGCAGCTCAGCCTGCTTGAGAGAATCACCCCCTCTGATGAGTGGCAGCGATGTCATTGATAATTTCTCGACCTCGAGAACCTTTACGGATGGCATGCAATTCGGCACCTGCAACGCTTTGACAGCCGAAATCAGCGGTTCCCCCACGCTAGCGATTACCAACAACCGATATTTGCTGGCGACCAGTCCGGCAAAAACCGATGGCTTTATTATCCGTTCCACCAAAGCTCTTCCGTCCACCTATAAGGTCGCAGTAGACATCGGAGATATTGAATTTGATCTAACCAACGCCAACGACGAAGAAAATGGGTTTTATTTGCCGACGATCACCTCAGCCCCCGGCTCACCCACAACCAACGATTGGTGGCACTCCAACCGAAAGGTGCATTTGGATATCGACAACAATGTCTGGGGCGCTGGTGGCCAACATCCTATCTTCATGGGTTACTACAACCCCTCTTCTGTGACGTCACCAGATCCATCGGACGAACAATTAGTCTATGACCAATCAACGAGAACCTGGGTCAAAATCAATGCCAACTGGGCCTCCGCCTTCAATTACCAGAAAAATACCTGGTATACCTTTGAAATTGAAAAGACAGCGAGCACATATTTCTTCCGCATCTACAACGCTTTCTCCCACGCCTTGCTCCAAGAAGCTTCCGTTCCCGTTTCGAGCGTGAGGACTGGGTCCGATTATTTAGCGATCGGTGATCCTCATACCAACTACTATAACGGCAACGTTAAGATGTCGAATTTGCGGATTTCTAACATCAGCTGCAGCGCCACCAGTGCTCCAACCATTACGACTCAGCCCCAGAACGTGAGCGTTACCATCGGGCAGAATGCTAGCTTTAGCGTCGCCGCCACTGGGAATCCATCCCCCACCTATCAATGGCAATCCAAGACCTCCGGCGCCACCGCATTTAGCAATTTAACGGGTGCAACGGCCGCCAGCTATACCCTAACCAACGCGCAGATGGCAAACAGCGGAACGCAGTTCCGAGCCCTGGTAAGCAATAGCGCTGGCTCAGTTGCCTCTAATGCAGCAACCTTGACCGTGGTCGGGTCAGTTCCTTCAATCACCACACAACCGAAGAATGCCAGCATTCAAGCCGGCCAGAATGTAAGCTTCACCGTGACAGCGACCGGAACACCTGCTCCACGCTACACATGGCAATCAAAAGCTCCAGGAGCCTCTCTCTTCAGCAATATCTCCGGTGCGACCAGCGCAACGTACAGCCTCAGCGCCGTCCCAGCCACGATGAACGGTACACAATTCCGTGTCATTGCAACGAATATCGCCGGCAACGCTATTTCGAATGCCGCAACTCTGACAGTTACGACGACACCTTCCTGTAGGCCTCGTGCGTTGGTTTCCGGCTCGGCCTCGCCCACCAATGTGACCCCGGGCGGCAAATACCAGATTCGGTGCGATTACGGTGTGATCACGAATTCCATTTTCCCGGCTGACGCAAACTGTGTCTATACCGCCTGGAGCGGGACGACGGCCCTCTTTGACTGTACGGCACCGACCACGCCAGGATCGGTTCCACTCACCTGTGAAATCGAAAATATCTCACCGGACTTTTACTGTGGCCACACGGATCCGATTAATTCCATTATGGTAGGGTCCGTTCCTACCATCACGGCTCAGCCCAGAAGTGTCAGTATCCAGTCTGGTCAGAGCGCAACTTTCAGCGTAACGGCCACTGGCTCACCGGCCCCTCGATTTACGTGGCAGTCAAAACCTTTACGGTCCGCTCTCTACAGCAATATCCCGGGGGCGACGAGCCCTAGCTATACGATCAACAATGTCACAACCGACTCCAACGGAACCCAATTCCGCGTGATTGTCACCAACACCTTTGGCAATGTCATTTCGAATCCGGTGGCATTAAACGTCTCAGCGGCTTGTAAGCCGCGGAATTTTGTTTCCGGCTCCGTTTCGCCCACTACGGTTTCGCCGGGCGCGGCTTATCAGATGCGCTGCGATTACGGCGTCGTCGCGAATTCGATCGTTCCAACTCCTGGGTCTGGCAGCTGTTCCTGGACGAACTTTGAAAATGGTGGGACGGTCGCGGTGTTTGCCTGTCGAGCCGGCACGACACTGGGAACAGTCCCCAATTATTGCGAAATGAAATCTATCGCGCCGGACTATTACTGTGAGCATACCGATCGCGTTCAGGACCTGCGCATCGCAGGATTAGTCAGCAACACGGTTGAACCTGAGATCATGCTACCGGCACCGATTCTGAATCCGCCTACAACTCTGCCACTGAACGCGTCAATCCATGTTTCCTATCCGGGTGGCTATTCTGTTAACACCTTCAAATGGAGCTTTACGCATCAGGGGGCCGGTGCCATCTCGAATTCCTCGGCGCCATCCAGCCCCGCAGCAGATCTGCAACCCAACACTTTCACGACGCCGGGCATTCAAGCCGACCTGGCCCTGCATCAACTCAAGCCCGGTTACTATTTAGTGACTGTCTACGCGATGGACGACCAAAACCATGTTTCCCAACCTGCGCAAGCGTATGTCAGCCTGGTCGCGGCGGATCTCGTTAATATCCGGGTTTATCCCAATCCTTGGAAGGGCAACAAGCATTCCGGGAGTCCGATCACGTTTGATAATGTGCCGCTCAACAGCACCCTGAAAATATTCACCATATCCGGACACCTTGTGAAAACGCTGCCGGTTGGTAGCGCGACCATAAGCTGGGATTTGCTAACAGATTCCGGGGACTGGGCAGCGTCGGGGGTCTATCTCTATACGATTACGCTAAGCGACAGCAAAAAGCAGGGCAAGTTCGCGATCGTCAAATAATCCGGCGGGAAGAGTAGAGATTACGACTCGAGGGCGGTGGCGAGGTCCGGCGAAGACTTACTGAGTTCTTTGAGTTCCTGACGGTTGGTTCCCAAGACGGTTAATATCGGGCGCATGATGTCCTTGAAGAAAATGCGGTCCGAGAAGATTTTCTGGCCCACAATTACCTCGCCCCGGTGTTCCCAATCCGGAATCAAATCATGGGCAGGCATTCGAAATTGTTCAAGCACGAGTCGGATGTCTTCCAACGTTCCGTCCCTGTCTTCCTTGAGATAAAGCTTCACGCCATCCTGGAAAAATTGATAGTGGGCCGACTCATCTCGCGCCACCAAGCTTAACCCCGCGGCCAAGGCTGCATCTCCCTGTTCGATCGCCCGACGCCGCAAATTGCGGTAATTGAGCCCGGTCGAAAGCTCCTGGAAGGTCGTGTAGATCATCATCTGGCGGGGCGTTTGGAACGGCAGGGTCCACTCGTGCGCTAAAACCTGGTCGATAAAAACATCCAATTCCTTCTTGGAACGCTTGCCGGAAGCCAAAAGCCATTGCTCCAGGACGAGCGAATGTTTGGACTCTTCATATCCCCAGTTGGCCTGGAACCAAGCGCGTCCTCGGCTCTTACGGACAAGTTCTAAAATTTTGGAGGTGTAGTCAGGCAGGTACAACTCGACCGCCATAAACGACTCTACAATTAGAGCGATTTCGTCTTGGACCTTGGGGTTGGCCTTGTCCCAAGGGATGTCCTTTTGGACGTTCCAGCGGCGTTCCGCTTCGGCACGGTTGAAAAACTCTTGGTAAAGCTCGAAAAAACGGTTCTCAAGTTCGGCGGACAATGGAATCTCCTTGGATGGCCCTATTATAGCCTATTCGCCATCCGAAATGGTACCTTTTCAGGTCATGGCTCGGTCAAAAACCCCGCTTCAAATCCGTCTGGAATACTACCCGATTCGGGTTTTATGGTGCATTCTTTTGTGGCTTCCTCGTCCCTGGAGTGAAGCCATCTGCCGGGCTGTTCTTAAGCTCGTGATGGTCTTTATTCCCAAGCGCCGAGCCTTGGTCGAGGAAAGCTTGGCCGCTTCCTTCCCGGAATTGGATCCGGCGGCACGGGCGCAAATCTTTAAGGGTTCACTGGAGAACTTGGCCAAAGGGATTCCCGTTTTTGTCCGGATGCCGCAGTGGAAAAAGAACCCCCCTTCCTGGTTGATCCACCATGACATCCACCATATCGAGGAATCGATTAAGCGAGGTAAAGGCACGCTTTGCTTCACGGCCCATTATGGGTGCTGGGAGCTGATGGCTTATGACGTCATGCGCCGCTACCAGCATGTCGGGATCGTTTATCGTGAATTGGATAATCCGTGGATAGAAAAGTTGGTCGTCAACGTTCGAACGGCCGCGGGAGGAATTGGCATTCCCCGCCAGCATCTCCTCCGGCAGGGTATCAAGTTTCTTCGGGACAACGGGGTGATTGGGTTTTTGATCGATCAGAATTTCGCCCCCGGAGGAGTGTTCGTGGACTTCTTTGGGCGTCTCGCGGCAACGGTTCCGGTCATATCGATTTTGGCCCGCCGCACCGGCGCCACAATTCTTCCTGTTCATAATCGCTGGATTGGCGATAAACTTCATGTTTTCTGGGAACCGCCGTTGGTGTTAAGCACAAAACCGATGATAGAGCAGTCCACAGCGGAAGATACAGCGGTCATGACGAAGACGGTGGAGCGGTGGATTCGAGAAGACCCTTCGCAATGGCTTTGGCTGCATAACCGCTGGAAGCGTCGACCGAAAGATGGAGAGTTGATTTACAAGTAACCGTTGCGCGGGGACGGCGGGATTTGAACCCGTGATCTCTGCCTTGACAGGGCAGCGTGTTAACCGAGCTACACCACGTCCCCGCGCAACGGTCTAGCACGGCGGACTGTAAATTTGAAGTATTGTACCAGACTCGCCGGAATGAACGCGAATGGGCTTACTGCTTCATGACCTCTTCGAGGGCTTCGTCACTAGAGGCATCGATGACCTGCGCAAAAACCCGATGAGACGTATTCAGAATCAAAAGACCCAAAAGTAGAACCGCGCCAATGTAAACCACCAACCGGGCCGCATTCTTATCACGAAGAAAATCAACAACGATGCGATGGGTATTGCTGATGACCAGCGCACCCGTCAACAATACGATGACGACGAACCATCCGACGATGTGATTTTTCACAAAAAAACTTGGGCTCCGAGGGATTCGAACCCACGACCCCCTGCGTGTAAGGCAGGTGCTCTAACCGCTGAGCTAGGAGCCCGAGATTGTTATAGGCCAGCGCGCTTCAAAAGCTCTTTTTCGTAACGCACAAACCGCTGCGCATCAAAGCAATCTTCCAGCTCTTTGCGGTCCAATTGCCCTGTAATGCGCTTGTCCCCTTGGACCAACTTTCGGAAGCTGTCCCCCTCCTGCCAAGCCTTCATCGCATGGTCCTGGACCAGCTTATAAGCGTCTTCCCGGCGCAGCCCTTTATCAACGAGCTTCAGCAGAATTCGCTGAGAGGCAATGATTTCAACGGTCTTTGACATGTTTCGCTTCATGTTTTCCGGATAGACTTGCAGTCCGGCGAGGACACCGTTCAGCCGGTGAATCATAAAATCCAAAAGGATGGTTGAATCGGGGAGGCCGACCCGTTCTACTGAGGAATGGCTAATATCCCGTTCATGCCAAAGGGCTACACTTTCCAGCGAAGCCTGGGCATAGCTGCGGATCAACCGCGCCAACCCACAGAGGTTTTCGCTGGCGATCGGGTTGCGCTTATGCGGCATGGCCGAGCTGCCCTTCTGCCCTTTCGTAAAGGGCTCTTCGGCTTCCAGCACTTCGGTGCGTTGCAAATGCCGGATTTCTGTGGCGATCCGCTCAATTCCTGCCGCTACCACCGCGAGTTCGCATAAATATTCGGCATGACGGTCGCGCGGGATGACCTGCGTCGCCACCGGTTCTGGCTTGAGCCCCAGACGTTGGCAGACATAGGCCTCCACCGAAGGATCGAGATGCGCAAAAGTTCCCATAGCTCCTGAAAGTGTCCCCACGCTCACGATCGCTTTGGCGCGCTCCAGACGTTCAACGGCCCGAGTCATTTCCGTGTACCAACCCGCCACTTTAATCCCAAAGGTGATTGGCTCGCCATGGATGCCATGGGACCGGCCCATCATCAAAGTACCCACATGTTTCCGCGCCAGACCGGCAATGGTTTTCCGCAGCAGGGCCATATCCTCAATAAGGAGATTGGCGGCTTCCACCATCTGAACTGATAGAGCGGTATCCAGTACATCCGACGAGGTCAGCCCTAGATGCAAGAACCGCGAGTCCGGACCAATGCCTTCGCCGACCTGCGTGACAAAAGCGATAACATCGTGTTTGACCTCTTTCTCAATCTCGCGAATTCGGGCGACATCCACCTTGGCTTTCTTACGGATGTTTTCGTACGCCTTGGCCGGCACTTGCTTTTGTTTCACCAGCGCTTCGGTGGAGAGGAGTTCCACTTCGAGCATTTTCTCGAAGCGGTATTGGTCTGTCCAAAGTCGGGTCATTTCGGGACGCGAATAGCGGTCGATCATAAATTTTCCGTAAACTTTCTGAGCACGCCCGGATAAAGGCGGTGCTCTTCTTCTAAAATTCGCGCGGCGAGTTGGTCGGCCGTATCACCAGGCATGACCGGTACGCGGGTCTGCGCCAGGACCGGTCCATGATCAAATTCTTCGTCGACAATGTGAACCGTACATCCAGATTCTTTTTCGCCGGCCGCGAGAACCGCCTCATGAACCCGATGCCCATACATGCCGGGCCCGCCAAATTTGGGTAACAGCGCCGGGTGAATATTGAGAATCTTGCCGCGATAACGCGAAATGAGGTTTGTCCCCAACTTCCGTAGATAGCCGGCCAGACAGACGACATCGGTGCGCGCCTTCACGAGTTCTGCTTCTAACGTTTTCTGAAACGTCTCGTCATCGGCAAACTGTCGTGGTTCTAAGACGAGACTCGGCACACCAAAATTTTTCGCTCGTTCCAGCGCCTGAACACCGGCCCGGCTCGAGACGACCAACACGATCTCAGCCTCAGGCAGCTGGCCGGCTTTCTGAGCGTCCAGGAGCGCCTGCAGGTTGCTGCCGCCGCCTGAAACCAGGACAGCCACCCGAACAACTTTAGGCAAAATGAAGCCCCTGCGAACCCTCTTCGACGACCCCGATGGGATACACCGGCGTGAGATGCTTTTCGATCTCCGAAACATCGCTCGGCGCCACGACGAGCACCAGCCCAATGCCCATATTCAACGTTCGGTACATTTCGGCATCGGGCAATTTCGCCTTCTGCTGTATTTCGTGGAAGAGTTCCGGAATCGGCCAACTGCGCGCCGTAATGCGGACCTGCGTCCCTTTCGGAAGCACACGCGGAATGTTATCGATGAATCCCCCACCCGTAATATGGGCCATTCCTTTAATCACTCGATTCGGAGCGTCGATCAACGGCTTCAACGCGCTGACATAAATGGTTGTAGGCGCCAGGAATTCCTTCCAACGACGACTGAGCTCCCGCTCTGAAAATACTTTCCGGACCAGGGAATAGCCGTTCGAATGCAATCCCGAAGATGGAATTCCCAAAACGATATCGCCGGGACGAATGGTTTTGCCGTCAATGACACGGCTCTTGTCGACTACGCCGGTAGCAAAGCCGGCCAGGTCGTACTCGCCGGGTTCATAGAAGCCGGGCATTTCCGCCGTTTCTCCACCGAGAAGCTGGCAGTCCGATTGCCGGCAGCCTTCGACAATTCCTTTAATGACTTTCTCAGCCACGCCCACATCCAGCTTGCCGCAGGCAAAATAGTCGAGAAAGAAAAGCGGTTTGGCGCCGCAGCAAAGCAAATCATTCACATTCATCGCGACCAAATCGATGCCCACGGTATCGTGCTTATCGGCTAGAAAAGCGATCTTTAGTTTTGTCCCAACGCCATCGGTGCAGCCAACCAGCATCGGTTCTTTATACCCGCCCGGCATCGGGAAAAGACCGGCAAATCCGCCGATGACCGGTGACATCTTTTTAATCCGTTCAACGAGTTCGTTGCCGGCATCGACATTCACGCCTGATTTCTTATAGGTGATCATTTAAGAGGATTTCCTTGCGGGCTCGGGCCGGCTTCCCGGTTTGACGAGCGGAATAGCTTGTTCACATAGAGGGCAATTATCGGAAGCATAGGTTACGAGGGGAAGACGAAGGAGCGCCTGCTTCGGCGCCGGGAATTGGACCTCCGATTCACCGCGGTCGGCCAAGGCCGCAAACCCGACCACTTGTCCGCCCGCTTCTTCGACGAGTTGGGCGATTTCTCGGACAGACCCGCCCGTTGTGATCACGTCTTCCGCGATCACAACTTGCTCACCCGGAGCCAAGGCAAAACCTCGGCGCAAAGTGAATTGGCCATCGACTCGTTCCGCGTAAATGGATCGCGCGTTCAGCGAGCGCGCTAGAACATACCCGAGCACGATACCGCCGATGGCCGGCGCAACGACCGCCGTAATGGGCTTCTCGCGCGAGGCATCTTTAAAACGGCGAGCCAGCTCCGCTCCCAAACGGTCCGCATCGCAGGCATATTGAAGGAGCAGCGCACATTGCAGATAGCTATCGCTGTGAAGACCGCTGGTCAGTTTGAAATGACCATCCAGCAGGGCCCCACGCTTCTTAAACATTTTTAAAACGTCGTCCTGAGTTAGCGTCACCCGACCTCCTTATACGTACCCAAAGACTGATAAATTGTTTCAACCGCCTGCAGCGGGTCCTTTGATTCAATGATCGGTCGGCCCATCACGAAGAAATCAGCGCCCTCGCGGATCGCTTCGACCGGTGTTTGTGTTCGCTTCTGATCATCTCCCCCGGCGGCCAGGCGAATCCCTGGCGTTACAACTTGAAAATCTTTACCGCAGGCTTGCTTGATCATGGCCGCTTCCTGGACGGAAGCGATCACGCCATCCAGTCCGGATTGACGTACCAATTGAGCTAACTGCATGACCTGCCCCTTAACGTCGGCGTTTATCCCAATCGCTTTCAAATCATTCTGGTCCAGACTCGTTAGGATGGTAACACCCCACAGACGCGGTCGTGGCTTGGCCGCCGCGGCCTCGCGGAGCATGGCGGCACCGCCGGACGAGTGGATAGTGGCGCTATACACACCCCACTCGGTGATCCGTTCCACCGCTTTTCGAACCACCGATGGAATATCATGAAATTTGAGATCGAGGAAAATCTCGGCCCCTTCGTTCCGAATAGCTTTCAGAAGCGGGCCACCGTATTTTAGAAAAAGAACCGGCCCGACCTTAAACAAATCGACCTGCGGCCGAAGCCGCCGGACCAAGTCCAGGGCTTCGCGATCGGTTTCAACATCTAAGGCAACAATCAGAGGCTTCACGACGGCTCCTTCACTTTTCCGGTTAGATTCGATAGGGGTCGATTCTTCTGCCGCACCAGCTTGGATAATTCTTCCAGGACGACGAGCGGCGCTTTCGGGTTCCAAAAATTGGCGGTTCCTACTCCGACCGCGCTGGCTCCCGCTAAGATCAACTCCAGAGCGTCACGACCAGAGGCCACACCGCCCAAACCTAGAATCGGCGTGGGCACAGCCTTATGAACTTCCCAGATACAACGCACCGCCAGAGGGCGGATAGCTGGCCCCGAGAGGCCACCGGTGCCATGCGAAAGAGCCGGTGTCTCATCTTCCACATTGATGACCATGCCAGCCAGCGTATTAATCAGGGTCAGAACATCGGCGCCCGCTTCGGTCGCGGCCCGAGCGATGCTGGGCAGATCCGATACTTCCGGAGAGAGTTTGGCCAGGAGCGGAAGCCTACAAACCTTTTTCACCGCGCGCACCACAGCGCCGGTCTCTTCGGCGCTCTGGGCGTAACAACGAGATCCCACACCGTGCGCCACGTTCGGACAAGAGAGATTGAGTTCAAGACCCGCCGCTGGAATCGCATCTGCTTTGCGGGCGAGTTCGATAAACTCGGACTCGGTGAAGCCGGCGATGCTGATGATGACCGGCACCCGAAGCGCCTGGAGCGCCGGCCATTTCTCCTCGATAAAGGCATCTATGCCGACGTTCTGCAATCCAACCGCATTCAGCATACCGCTGGGCGTCTCAATCACACGGGGCGCGGGATTTCCGGCCCGGGGGGCCAATGTTAACGTCTTGGTGATGACACCGCCGAGGCGGGATAAATCAAAGAACTCCTGGAATTCGATTCCGTATCCGAAGGTACCGGCCGCAACAAGAATAGGATTTTTGAGGCGCAGCGGACCCAGTTGGACCGAAAGATCCGCTTCAACCGCCATGGAACTGAGGTTTCTTCAGCAGTCGTCCTTTTTGCATGACCATTTCGCCGCCGACGATCGTTGCAACCGCTTTGCCTTGCAAGGTCCGTCCCTTGAAGGGTGAATTCTGGCTCTTCGACGTGAATTCGTTCACCACATGCTTGGCTTTCAAATCAATGAGTGTCACATCCGCCGGAGCGCCGGGTGAGAGATGCCCGCCGGGGAGATGAAACGCCTGGGCTGGCGCATCCGTCAAAGACGCGACGGCGGCATTCAAAGACAGGACACGTTTCTGCACAAGCTCGGTCAAAACCAGCCCGAGGGTGGTTTCCAACCCGATAATGCCGAAAGGTGCAAAATCGAACTCGCGTGCTTTTTGCGCGGCGGTATGCGGGGCATGGTCGCTCGCAATAATGTCGATGGTGCCATCCGCCAATCCAGCCAGAACGGCCTGACGATCTTCTTCTGTTCGCAAAGGTGGATTCATCTTGGCGTTGGCATTGTAGTTGGCGACGGCTTCTTCGGTCAGCGTGAAATAGTGCGGGCAGGTCTCGGCGGTGATCGGTAGTCCGCGTTTCTTCGCATCTCGCACGAGCGCCACGGATTCTTTTGTGGACAGGTGCGCCAGATGGAGTTGTCCGCCGGTCAGTTCACATAAAGCGATGTTGCGGGCCACCATGATGTACTCGGCCTGACGCGGAATGCCCTTGAGACCCAGGACCGCCGCCAGTTTCCCTTCATTCATCACACCGCCCTTGGCCAAATCCGGATCTTCACAGTGGTCAATGACGGGAAGGCCAAAGGTCTTGGCATACTCCAGAGCGCGGCGGAAGAGTTTGGCATTGGCGACCGGCTTTCCATCGTCGGAAATCGCCACGCACCCAGCGCGAACCATGGCGCCGATTTCGGTCAACTCCACGCCATCTTGGCCTTTCGTGATCGCACCAATCGGATACACGCGAACGTAGCCTTCGCTCTGGGTCTTCATCATGACGTACTGGATCTGAGAAACGTTATCGAGCGGCGGAACGGTGTTGGGCATGCAGGCGACCGCGGAAAATCCCCCCATCGCGGCCGCGGCTGTACCTGTCGCAATGGTTTCTTTTTCCTCCTGCCCAGGTTCGCGGAGGTGGACATGAACGTCGATCAGACCGGGCGTTACGACAAGATTGGCCGCCTCGAGAATATCCATGTCCCTTGTGGGACGAATTCCTTTGGCAACTTTCTCAATATGTTGGCCCTGGATCAGGACGTCGCAGATTTCATCGCGACGGTTTCGTGGGTCGACCACGTGGCCTCCACGAATTAAAAGGGGTTTGCGGCGGGCGGTGTCTTCACTCGGACGTTGTTTTCGAGCCCAAGTCACGGTGCTTTTATCCCGAGCGCTAGTCGAGGGGTTCATGGCTCTCTCCGTAAAATCGGATTCGCTGGATCGATAGCTGATCGTCGCGTGGGAGCGGCTTCCGTGCTGCCCGCCAGCAGATATAAAACAGCCATTCGAACGGCAATGCCGTTGGTGACTTGATCGAGAATGACGGATTGCGGACCATCAGCAACGGCCGAGGCAATCTCCACGCCGCGGTTCATCGGGCCGGGATGCATCACGAGACAATCCTTCTTCGCCCATGATAGTTTTTTCAGGTCAAGCCCATAAAATTCGTGGTATTCCCGTAGACTTGGGAAGAGATTCTCCTGTTGGCGCTCAATCTGCAGGCGCAGCACATAAGCGACATCCGCGCCATCGAGCGCTTCCTTCATGTTGTAGGTAACTTCCACATTATTTCCGAAAGCGGTTCGCATTTCACTGGGGACAAGAGTCGCTGGGCCGCAGAGCCGCACTTTCGCCCCTAATTTCGTCAGACCCCAGATATTGGAGCGCGCCACGCGCGAGTGGAGGATATCGCCGATAATAGCCACAGTCAGGCCCTGAATCTTCTTTTTCTTTTCGCGAATCGTAAAAAGATCGAGCAGGCCCTGGGTGGGATGTTCATGATTACCGTCGCCCGCATTCACGACATGAGCGCGGACGCCTCGAGCCAACAGCTCCGGAGCACCCGATACGGAGTGCCGGACCACCATAAAGTCCACTTTCATCGCTTCCAGATTAAGGGCCGTGTCCATCAGGGTTTCCCCTTTCTGGACGCTGGAGGAGGAGACCGCCAAGCTTAGGACGTCTGCGGACAGGCGGGCGGCTGCCAACTCGAACGAGGTCCGAGTCCGGGTGGAAGGCTCATAAAAAAGGAGTGCAACTGTTTTACCGCGTAAAGGTGGGACTTTCTTGATCGAACGGGTGAAAAGCTTTTTCAGCGGAACAGCAGTATGAAGAATAAGATCGATTTCTTCGGGAGTCAGCTCGGCGAGTCCCAATAGATCCTTATGCCGTAATCTCATTCCCGCTTTTTCCTCCGGAGCCGGACACCGTCTTCTTCATCGATTTCTTTGAAATTGACATCCACAACGTCATCGGAGGTCGTTTTGAGATTGATCCCCGTATAATCGGCGCCGATGGGGAGCTCCCGATGACCTCGATCAACCAACACTGCCAGGCGAATACATTGGGGCCGCCCGTAATCAATCAAGGCGTTCATCGCCGAACGAATCGTACGGCCGGTGAACAGGACATCGTCAATTAGAACTATCGGACGGTCTTGAATATCGAATGAAAGATCGGTCTCTTTGACCTCCGGTTGTTCGGCAATATCATGGACATCGTCACGATAGAGAGTGATATCCAAAATGCCAACGGGGATCTCCTGCCCCGATTCCTCACGAAGTTCGTCAGCGATCCGACGGGCGAGCACGACTCCGCGGGTCTGGATGCCTACGACGGCCAGTTCTTTCGCGTTTTTCCCAAATTCTTTCAGGATGGCTTGGCTTAAGGAATGAACTTTATCTGCCACGCCCTTCGCGTCAAGGACAACCTTCCCTGCGCTGACCGTAGCCGCACTCCGATTCATGGGCGGCCTCCGGACAACGCGAGCGCCTTCGCGCCGATGTCTTTGCGATAGGTTTTCCCATCAAAGTGGATGGCGTCCGCGGCTTTATAAGCGCGATCACGGGCATTTTCCAATGTATCCCCCAGCGCTGTGACACCGAGGACGCGACCACCGGACGTCGCAACACCCTGCGGGGTCGATTGCGTGCCCGCGTGATAGACCGTCAGGTCTGATGTCGCGGCCGGGAGACCTCGGATTACTTTTCCCTTTTCATAAGTGCCAGGATACCCCGCAGAAGCCAGAACAACGCACATCGTTGCCTTCTTTTTCCATTGGACCATGGACTCAGACAGGCGCTGATCAGCAACCGCCGTCAGGATTTCGGCCAGGTCTGATTCGAGCAAGGGCAGGATGACCTGGGTTTCCGGATCACCAAAGCGCACGTTAAACTCCAGGACCTTCGGGCCTTCGCGAGTGATCATGAGACCAAAGTAGATGATGCCCCGAAAATCGAATTTTTCCGTCGCGATGCCACGCATGAAGGGTTCAAAAATGGTTTTTTCGATTTGTTGTCGCAGGGCAGCCGTGATAACAGGAGCGGGAGCATAGGCCCCCATACCGCCGGTGTTTGGGCCGCCATCGTTATCCAAGAGGCGCTTATGATCCTGTGATGCCGGCATGGCGACCAGCGTTTTACCGTCGCAGAAGGCCATCACCGTCGCCTCTTCGCCTTCCAGGCATTCCTCAATCACAATGGTCGAGCCGGCGGCTCCGAAAATTTCCTTCTCCATCACCTGGTAGATAAAGTCTTTGGCTTCGGCTTGCGTCTCGCAAACTTTAACGCCTTTGCCCGCGGCCAATCCGTCCGCTTTCACGACGCTTTTGGCTGGCCAATGGGTCAGTTGATAAGTGCCTTTGCGCAGATTGGGAACGACTTCGTATCGCGCGGTGGGAATGCCATATTTGTGCATGAACTCTTTAGCGAAGGACTTGCTGCCTTCCAGTCGCGCGGCCACGCGAGTCGGGCCGACCACGCGAAGCCCGGCCAGCCGAAAATGGTCCACGAGTCCGCTGACCAACGGCGCTTCCGGGCCGACCACAGTCAAATCGACCTTATTGTCCCGCGCGAAAGCCATGAGAGAACGCATGTTATCGCTATCGATCGCCGCGCATTCCGCTTCCGCCGCAATGCCAGGATTTCCCGGCGCGCACCAGAGGCGCTTCACCTGGGGGCTCTTCGCGAGCGCATGCACGAGGGCATGCTCGCGTCCGCCGCTACCGATGACAAGGACTTTCATAAATTAGCAGACAGGCTTGATGTCTTTTTTCGCAAAATCGAAGAGCGGAATCGGATAATTATCCGTGAAGCAGCCGACACAAAAGCTTTTCTCGGTACCGCCGCAGGCCTTTACGAGTCCCTCCACCGACAGGTAGGCCAAGCTGTCCACACCAAGGTATTCCGCGATCTCGGAAACGGAGTTATTGGCCGCGATCAATTCTTTCTTGGTCGGCGTATCGATCCCGTAGTAGCAAGGACTGATGATCGGAGGCGAACTGATGCGCATGTGAATCGCCTTCACGCCGACTCGCCGAAGCATGCGGACGAGTTTCCGGCTCGTGGTGCCCCGAACGATTGAATCATCGACGAGGACAATGCTCTTTCCCTGTAAAGCGTCGGGCACGGCATTGTACTTAATTCGTGCGCCGAAATCGCGGATAGACTGACGAGGTTCGATGAAGGTCCGGCCGATATAATGGCTGCGAATCAGGCCCAATCCAAAGGGAATTCCCGACTGTTCCGCATAACCGACCGCGGCCACATTGGCCGAGTCCGGGATGGCGACCACAAGATCGGCTTTCGCGGGGGCTTCACGGGCCAGCTGGCGACCCAGTTCGGTGCGCACCGCATAAACGCTCTTCCCAAAGATCCGCCCATCGGGCCGGGCAAAATAGATATTTTCAAAACTGCAGTGCGCTGTCCGGGTACGCTGAGTAAATATGGATGACTTTAAGCCGCCGCCGTTGATGTAAACAATCTCACCCGGGCGCACTTCGCGAACAAACTTGGCTCCCACGATATCCAGTGCGCAGGTTTCGGAAGCCACCAGGTGCGCGCCGCCTAGACGGCCAATCACGAGCGGTCGAACGCCGTAAGGGTCTCGGGCCGCGATCAATTCTTTCTTCGTGCAGAAGACCAACGAATAGGACCCTTCCACTTGGCGCAGGCTCTCCATGATAGCTTCACGCAGATTACCAGCCTTCGAACGGGCGATCAAATGCAGGATTACTTCGCTGTCAGCCGTTGTTTGGAAAATTGAACCAGAAGCTTCCAGTTGGCGGCGAATACTCAGGGCATTCGTGAGATTGCCGTTGTGGGCCAGGGCCAATGTTCCGTGGGCCGTGGTAGCCATGAGGGGCTGGGCATTACGCATGCTGGTATCACCGGCGGTGGAATAACGCACATGGCCGATGGCCAGACGACCCCGGAGCGGCTCCAGTGTACTCTTATCAAAAATGTCCGCGACCAATCCCATCCCAATGTGACGAGTCAACTGTTGGCCGTCCGACGCAACAATGCCACCCGATTCCTGACCCCGGTGCTGCAAGGCATACATGCCGAGATAAGTGATACGGGCCGCCTCCGGATGGTGCTGGACACCCATCACCCCGCACTCGTCGTGAAAATGATCGTCTAACTGAGACATGTTCATATTTTTAGTTCCGTGCTTGAACCGCGGCTTGAAAGAACTGCAACCCCACTGGAACCTTGCCTTTGTCTCCCTGCCGCGTCCACTCCGGATGATGCGTGCGCAGCACATGACGTTCCGGATGGGGCATCAGCCCGACGACATTGCCCTGCGGATTGCAGATGCCGGCAATCGCTCGGACGGAGCCGTTGGGATTAATACCCTGGTAACGGAAAAGAACCTGGCCGTGGCGTTCCAAACTCGCCAACGTCTTAGAGTCCTGCGTGATGAATTTCCCCTCGCCATGGGCGATGGGTAATTCCCAATCCAAATCGGTTGTGTTGAGCCATCGGCAGGCCGATTTCTGTCGTTTGAGCCGAACCCAGTGACATTGGAATTGACCGGAATCGTTCGAGGCCAGGGTCGCTGTTTGGATACCGGCTTGCGCGCCGCCCGGCAAAAATCCGGTCTTGATCAGGACTTGAAAACCATTGCAGATGCCGATGACGCGCTTCCCGTCGGCAATGAATTTCTCCATCGCGGGCCCGAGCTTGAATCGGAGTTCATTGGCCAGGATTTTCCCGGCGCTCACATCATCACCGTAAGAGAATCCTCCCGGGATGACCATCAATTGAAACTCGTCGAGTGTGCGGGCGCGTGAAAAGAGCTGTTGGATATGGAGAACTTCCGGTTCTGCTCCCGCCATCCGCAGGGCTTCGGCGGTTTCTTGGTCACAGTTGGTTCCGGCCGTCCGAAGGACTAACGCTTTGATACTCATTGGTTCTCCCACGCCTTACGCAGTGCCGCGATCGGTTGACGAATCAGCACGCGACGATTGCTCGATTGCCGGATGACCAACGCTTGCGTCCGCGTCACGCGGCCCAAACATCCAAAGTATCCACGCATCAAGGTCTCAAAGGCCTGTCGCGCAATGTCCGGCACTTCTACGAGAAAGCGGCTGGGTGATTCAGAGAAGAGCAGTCCCGCCACCGACAGCGTTTCCGAGGTCAGCAAACGGCTGGCGTCGATATCCATCCCGAGATTTCCGGAGAAGGCCATCTCCGCGGCCGCGACAGCCAACCCGCCTTCCGAAAGATCGTGGCAAGCGCGAATATGGCCCTTTTGAATGGACTGATATAGAAGATGGAAGAGTTCCTGAGCGCGGCCTACCTGCACATGGGGCACTGTCCCCTTGGAAGGCTGACCCAACACTTTCCAAAGATGGGCGCCACCTAATTCTTCGCGCGTATCGCCCAGAACATAAATCCAATCTCCCGCGGCTTTCAGATCCGAGGTGACGGCACGCGTTGCTTCGGGAATCACCCCAATAGCGCTGATCAGCAGGCTGCGCGGAATGGACCGCAGTTTTCCCTTCGTGTCGCGCCAGGTATTGTTCAAGCTATCTTTGCCGGAGATAAAGGGCACGCCAAATCCCTTACCGATGTCGTAACAGGCTTGGCAGGCCCGGACGAGTCCAGCTAATTCATTGGGATCTTGAGGATCACCCCAACAGAAATTATCGAGAATCGCGGCATGCCGGATGTCACCGCCGACCGCGACGAGATTTCGCAAGGCTTCATCAATGGCGCAGGCGGCCATCCAATAGGGATCGATATCGGAATAAGAGGGATTAAACCCGTTGCTCACGACAACGGCCTTGGAAGACCCGAGGCGCGGACGGAAGACGCAAGCGTCATTCGGACCGCGTTGGTCCAGCCCGACAAAAGGCTTCACCACGCTGCCGCCCTGCACTTCGTGGTCGTATTGTCGGACCACCCATTTCTTGGCGGCAATATTGGGATGTTGCAGCAGTTTCAAAAGAACTTTACCCGCGTTGCGGGGTTGAACCGCGGCTTTCGAGACCGCGCGCCCTGCTTCTTTCGGAGCTCGCCATCGGGCCTTCTGATGCACGCGGGGCATGCCGTCGTGCAGGAACTCCATGTCGATATTGGCGACCACAGTGCCTTCATGCCGAACCGTCAATTTCTTGTCTTGCGTAAATTCGCCGATGATGGTGGCTTCCACACCTTCCGATTCGCAAAGCGCCTGCAGCGCCGACCATTGCGCCGGAGGAACCGCCAGCACCATGCGTTCTTGGCTTTCTGAAATCCAAATCTCCCAAGGCAGTAGGCCCTGATACTTTAGCGGCGCTTTTTCCAAGTCGACGACCACACCCGTCTCAGATCCCAGCTCACCCACAGCTGACGAGAAACCGCCAGCACCACAGTCCGTGACAGCCCGGTACAGATTTTGATCCCGCGCTTGCAGCAGAACATCCATGGTTTTCTTTTCCATGATGGCGTGGCCGATCTGTACCACGCTGGAGGTAATGCCGGCTTCCAGTGCCGCGGATGAAAAGGTGGCCCCGTGAATGCCATCGCGGCCCGTGCGGCCTCCGAGGGTCACGACATAATCGCCCGGCTGAACTTCCTTATTTACTTTGTCGCGTGGCAATATGCCGACCGTGCCGCAGAAAACCAACGGGTTTGCAATGAAGCCTTCATCGAAATAGACCGCGCCATTCGCGGTAGGGATTCCCATGCGATTGCCGTAATCCCGCACGCCGGCAATGACGCCGTTAATCACGCGGCGAGGCGACAGAACACCTTTGGGAATTTTGCGCGGCTCCATGTCGGGAGGAGCAAATCCAAACACATCGGTATTCAAAACGGGTTTCGCTCCCAAGCCCACGCCCATAATGTCCCGAATCACGCCGCCGATGCCCGTGCCGGCCCCGCCGTAAGGCTCGAGCGCCGACGGGTGGTTGTGGGTTTCCACTTTAAAGGCGACGCCCCACTCCTCATCAAAAGCGATCACACCGGCATTGTCCCGGAAGGTCGACCAGCACCAGGGCTTATCGAGCTCCTGTGTGGCACGCATGATCGTCGATTTCAGTAAGTTGTCATAAACGCGCGATCCTCGTCCATCTTCTTCGTATTCGATGATCCCACTGAAGGTCTTATGTTTGCAGTGCTCGCTCCAGGTCTGCGCGAGCGTTTCCAGCTCGGCATCGAATGGATCCCGGCCCTGTTTCTTGAAATAGGCCTGGATCGCCTTCATCTCCTGCAGGCTGAGCGACAAGAGGCCCTTGCGGCTGATGTCCAGAAGCTGGGAGTCAGTCGCCGTGGCCAGTGGGACCGTCTGAGTGGTGGCGTTTTCTTTAGTCAACATGGATAAAGGTATCGTGCACGAGTGGATTGGCGAGCAAAGACCAGGCAATTTTCTTGGCCGGTTCGGCCTGTCCAATCCCTTGAATACGGTATCGGTGGCCTGTTCGTACTTCGGAAATGCCGCTGACGTGAAGATCCTGAATACCCTTCAGGACACTTTCCCCCACCACGTCCGTCACACCTGACTTGTACCAGACATCGATGACGGCTTGTTTGGACTTCGTCTTGGACTTGGAACCGGCGGCCGATGGCGCCTGGGCTTCGATCCCGTCACGAAAGTCTTGGACCACTGGATCGCATAGCAGATCCTGGGCGATCCGGTTACGATCTTCCACCGACAGGTCCCCGATCAGCCGATACAGTTGAGAGGCGGTCACTTGCTGAACGCCGGCCGCACCGAGATGCCGAATGTCATCCACCAGGCCGTGGCCCAGAGGGTCGGTCAGGCCCTTCTTATAACCGACCTCAATGATATAGGTTCCGTGCACGATCAGGCCCGGAAGGGTTTCTGGGTGATGCGCTCGAAAGCCTCGATGTATTTCTCGCGAGTCTTCTGGACCACGTCGGCCGGAAGCTCCGGCACCGGTGGCTCTTTCTTCCATTGAATCGACTCGAGGAAATCGCGAACGAATTGCTTGTCCATGCTGTCCTGAGATTTTCCTGGCTGCCATTTGGATTTTTCCCAGAAGCGCGAAGAGTCAGGCGTCAGGATCTCGTCGATCAATGTAACCTGGCCATTGAGTTGGCCGAATTCGAATTTCGTGTCGCAGAGGATGAGTCCGCGCGATTCAGCGACGCGGGACGCTTTGATGTAGAGCGCCAAGCTGCGATCGCGTAGTGTTTCCGCTAAAGGTTTTCCGATGCGTTTGGCCATTTCCTCAAAGGTAATATTCTCGTCGTGCTTGCCCATTTCTTCTTTGCTCGCCGGCGTGAAGATCGGTTCCGGCAGGCGGTCGGATTCTTTGAGGCCCGGCGGCAGCTGAACGCCGCACACTTTTCCGGTCTTCTGATATTCTTTCCATCCGCTGCCCGCGAGATAACCGCGGACCACGCACTCGATCATGATTTTGTCAGTCTTTTTGACCAGCATGGTCCGGCCCGCGAGTTGGTCGCGATAAGCCGTCAGAGAGGGCGGGAATTCATCCACATTCGATGAAATCAGATGATGCGGAACGATGTCTGCGAGTTCTTTGAACCAGAATGCGGAGATCTGGGTCAGCACTTTCCCCTTATCCGGAATGGCGGTCGGTAACACATAGTCAAAGGCCGAGATACGGTCAGACGCCACCATCAGCAACTGGTCGCCGAGGTCGTAGACGTCACGGACTTTGCCTCGAATAAATACCGGCAGCGGCAGGGTCGATAAGACAGATGAATTCGTCATTGTAGTTGTCACTCCCATTCTATGGTTGCCGGAGGTTTCGATGAGATGTCATAGACAACTCGGTTGATCCCCCGAATTTCATTAATGATCCGCGCAGAAATTTTACCAAGGACGTCAAACGGAATCTGCACCCAATCCGCCGTCATCCCATCCGTTGAATTGACCGCCCGAATGGCCACGACGTTTTCGTAGGTGCGCTCATCACCCATCACGCCCACGGAGCTTACGGGCAACAAGACTGCAAAGGCCTGCCACATTTTGGTATAGAGACCCGCCGCACGAATTTCCTCTTCCACGACCGCGTCGGCCCGGCGGACGAGATCCAGCCGGTCTGGTGTGATGAGTCCCAAGACCCTTACGGCCAAGCCGGGCCCAGGGAAAGGATGGCGCTGCAGAATGTCATCCGGAATTCCCAGTTCCTTACCCAATTTGCGAACTTCGTCTTTAAAAAGGAAACGCAGGGGCTCGATCAACTTCATCTGCATTCGCTCGGGCAGTCCGCCGACATTGTGATGGGTTTTGATCGTGGCCGAGGGCCCTTTGACCGAAACGCTTTCGATGACATCGGGGTAGAGAGTCCCCTGAACCAGGAAGTCTGTCGGGCCGATCTTCTTCGCCTCGTCTTCAAAAACCGCGATGAATTCAGCGCCAATGGCTTTGCGCTTTCGTTCGGGATCTTTCACACCTTCCAGCGCGCGCAAGAATCGAGCCGTCGCGTCCACAATCCGCAGCTCGCCTTTGAAACGGGTTTTGAAATTGGTCTCGATGCGCTCTCGTTCGCCCTTGCGGAGCAGTCCGTTATCGACGAACACGCAGGTGAGCTGCTTGCCGATCGCCTTATCAACTAACGAGGCGACCACGGCAGAATCGACACCGCCCGACATGGCGCAAAGAACATGGCCATCACCCACTTGCTCCCGAATGGCTTTAACCTGGGACTGAACAAAGGACTCCATGGTCCAAGTTGGCTTTTCTTTACAGACATTGGTCAGAAAATTCTGCAGCATACGGGCGCCGTTCGGCGTGTGTTGCACTTCGGGATGAAACTGGACACCGTAAAAACGGGAGGGCGGATTGGCGATGGCGGCAAAGCGGGAATTGCGCGTATGGGCTAACCGCACGAATTCCGACGGCATTTCGTCCGCGGCATCGCCGTGACTCATCCAGACTGGGAATTTCTCACCGAGGCCGGTAAAGATCCCATTGGAAACGTCCACTTCGATTTCCGAGTGACCGTATTCGCGATGGTCGGCCTTCTTAACGCGGCCGCCGAAGTGTTCGGTCATGAGTTGCATGCCATAGCAGATTCCGAGGACTGGAATGCCCAAGTTCCATATTTCAGCATCCGGTCGGGGCGCATCGGCCGCATAGACGCTGGAGGGTCCGCCTGAGAGAATGAGGCCGGTCGGATTTCGCTTCTTAATCTCTTCGCTGGTGGTACGGAAAGGCAGGATCTCACAATAGACCTTTGCTTCGCGCACGCGCCGCGCGATCAGTTGTGTGTACTGAGAGCCGAAGTCGAGAATGACGATCATTCTTATTTCCCCATCCCAACGCGCTGGGCTTTCTGGAAGATTTTGCCTTCGTGCTGAATCGCCGGAGCGATGATCAGCTCGGTCAGCTGGAGTTCTTTGATTGAGGCCGCGCCGACCGTGCCCATGCAGGTGCGCAAGGCGCCCACGAGATTCTGGGTTCCATCATCGGTCCGAGCCGGACCATACAGGATTTCTTCCAGTGATCCGGTTGTCCCGACATGAATGCGGGTTCCGCGCGGAAGATTGTGGTGAGGGGTGGCCATGCCCCAATGGTAACCGCGACCCGGCGCTTCTTTGGCTCGGGCAAAGGCGGAACCGACCATGACAGCGTCGGCCCCGGAGGCGAAAGCTTTGCAGATCTCCCCACCCATGTTCATGCCGCCATCTGTAATGATCGAGATATACCTTCCTGTTTTTTTGTAATAAAAGTCCCGCGCGGCGGAGCAGTCCACGGTAGCGGTCACCTGGGGAACACCGATCCCGAGAACGCCACGGGAGGTACAGGCGGCTCCAGGTCCCACACCGACGAGAACGCCGGCACAACCGGTTTCAAATAGTTCGAGACAGGCGTCGTAGCTGACGGTATTTCCGAGAACGACTGGAATCTTGAATCCAGCGACCAGCTTCTTTAGGTCAACAATTTTGTATTTGGTGGCGATGTGGCGAACACTGGTAACCGTGGATTGAACGAAGAAAAGGTCGGCGCCGGCTTCCTCGGCGATTTTGCCGAAGCGATCGGCGTTTTGAGGGATGCAGGAAACAGCGGCCAACACCTTACCGGCTTTGATTTCCTTTACCCGCTGCGCCACAAGTTTTTCTTTGACAGGTTCTTTATAAAGTTTTTGGACCAGCTCGGTCGCGGTCTCCGGCGGCGCGGCCGCGATCTTTTCATACACCTCGTCCACGTCTTCGTAGCGGGAATGAATGCCGTCGAGATTCAGAACCGCCAGGCCGCCCAGTTTCCCCATCGCGACGGCAAACTTCGCGTCCACGACACCGTCCATTGCGCTGGCCATGAAAGGGATCTCCAATTTCTGGCTGCCGATTTTCGTGTTAATTTGAACTTCTTCCGGGTTGATGGTAAGGGCTCCCGGTACCAGTGCGATTTCATCGAATCCATAAGCGCGTCGCGCTTCGCGATCACGCCCGACAAAAAATGCCATAAGTCCTCCTAGACAGTTGGTGGGGTGAGTACGGTTTGACGCTGATACTTCCCCTGCTTATCCGCGTACGAAGTCTTGCAGACTTCATCCGATTCCAGAAACAAAATCTGAGCGATTCCTTCGGCGGCGTACACCTTCGCCGGCCAGGGCGTCGTGTTGGCAATGGAAAAAGTCAGGCGGCCTTCCCACTCGGGTTCGAGCGGGGCGATCGCGACTTGAATCCCACAACGTGCGTAAGTGGATTTCCCCTGGCAGATGACCAACACGTTCCGAGGAATACGAAAGTATTCTAATGATTGAACGATCGCCATGCCATGGGGCGGCAAAATACAGACGTCACCTTCGACGTCCTGATAGCCGGTGAGATCAAATTGTTTCGGATCAATAACGCCGCGATGCGTGGTGGAAGGATCGAGGACTTTAAAATTCCGCGCGACGCGGATGTCGTAGCCGTAAGAGGAGACGCCGTAAGAAATGACCGGCTTGGGGCCGGCGCTGGTGTCGACGGTGCGGACTTGTTTCGCTTCAAAAGGTTCAATCAGACCGTGGTCGGCCGCCATGCGAATGATCCACTGGTCTGATTTGATCATGGAACGGCGACTCCTTTTTTCGGCGTTTCTTTAGCCGGTGCGGAACGACGCACACGGCGCCCGCCGCGGCCGGGATGCATCGAAGGGGTTTTGGGTTCCTTCTGTTGCTTGAGTTTTTCCAGCTCGGTCATGAAGGCATCGATATCTTGGAATTGGCGATACACAGAGGCAAAGCGGACGTAGGCGACAGGGTCGAGATCTTTCAGCTTCTTCAGGACTTTTTCCCCGATCACACGCGAGGGCACCTGCATCACATAGTCCTGAAGCTCGTATTCGATTTCGGAGAGAAGCCGCTCGATGGCATCGGCGTTGATCGGTCTCTTTTCACAAGCGCGGGAAAGACCTTCGCGCAGCTTCTCGCGGTTGAAAGGCTCCCGCCGATCGTCCGACTTGATGACCATCAGAGGAACGCTTTCGAGTCGCTCATAGGTCGTGAAGCGCTTGTGGCAGGACTGGCATTCCCGGCGCCGCCGGATGATGCTGGCCGCTTCAAGGGGTCTCGAATCGAGCACCCGGTCTTCTTCATGACCACAATAAGGACATTTCATAGCGGGTAACTGCTTTCGGTTGTCTGACGTCGGATTTTGGATCTCAGAAGGAGGATTCGATGCGAATCCACCGTCAAAAAGCCAAAATCCGAGGGGTCCGGAGGGCTACTACCTGTAGGAAACGTGGATACTATAACAACAACATATAGTGGGGGTCAAGCCTCTAGTCACAGACGGGAAGGTTGGTTGCCTTGCTTCTACTTGATCGCGATGACCATGGAGTCGGGACCGATAAGGGGCTCAACCCGCGTCTCGCGGAAGCCGGCCTCTTTCATCCAGCCGCTGCAGTCGGCGCCGGTGTAGTCAAACCCGCCACGCGTCTCAATGAGCATGTTCAAGCTCATCAGCAGGCCGAAGCTGTTCTTCCGGCGCTCATCATCGATCAACGCTTCAAAAACAATGTAAGCGCCCCCCTTCGGCAGGGCATCGTAAGCCCGTTTGATTAAGACGCGCTTTTCCTCCAGGTTCCAATCATGAAGAATGTGCCCCATGATGACCACATCCGTCTTCGGTAGGGGTTCCTTAAAAAAATCTCCAGACGCAAAGCTCAGCCGGTCTTTCAGGCCATGGTCTTTAACGTATTCTTCAAATATCGGCTGGACAACGGCCAGGTCATAGCCGATACCGTTTAAATGAGGATGGTCCTTGGCTAGCGTCACAGGGATCGCCCCCTGAGCACATCCGACATCCACAAAGTTTTTATAAGGCGACCAGTCGAACTTCCGGGAGATGGCGTGGGCCGCACCAAGGCTAAGGCCCGTCATCGCCTGCAAAAAATGTTTTAAAGAGGCTTGGTCCTTGTAAATCTGCTCGAAAAGATCACCGCCGGTCTTCGCCTCATTTTGCGGTGCGCCCGAACGCAGGCCTTCCGTCAGATTCCCCCAATAGCCGTAGAGACGCTTATCGCACATCTCTAGCATGCCACCGATATACTGCGGCTGTCGGCGATCAAGGAATGCGGCTGTGGTAGAAGTATTAGCGTAGCGCCCGTTATCGCGCTCGAGCATGCCCAAAGATACGAGCGCGTCTAGAAAATCGCGCGCGCTACGAGGATGCAAGCGGAGGCGCTTGGAGATCTCCTCCAGAGTCAGAGGTTGATCACCCAGCTCCGTGAATAGTCCCATGCCGATGGCGCTGAGAAGGGTTTTAGATCCCCAGAAGGCGAAACCCAGTTGAATAATCTTTTCGGGTGAGACGGACGTTTCCGAGGACGCGGATTTCGGCGTGCTTGTCGCTGTGTCATTCATGGATACCTCCCTCTATATTGCAATGATTGTGGCTCTTGCAAGGCTGCGGAGGCAAATCCGGGCGACGGGGTGTTAGACGATGCGGTCGAGGGTGTCTTTTTCGAAGAGGTGAATCTTTTCCATGTTGAAGACGACTTCAATTTCCTGGTTGACCTTGGCTTCGCTCTGAGGTTCCACTTTGGCGATGAGGGTATTTTTGCCTGTGTTGAGGTAAAGAAGGACTTCGCTGCCCATGGGCTCAACAACTTCCACGGTCGAGTTCGCCGTATGGCCCTCCACGGAGGTGTTCCCCGCGTACTGGCGATCATAAATATCTTCGGGGCGGACGCCGAGAATTAACTGCTTTCCAAGGGACGCGGTCACAGCTTTTTCCATGGATGGCAGGAGGCGAAGGGTGAATTTCCCCTCCTCTAACCACAGATGGCCGTTGCGGCGAACAATTTCGACTTCCATGAAGTTCATAGGCGGGCTTCCGATAAAGCTGGCGACAAATTTGTTGCTCGGCTGGTTGTAAATTTCGAGCGGCTTATCGACCTGCATGATAATCCCGTCTTTCATGACGCAGATCCGGTCGCCCATGGTCATGGCTTCGATCTGGTCGTGGGTCACGTAGATCATGGTGGTCTGGAGCCGGTCATGCAGCTTGGATATTTCTGTCCGCATCTGCACGCGCATTTTGGCGTCCAGGTTGGAGAGCGGTTCGTCAAACAAGAAAACTTTCGGTTTGCGCACAATCGCGCGGCCAACCGCAATACGCTGGCGCTGACCGCCGGACATTTCCTTCGGACGTCGCTGCAAAAGATGGGTCACATTCAAAATTTCGGCGGCTTCGCGGACGCGGCTATCGATATCCTTTTTTCCAAATTTGCGCAACTTCAGCCCGAAAGCCATGTTGTCATAGGCCGTCATGTGCGGGTAGAGCGCATAGTTCTGAAAGACCATGGCAATGTCGCGGTCTTTCGGCGGGATATTGTTCACCAACCGGTTTCCAATCCACACTTCGCCGGACGTAATTTCCTCAAGCCCGGCGATCATGCGAAGCGTGGTCGTCTTGCCGCAACCGGAAGGCCCGACCAAGACGCAGAATTCTCGGTCCGGAATTTCCAGATTGATATTGTTCACAATGACATTGTCACTGATCTTTTTGACGACGTTACGAAGGATGACGTTGGCCATGGTTGATTTATGCTTTCGGCTTTACGGCTTTGCCATCGGAGGTCTTTTCAATATCGCCACTGGCGTAATAAGCTTGCAGAGAGGAAACGGTCCACTGACCGTCGCGAATGGCCCGGATACCCGACAAAGCGGCCCGCGCCGCCGCGAGGGTAGTTACGATCGGAACATTATGCTGCAAAGCGGCTTGGCGGATGGTAAATCCTTCACTTAGCGTACGTTTCCCGGAAGGCGTGTTGATCACCAGCACCACTTCTCGGTTTTTAATGACGTCTGCGACATTGGGCCGACCTTCCGTTAATTTCAAAACGTGTCGTACCTCCAAATTTTGTTGGCGCAAATAAGCCGCTGTCGATTCTGTCGCGTAGAGTTCAAACCCCAACTTGGTCAACTCCCGAGCAATGTGGCAACCCGCTTGCTTATCCCGGTCCGTGAGACTAAAGAGAACGCCGCCGGCCTTCGGCAGTTCCGAACCCGCGGCTGCCTGCGACTTTGCGAAGGCCCGGCTGAAATCCTGGTCGATCCCCATGACTTCGCCGGTGGAACGCATTTCCGGTCCCAGCACCGCATCCACTCCCGGGAACCGCATCCAGGGCAGCACGGCTTCTTTGACCGCGACCCACTTCATTTGCGGTCCGTCTTTGAGAATCTTGGCCGGTAAAAGATCCTTCAACTTCCGGCCAACCATGACGCGAGCGGCCAGCTTCGCCAAGGGAATTCCGGTCGCTTTGGATACAAAGGGAATTGTTCGGCTAGCGCGCGGATTTGCCTCTAAAATATAAATAATTCCTTCACGTACGGCAAACTGGATGTTCATCAAGCCGCGGACTTTCAAGCCCTTGGCCAGCTGTTCGGTGTACTGACGCAGGGTCGCCAGGTCTTTAGCCGATAGGGTTCGCGAAGGCAGAACACAAGCGGAATCCCCGGAGTGAATACCGGCTTCTTCAATATGTTCCATGATCCCACCGATGTAAGTATCTTCACCATCGCAAAGTACATCGACATCCAGCTCAACGGCGTTGTCCAGAAACTTATCGATCAAAATCGGATGCTCAGGCGACACCCGCGTCGCGCGGGCTATGTAATCGGCCAACATGGCTTCGTCGTAAACGACTTCCATGGCTCGCCCGCCCAACACGTAGCTGGGACGCACCATGACCGGATAGCCGATTCGGTCAGCAGTCGCGCGGGCCTCTTCAAAGGAACGAGCTGTGCCGTTGGGCGCCTGGGGAATACCGAGCTTGGTTAAGAGGTTACCGAACCGCTTCCGGTCTTCAGCCAGATCAATGGAGTCCGGTGAGGTTCCGAGAATCGGAACCTTGGCCTGCTCCAGCGGAATCGCCAGGTTGAGCGGCGTCTGACCACCAAACTGCACGATCAAGCCTTCCGGCTTTTCCTTTTCAACGATGTTGAGGACGTCTTCCAAAGTAAGCGGCTCAAAAAAGAGTTTATCGGAGGTGTCGTAGTCCGTGGACACCGTCTCGGGATTGCAGTTCACCATGATGGTTTCGTAGCCATCTTCCTTCAGCGCCATCACGGCATGGACACAGCAATAATCAAATTCAATCCCCTGACCAATCCGGTTGGGACCACCGCCCAGGATCATGACCTTCTTGCGGTCCGAGGGAATGGTTTCATCCTCGTCCTCGTAGGTCGAGTAATAATAAGGGGTATAGGCTTGGAACTCCGCAGCACAGGTATCGACAGATTTGTAGGTCGGGATAATCCCGGCCTTGTGGCGCCACTGGCGAACTTCTTTTTCGGTGACGCCGCGTAGCACCGCGATTTGAACATCCGAAAAACCAAAACGCTTGGCTTCGAGAAGCAGGTCTTTGTCTATCGGATTGCTGGCTGCCGCCTGCAACTGCTTTTCAAACGCCACGATCTCTTCGATTTGGCTGACGAACCAGGGGTCGACTTTCGACCATTCAACAACTTCGCGAGCCGTAATCCCGGCTTTGAGGGCCGCTCGAATATAGAAGATCCGGTCGCAATTCGGCACGCGCAAACGATCCTGTAAAAGATGATAGAGACGATCCCGTTCCACGGCCGAGACCGACTCGAGCGTCTTCATGCCTTCGCCTGGGCTCTTATTGTCGGCACCCAAACCTTGGGATCCGATTTCCAATCCTCGGAGTGCTTTTTGAAGCGCTTGCTTAAAAGTACGGCCCAGCGCCATCACTTCACCGACGGACTTCATGGCGGTATTCAGCGTCTGGTCCGCAGCGGTAAATTTCTCAAAGGCAAAGCGCGGCACCTTCACGACGGTGTAGTCAATCGTGGGCTCGAAGGAGGCCACCGTCTTTTTGGTGATATCATTCGGCAGCTCATCCAGTCGGTAGCCGACCGCGAGCAAAGCAGCGATCTTGGCAATCGGGAAGCCCGTCGCTTTGGACGCCAGCGCGGAGCTGCGAGACACGCGCGGATTCATTTCAATGACCACGCGCTCACCATTCTGTGGATTGACGGCAAATTGAATATTCGACCCGCCTGTTTCCACCCCGATCGCTCGGATACAGGCAAAGGCTTCGTCACGCATGACCTGATATTCACGGTCCGTCAGGGTTTGAATCGGTGCCACGGTAATCGAATCACCCGTATGAACACCCATCGGATCCAGATTCTCGATTGAACAGATCACAATACAGTTGTCGGCCGTATCGCGCATGACTTCCAGCTCAAATTCTTTCCAGCCGATGACGGATTCTTCCATAAGGACTTCACCGACCGGGCTGGCTTCCAGGCCACGCCGCAACGCTTCGAAAAGCTCGTCCTTGGTATAGACGATTCCGGATCCGATACCGCCGAGCGTGAAGGACGGACGAATAATGATCGGGAAACCAATCCCACGGGCGATTTCTTCCCCTTCGGCGATCGACTTGGCATAACCGCTCTTGGGTACGCGCAGCCCGATGTCCTGCATGGTCTTCTTGAAAAGCTTACGGTCTTCGGCTTTCTTAATCGCCGGGAGTTTCGCTCCGATTAGCTCAACCTTATATTTATCCAGAATGCCGCGTTCGGCGAGGGCCACCGCTAAATTCAAGGCCGTCTGACCTCCCAATGTTGGCAGGATGGCCTGGGGCTGTTCCTTAGCAATGACTTCTTCCAGAATTTCAGGAGTCAGTGGCTCCACGTAAGTCGCATGAGCCAATTCCGGGTCAGTCATGATGGTGGCGGGATTCGAGTTGACGAGGACTACCCGGTATCCTTCCTTCATCAAAGCTTTGACCGCTTGGGTACCCGAATAGTCGAACTCGCAGGCTTGGCCAATAACAATGGGACCCGAGCCTATAATAAGGATGGTTTGAATATCAGTCCGCTTAGGCATTACTTTTTCCCCGCCATTTCGCTGAGGAAACGGTCAAAAAGATAACTGGCATCGTGCGGTCCGGGGGCCGCCTCCGGATGGTATTGCACGGCAAAAATCGGTAGCGTGCGGTGACGCAATCCTTCGCAGGTATTGTCATTCAAGTTCACGTGGGTGACTTCCACTTCGCTGGCCGGTAACGAGGCCACATCCACCGAGAATCCATGGTTCTGCGACGTGATTTCGATTTTCCCGGTGAGCAAATCTTTAACCGGATGATTCCCGCCGCGATGGCCGAATTTGAGCTTATAGGTTTTTCCGCCAAGTGCCAGGCCGAGCAGTTGATGGCCAAGGCAGATACCCATCACAGCAAATCGGTCCTTAGCCGACCGTTTACTCAGGTTTTGAATGAGGTGGCGCAGGGATTCGATTCCGTAGCTGACGGCTGCTGGATCGCCGGGACCATTCGAAACGAGAATTCCATTCGGCTCGAGCGCTAAAATTTGTTCGGCGGAAGTGCCAGCCGGGACGACGATCACCTGGCAACCGCGCTGGCTTAAGCTTCTCAGCGTGTTAAATTTAACGCCAAAATCCATCACGAGAACTCGGTAAAGTTCACCATTCGCGAGTGCGGGCGCCTTATCGATCGGGCGCCGCGTCCAGCGCCCGCCTTCTCGAGTCCACTGATAAGGCTTGTCGCAAGTGACATTTCGCGCCAAATCAAGCCCCGCCATGGCCGGAGCGGCCTTGGCCTTGGCGATCAAGCTTTTGGGATCCAGGTCGCGGGTCGAGACCACGCCACGCAGGGCGCCGGTTTCGCGAAGATGCTTCGTTAAGGCCCGGGTATCAATATCGGTCACACCGACCAAACCATACCGTTGCAAATAGGTTTGAAGACTTTCCTTCGCGCGCCAATTGGAATAGAGTCCGCTGATTTCGCGAACGATCAACCCGGCACCGAAGGGCTTACGGCTTTCCGCATCTTCCTCATTAACCCCGTAGTTGCCGATATGCGGAGAAGTCATGGTGATGATCTGGCCTTCGTAGGAAGGGTCGGTCAAAATTTCCTGATAGCCGGCCATGGAGGTATTAAATACGACTTCCCCCGTCGTTTCGCCCTCAGCACCAAACGACATGCCTAAGAAAGTCCGGCCAGATTCTAATGCCAGCAAAGCTTTCATCGGCTTAGGGTTTCCATGGAAATTTAGAATCGAGAATAATGGTTTCTTCGCGGGATCGGCCAAGCGAGACCATCGCAAATCGCGCACCGACCAGGGTCTCGAGCGCTTTCACATAGCGCCGAGCATTCACGGGAAGCTGTTCGTAGCGAGTCATTCCGCGGATAGAGCCCTGGAAGCCGGGCATCTCTTCATATATAGGTTGTACCGTTGCCTGGAGCTCACGATCGTTCGGAAATTCCTTCAAAATCTTATTGCCCACCCGATAGGCGACGGCGACCCGGATCGGATGCACGCCTTCCAGAACATCGAGCTTGGTTAAGGCCAACCAGCGCGACCCGTTGATGCGAACCGCATGTCGGACGGCCACCGCATCGAACCAACCGCAGCGTCGTGGCCGGCCGGTCGTGGCACCAAACTCCATGCCCCGCTGCCGGAGCGACTCGCCCAGGTCATCTTTTAATTCAGTTGGGAAAGGCCCTTCCCCTACACGGGTTGTATAGGCCTTTACCACGCCAAGGACGTCATCGATCTGCGTTGGGGCCAAACCCGAGCCGATACACACCCCGCCGGCAACCGGATTAGAAGAAGTGACATAAGGGTAAGTTCCAAAATCGACATCGAGCATGGTTCCTTGAGCACTCTCGAAGAGAACACGCTTATCGGCCTCAACCGCGCCATAAACAAACTGCGGTCCATCCACCACGAAAGGAACCAGAAAAGACCGCAGAGCACTATAGCGCTTCAGGACCTGATTTCGGATCTGCTTCATTGAACCGAACCGGGTGAGGAGCGGCGCCTTTTCTCTCAAGTTGCGTTCGAGTAAAGGACGGAAAACGGTTGGATTTAAATAATCGGCGATGCGGATGCCGGTTCTTCCCACTTTGTCGGAGTAAGCTGGACCAATGCCACGTCGAGTGGTTCCGATTTTCCCTTTTCCGCTAGCGTCTTCCCGCAGGCAATCCAGATGCCGGTGATAGGACAAGATGACATGTGCAGCATCCGCGATGAAAAGCCGGCCTTTGACCCGGATTTTGCGCTTTTCCAAAAATTGAATTTCTTCATGAAGGGCTTCCGGATCGACCACAACGCCATTGCCGATCAGACATTTTTTTCCGGGCTGCAAGATGCCGGACGGGATAAGGTGAAGGACAAAATGTTTCCCATCAAAGATGACGGTATGGCCGGCGTTGTTGCCGCCTTGATAGCGGACCACGACATCAGCTTTATGACCGAGAAGATGAACGATTTTTCCTTTACCTTCGTCTCCCCATTGAACCCCGACCACAACCAACGTGCTCATGGGCGGGCCCCCGCTTGCAGAACTTCCTGATGCACTTTCACGCGGGACTTCTGCCCGATCTGCGTGAACCACTGATTAAAACACCAGAGTACTTTTTCCTGCCACAACTGGTCGTGGAAAGCCTTCTTTTCCTTCTCATAGCCGGTCATCTGACCATTGTGGGCCTGAGCATAAGCCAGTTCCGCTTCCTTATCTGTGACATGGATGCTGGACTGGATTAGCCAGCGCAACTTATAGAAAGCAATGGCTTGGCGCTGTTCTTCTTCGAAATCTTGAGGGGTCGTCTTGAGCTGATATTGGAGCGCCCGCGCGTAGAGTTGGGGATCAAACTGGCCTTTGGTCTGAAAGGCCGGCACCTGAGAAAGGCTGTTAATCACCTGAACATCTGTGACCTCAACGCCGTACTGCTGAGCCAGGCGTTTGAAAATAACACCTTGTATTAAATCGCGCAACACTTCATCCCGTTTTTGGTTGCGGGTCGCCTCATCCGTCCGTTTATCCGCCGGCACTTGTTCCATGGCTCGGTCGAGATGGCTGTAATAAATTCGGACGGGTATTTTTTCCCCTTCGACTTCGACAATAGGCTGATTGGGATCGCCCTTCTGTGTGAAGAAGTTGCTGCCAAAACCAACAAACATGCCGAATAGAAAAACAACGATGGTGAAGAGGAAGATTTGGTTACGGTACTTTCGTAGATAGGTCATCATGGTTAGGCACACAAAGACCAGCTCTGACGGCCCTTTCGTGCGTGGCGGTCAGAGCTGGTATTTAGAATGCGGAGCTATTTTAAGAAAAGCAAGGACAGGAAGGCAAGCTTTGGATCAGCCGTTTACGTTTACTTCGATAACTTTGGCTTTTTCGGAGGCCATTAAACAACTGCCTTCGAAAATAGCTCCTTCGGCAATGAGGAGCTGCGGCGCGTGGAGGTCGCCAAAAACCTGCGAGCGCGACAGGAGTTCGAGAGATTCCGTGGCGTGAATATTTCCAGTGACTTTGCCACCGACCACAACCGTGCGTCCGGAAATATCGCCTTGGACTTCGCCGGCTTCGCCGAGAATCACACCTTCGGCCGAGATGCCGCCTTCGATTTTTCCGTCCACCCGGACAGAACCTTTGGACCGGAGCGTCCCTTGGAAAGAGGACTCAGCGCCAATGATCGTTTCGAGATGGGAATCGTTTCGTGCGTTATCCGCTTTATTTCCGAACATAGGCTTCCTCATTTTTCCGCAGCTTTAACAAACGTCATGGGATTGACGACGCGGCCGTTATGCCAGACTTCGTAGTGCAGGTGGTAGCCCGTACTGTGGCCGGATGTTCCCATGTAGGAGATCACTTGCCCTCGCTTGATGTGATCGCCTGGTTGCACAAGCAGCTTGGAGTTGTGTCCGTAGTATGTCTTAAATCCGTGGCCGTGATCAAGGATGACGAGGCGACCATATCCGCCCTGCCAGGAGGCTACTTGGACGACACCATCGGCGGTCGCATGGATAGGTGTGCCCAGCGCGTTGGCAATGTCGAGGCCATTATGGAATTCGCCGGATTCTTGTTCAAAAGGAGAATGACGCAAGCCGAAGACCGAGGTCAGGCGGCCGAGCGTCGGCCAATCGCGAGGCGTCGTACGAAAAATCGTCCGTTGGTCTTTGATGTATTCTGAAATCTCTTCATAATTACTGATGACATCGCTACCGTTCTGTTTCACCGTCTGGAGCTCGGAGTGCATCTCATCAATGGAGAGGGTCGAACGCCGGCCGCTCACCAGGTTCATCAAATCTTTCTTATCAACAACCGTCGGACCGCCCATCGCGCGATCAGACTCGACAATCGCCTTGCGCGTCTTCATGTTAAGCAAACCTTGAAGCGCAATCTCGGTTTCACGAACACGGTCCAGGTATTCGCGTGACCGTCTCATTTCCTGCGTGAAGTACCACATCTTGGCACGCAAAACATGTTCGTCGGCCTTGGTCCGCCAATAATCCACATGGCGGCTGGCAATAAAACCGGACCAGACCGTGAGACCGGTCCAGGCCAGGGCAATGCTTAATAGAAAAGGAACGGAAAAGTTGAGGCGGATCGGGCTCGCCGAATTGTGTGGGATGAGCATCACCGTCAGTTGACGGCCTAAGCGTTTTTTCAGTGTCTCAACCAATCGCATCATGACTCCCCTTGAACCATGTATCAATGACACTGTTTTTTCGTAAAACCCGCTACATATATACCAACGCCCCTATAGGGTGTCAAGGGAAAATTCCGCCCCGTCGTTCTTTTTGAATCAATAGCCCCAGGCCCCTAAATTGGATCCACTTTTTGAGCTGTTTTCCGTCAGATAATTGCCAAAGAGCCGGCATTTTGGTTGAATCTTTGGTCTTTCAGCCTCCCGAAAGATCTCATGGAACTTCCAAAGACCTATAACCCGGAACAGACCGAGCAACCCTGGTACCCCTTTTGGGAAGAAAAGGGCTATTTTCAGCCCCAGAGCCAGGCGAGTATTCCCTATTCGATTGTTATACCCCCCCCTAACGTTACAGGTAGTCTGCACATGGGCCATGCCCTCAACAACACCCTGCAGGACATCCTGACGCGCTGGCACCGGATGGCTGGCGACAAAACCGTGTGGGTCCCAGGAACAGACCATGGGGGCATCGCTACTCAAAATGTGGTTGAAAAATTGCTGCGTTCTGAAAAGAAGACTCGTCAGGATTTAGGCCGCGAAGCCTTCCTCGAGCGCATGTGGCAATGGCGGCGGGAGTCCGGTGATACGATTTTGATGCAACTGAAGCGGCTGGGGGCCAGCTGTGACTGGACAAGGACCCGCTTCACCATGGATGAGCCCTGTTCCAAGGCTGTCCGGCATGCCTTTGTCGCCCTCTTTAACAAAGGGCTGATTTACCGGGGTCCACGGATGGTGAACTGGTGCCCCCGATGCCATACCGCCCTGGCGGATATCGAGGTGGAGCATGAGGAAAAGGCTGGCAAGCTTTGGCATATCCGGTACCCGCTGGCTTCCGGCTCGGGCGGGATCACGGTGGCCACCACTCGTCCGGAAACGATGCTCGGCGACACGGCAGTTGCGGTCAATCCGGAAGACGATCGTTATAAATCTTATATAGGAAAGAAGTTGCGGCTGCCTCTGATGAACCGCGAGATTCCGATCATTGCCGATGCGGCGGTGGATCCTGCCTTCGGCACCGGTGCGGTGAAAGTCACCCCGGCACATGACCCCACAGACTTTGACATGGGCGAAAGACACAAACTCCCTCACGAGGTCGTCATCAATTTCGAAGGAAAAATGACGGACCGTGCGGGCACCTATGCGGGGCTCGATCGCTTCGATGCCCGCAAAAAGATCGTGGAAGATTTGGAAGCGCAAGGCCATCTGGAGAAGGTTGACGATTACCGATTGGCCGCAGCCATCTGCTACCGTTGCCAAACCATTATCGAACCTTTGGTTTCAGAACAATGGTTTCTCAAAATGGGAGACATGGCGGCTCAGGCCGCAGGAGCCACGCGCGATGGTCGCGTCAAAATTTTCCCCTCCTCCTGGGAAAAGCCTTATCTCAATTGGCTCGACAACATCCGGGACTGGTGCATCTCCCGGCAAATCTGGTGGGGCCACCGCATCCCCGTTTATTATTGCGCCGCCGAAAAAGGGCGGCCCTTTGCCAGCGAAGAAACACCTTCTAAATGCCCCTCCTGTAGTTCAACCGATATCAAGCAAGATGAGGATGTGCTGGACACCTGGTTCTCCTCCGGTCTCTGGCCGCTATCTGTGTTCGGCTGGCCGGACGATACAGCCGATCTCAAAACCTTTTACCCCACCGCCGTCCTGGTCACGGGCCATGAGATCCTTTACCTGTGGGTGGCGCGCATGGTCATGATGGGCCTGCAGTTCCGTAACGAGGTCCCCTTCCGGCATGTGTATATCCACGGAATCGTCCGTGATAAGCAGGGCAAAAAGATGTCAAAGTCGCTGGGAAACGTGATCGATCCCCTCGACATCATGAAGCAGTTTGGGACCGACGCGCTACGCTTTTCCATGGCGGAGTCGAGCATACCGGGTCGTGACCTCCACCTTTCGAATGACTCTTTCCTGAAAGCTCGCAACTTTGCGAACAAACTTTGGAATGCCTGCCGCTTTGTCTTGATGAATCTCGAAGGATACAAGGCACACCCTTTGCCCAAATCGAGCGACATCGGATTAGCCGATCGCTGGATCCTGCATTCTCTCCAGGAAACCATCGAGCAAGTGACATCCGCCTTAGGGGCCTACAATCCGGCGGAAGCCAGCCGCGCCTTATACGAATTTATCTGGGGATCGTTATGTGATTGGTATTTGGAAATTTCCAAAGTCGCCTTAACGGGCTCCGACGCCCGCGCTCGAACCGTAAAGCAGTCGCTGCTCGTTCATTTGCTTCGTCAATCGGTAGCACTGCTCCATCCCGTGATGCCTTATGAAACGGAAGAATTGTTTCAAGCGCTCAAGCCCTACCTGGCCGAGGCGCCCGAAAGTATTATGATCCACCCATGGCCCAAGCCCGATGCCGCCCTTCGCAATCAGGAAGCGGCCAATAAAATGAACCTCATGAAAGATGTGGTGACCGCCATTCGCACCGTTCGCAGCGAGTCTGTCATTCCCCCCGGCACCAAAATCGACTGCTACTTGGGAAATTTGAACGCGGCTGCGAAGGACATTCTCGAAGATCCGGACGTGAAGGCCTTTATCATTGCTCTTGCCCGGCTCAACCAGCTTGAGACGGATTCCTCGCGCAAACCATCCGAATATCTTTTCACCGTCTTTGGTGGCGGCGAAATCTATGTCGCAGCCCAAGGCATCATCGACAAAGACAAAGAAAAAGCGCGGCTTTTGAAAAACAAAAGCCAGCTCGAACAGATGCTCGCCCGAGGGCGAGCCGCCTTGGAGAACAAGGATTTCTTGGAACGAGCGCCGAAAGAAGAAGTGGAAAGTCGCCGCGCCACCTTACAGGAAACGGAACAAAAACTTCGTTGGCTGGATCGTAATTTAGAGGGACTTTCATGAGCAATTTACGTCCGATCAAAGTCGTGCCCAACTATCTCAAGTACCCGGAAGGGTCCTGCTTATTTCAAATGGGCAATACGAAGGTGGTCTGCACGGCCAGTGTGGTGGACGATGTGCCGGACCATGCCAAGGAAGCCAACACAGGTTGGCTGACAGCCGAATATTCCATGTTGCCGCGCGCCACAACGACCCGCTCCAGCCGTGGTCGTATTGCCTCGGGCGGCCGTACCAAAGAGATTTCCCGACTCATCGGCCGGTCGCTTCGGGCCGGCGTCGATTTAGCGGCCATGCCAGGCCTGTGCGTCATGATCGATTGCGACGTCCTTCAAGCGGACGGCGGCACCCGGACGGCCTCCATCAATGGCGCCTATCTCGCGATGGTTCAAGCCTTAAGACGTTGGCAAAAGACCAAGGGCCTGAGCGCCTGGCCCGTGCGCGATTTCATTGGCGCGGTCAGCGTGGGATTGATCGACGGCCGCCCGGTCCTCGATTTGGACTACGAAAAGGATGTCCGGGCCGAGGTCGACCTCAATGTGGTCATGACCGGCTCAGGCCATTATGTTGAGATCCAAGGCAACGCGGAGCACAAACCTTTTTCACACGCGGACCTCCAAAAATTGTTGAATCTGGCGAGTCAGGGCATTCGGAAAATCATTGGTCTTCAGAAAAATCGATTGGGTAACGTGAGCACACTATGACCTCTTCGTTCGACCCCTTTACGGTTGTCCTCGCCACCCGAAACCAAAACAAGGTAAAGGAAATCATGGCCATCTTCCAGGATGTGCCGATCAAATTCCTGACGTTGGACCAATTTCCGGGCGTTCCCGAAATTGTCGAGGATGGCGCGACTTTAGAAGAGAATGCCCGCAAGAAGGCTTATGAGGTGGCGAAAATCACGCATCACATCGCTCTCGCTGACGATTCGGGGCTTGAAGTCAATTTCTTGGATGGAGCGCCAGGCGTGATCTCGGCTCGATTTGCCGGAACCAACTGCACCTACGCAGACAATAACAACAAACTCCTCAAACTTTTGAAAGGCGTGCCCACGGAACATCGCAAGGCTCGCTTCCGTTCAGTAATTGCCTTAGCCGTGCCCGAAGGGGCCACGCAAACCGTCGAAGGTTATTTGGATGGGTACATTACCGACCGAGCTCGAGGAGAAGAAGGGTTCGGTTACGATCCTGTTTTCCTAGTTCCGGAGCACGGAAAGACGCTCTCAGAGTTGGGCCCTACGATGAAGAACACCATGAGCCACCGCTATAAAGCGCTGCAAGCGATGCGCCCTGTGCTGTTAAAGTTGCGCGAAAGCATCCTCCAGCACCTTCAGAAAACATCGAACTAAACGGGTTCCGCGGCTTTTGTTTTGCCTCGCCAATATCGTCCAACCATTACGCCTGCCCATCCACACCCTGTCATCACCAGAATGCCGATGAGTCCGCCGGCAACAAAAGTTTGTTGACCATTGCCCCCGTACTGCAGGGATGCCCGCAGTAGGGTTATATACGAGAACAAATACAGCATGATAAAGCGTCCCATCAAGAAGGTCCCCCGCTTATCATGCGAATAGGCGAAGATCCCACAGGAGATTAAAGAAGGCAACAAAGCCCGACCATAAGAGATATCCGTAATCCCGCCATATACAAGAGGGATGGCTACCAGACCACCCAGCACCATGATACCCAGGATATAAGGTACGTAATCGTCTTCCTTGAACGTGCCTTTTGCCGGCAAGGCCGGAGTGGGTGCCGGAGCAGAAACGTCGGGCGAGCTGGAATTCGGCAGGGATCCAGGAGCCTCTTCCGCATGGCGACGCCCGACAAATATCGCCTTGAGCGTGAGCATATCCCCCGTCAGATTTAGAATGATAAAGAGAACACTCACCCATTCGCTATGAGGACGGACCTCGATATTGTAAGTCAGGGCTCGCAGCACAACAATAAAGCCGGTCAGGATGGCCGGGAGCTTGAGATCAGCCCACGTTACCGGTCGCCAGGCGAAAATACAGACCACAATTCCAGCCAGACAGGTATAACGAATGAGGCGCAGAATAGGGGCCAGCGTCCTGTAAAGCGAGAGATAGGAAATGCCACCGCCGGCAAGTAGAAGGTTAATGAGTAGAACCAGAGTGAGCTGAAGGAGCATCGCGTAACACACGTAGAGGGCCAACGTGGCTGGTTGTTTGGCTACTTTCAGGTTCTGCCGGCAAACCCGGATGGCGTAGACAAAAAAAGCGACGTATGGGGCGCTGAACAATAAAGCTTTTAGCATTTGGATCCTCGATGAAAGTGGTGCGGCCGGCGGGTGAAGCGAGAAACTATTTAGGGCTAAAGTCTACCATCCATTCGATACCGTATTTGTCTCGAAACATGCCAAAGTATGAACCCCACGGACTATTGCCCATAGGTGCTTCCACTTTTCCTCCTGCAGAGAGACCGTTAAATAACCTATCTGCCTCTTCATGGCTTTCGGCACTGATTACAATTTTGCTTCTATTTTCATTTTCGTTTGTTCGTCCCATAAATTCCGGAACATCATTTGCCATTAAGACACTGCTTTTACCGATCGGCAAAGCAATATGCATGATCTTATTCTTTTCCTTTTCGGCTATCGGGAGGTTCGGATTCGCCAGGTCTTTGAAACGAACCACCTTTGCAAATTCTCCGCCGAAAACGGACTTGTAAAATGTAAATGCCTCTTCGGCATTTCCATTGAAATTTATATGTGGGTTTATTGTTGCCATAACTTACGCGTTATTTCAAATACTGGGGTGGCTAACGGGACTTGAACCCGCAACCTCTGCCGCCACAGGGCAGCGCTCTAACCAATTGAGCTATAGCCACCACAAAATGGAGAATTTCTGGGAGGCTGTAGAGAGTATAGGAAACTAGCCCGCGCGTTGGCCAATCGCTCATTCTCTTCCCTTTATTTATAGGTAGCGAGGCAAAAGCTTTCCTGTTATATCTGATGGCGATATGTACGCCCTAGATTGGCTTGGCCGCCGACGCTCGCCGTCGAACGGATTGAAGAAGGTTAGCCCCACCGTCTGGTGTTTGGGATTCACAAGCCTTTTTACCGATGTCTCCTCAGAGATGGTCAGCAGTATTCTTCCCCTTTACTTCGTCGCCCAGCTTGGACTTACGCCGCTTCAGTTCGGGTTTGTCGATGGCCTTTACCAGGGGATCACGGCCCTCTCGCGGATCGCTTTTGGCTTCCTCGCCGACCGTTGGCGGAAGCACAAAGAAGTGGCGCTATTGGGTTACGGTTTATCGGCCCTCTGCAAACCAGCATTTTTGTTCGCTGGGCGGGCGTGGGGCCCGGTCGCCGCGCTCATTGCCATTGACCGAACTGGCAAAGGCATTCGGACTGGGCCTCGCGATGCGCTGATTTCGCTCTATAGCGACAAAGAGAATCTAGGAACGTCATTCGGTGTCCATCGCGCGTTGGATGCGGTCGGTGCGGTGTTCGGCCCCGCCGCGGCCTTTCTGATCCTAACCCGTGCACCCGGCGCTTTCGATGCCGTCTTCGTCGCCAGCTTTTGTCTGGCTATCATGGGTCTTGGCATTCTGGCTCTTTTTGTTAACAACCGCGAGACGAATGACCCGAAGCGTCCAGTCATCGCGGTTTCGATCAAGACGGCCGCGAGCCTGCTCAAAGATCGACGATTTCTTTTCCTCCTCCTCGTGGGTGGGCTCTTAAGCGTGTGCACGATGAGCGACAGTTTTGTTTATTTGGGTATCCAACAACGGCTAAGCATCCCGACCCGGTTTTTTCCTCTGCTTTATGTTGGAACTTCTCTTTTTTATGTCTTTTTCTCGATTCCCTTCGGCCGTTTGGCGGATCATACGAGCCGCTTTGCTGTCTTCGTCTTCGGCCACATCTTGCTGCTGGGGGTCTATGCAACACCGCTCCTCGTTCGCGATAGCGGGTTAACGATTGGTTTCTTGCTGGCTTTGTTCGGAGCCTACTATGCGGCAACGGACGGGGTTCTGATGGCCTTGGCCGCCGAGGATATGCCGAGCGACTTTCGCGCCAGCGGCATGGCCCTGTTGGCCACCGTCACCAACACCGCACGACTTTTGTCCTCCGTCGCTGCGGGTTCTCTTTGGAGCCGTGGAAGTGTAACGGCTTCAAAAGTATTTTTGATCAGTCTTGTCTTGGCCATTCTGGTGTCCTTATACTTCCGAAAGGCCAACCGTCCATGAACGTGCAGACTAACAAGAGGCGCAAGAAAATCATCTTTATCGGACTTTGTCTGGTTTGCCTCACGGTCGCGGCCGGTTATCTTTCCAGGGCTCGTCACCGAACCATGCCCACTATACCCACACAGTCCGTGGTACCCGTTGTCACGACATCGAAGCAAGTGCCAGTCAAGGCTCCCCCGCTCCAGCGGAATCCAACGAACCGATTGTTGTTCTGCGATATCGTGACTCAAGCTCACCGTGGGAGACTCACAACCGTCGAACTCGACGGTCCTAACAAAGGGCAACTGCATTCCTATGACGAACTCCGCTGCCTGCGAGTGGACTTCAGAAATGGTAATGGAATTTGTCTCCGGATGAATCCCATTTCCCCTATGAACCCGAACGAGGCCGTTATCTTCGACAAGGATTTCAAAATTAAACACATCATTCCTCTGGCCGGCACGCTTAGCCGCACGCGCGTTTCGCCCGATGGCCAATGGGGCGCCGTCACAGTCTTTACGGGGGGCGACTCCTATGCGAGCAGCAATCTATCGACCCGATCGAACCTTATCGACATTCAGAATGGGACCATGCTTTTTGATCTCGAAGAGATGGTCGTCCGCAATAAAGGCCTTGTCATCAAAGAGCCTGATTTCAATTTCTGGGGTGTGACGTTCATGAACGATAACCGGCATTTCTATGCGACGCTCGGGACGGGCGGCAAAATTTACCTCATCAAAGCGGATCGAGTGACCAAAGAGGCGGAGGTGGTCGCTGAAGAAGTGGAATGCCCGTCGCTTTCGCCGGATAACACCCGGGTGGCTTTCAAGAAACGGGATCCAAAAAAGCGCGGGGTTTGGCACTTGGCGGTTTTAGACCTTTCAACGCTTCATGAAACCCTGCTACCTGAACCGACGTCGATCGACCAACAAGTTCAATGGTACGACGACCGACACGTGCTGTATGCGCTCCCGGAATACATCGTTGGCCAGCCCGTCATTATGTATGCCTGGATCATTGCGGCAGACGGTCAAACGCCGCCCAAAAAGCTCTATCAGAATTCGGATTCGCCGGTCATGGTTCGAGGGTCAAAAATCTAAGCATTGCAATCCAGCTGTAACACGGGTACGTTATAAAACAGGTTAATGGATATGGCGATTTACGGAGTGCCAATATGTTTGGAATGAAAGATCTCCTTAAAATTCAAGTTGAGCAGAACGCCTCAGATCTTCATATCTCCGCAGGCAATCCACCCCTTTTGCGGGTGTCCGGTGACATAAAACCGCTGAATGATACCCCCTTAACCGCCGAAATCACGCATGACCTTCTTTATGAAATCATGCGCAATGATCAACAGCGCAATTTCGAAGAATACAAGGATATCGACTTCGGATATGAAGTCCAGGAGCTGCAATCCCGTTTTCGCGTGAATGTTTTTATGGACCGTCACGGTCTGGCCGCTGTGTTTCGTTTAGTCCCTTCTAAAATACTCACCGCTGCCCAATTGGATTTGCCACCGGTATTGCTCGAGCTGGCGCAACAACGAAAGGGGCTGGTGGTGGTTACGGGAGCAACCGGAAGTGGAAAGTCCACGACGCTAGCCGCCATGGTCGACTTCATCAATAAGACCCGGAAAGAGCACATTCTGACGGTCGAAGATCCGATTGAATTTGTCCATACCAGCCAAATGAGCCTGATCAACCAGCGCGAAGTCGGAGTTCATACGCAATCATTTGCCGTGGCTCTGCGTGCGGCACTGCGCGAAGACCCGGATGTTATCTTAGTGGGCGAAATGCGCGACCTAGAAACGATGGAGTTGGCCATCACCGCGGCGGAGACAGGACACCTGGTCCTGGCCACACTTCATACCAACACGGCTGCCAAGACGGTCGAGCGGATGATCAACGTTTTTCCCGCGAATCAGCAGGCACAAATCCGGGCCATGCTGTCGGAATCTTTGCGCGGCGTAGTCGCCCAGAATCTTCTCAGAACCCCGGACGGCAAACGGACGGGCGCCTTTGAGGTCCTGATCAATACGTCTTCGGTTTCCAGCCTCATTCGGGAAGGCAAAGCACACCAAATTCTTTCCGCGATGCAGACCGGCAAAGCCGACGGCATGATCACGATGGAAGATGCCATCCGGGGCCTGGTGGCGGACGGCAAGGTCTCCATTAACGAAGCCAAGAAGTTTATCACCATGACCCCCCGCAAGCCGGGCGCTGAACACGGCGCAGCCGCATAAACCGTCCATCTCCGACAACGACCTCCATAGCCGAGCTGTCAATCGAAATGCTACACTAGTCGTCCGTTGGGTAATCCAGCAGAAATTGACTGAAAAATCAGACAATCTGATTTAGCGGGGCGTAGCGCAGCTGGTAGCGCGCCTGGTTTGGGACCAGGAGGTCCCGGGTTCAAATCCCGGCGCCCCGAGATTTAGACATTTGCGCCCGTTCTCCTGCTCACCCGGGATAAAGCCGTGGCTTTGCCCCGTTAGCTCAACGGATAGAGCGCCAGCCTTCTAAGCTGGACATAGTGGTTCGATTCCACTACGGGGCAGTTTCTTGGTTTACGTTTTCGGGCCACTAGCTCAACTGGTAGAGCACTCGCCTCTTAAGCGATAGGTTTCCGGTTCGATTCCGGAGTGGCCCACCAGTTTGCGCCCGTAGCTCAATTGGATAGAGCATCTGCCTTCGGAGCAGAGGGTTACAGGTTCGAGTCCTGTCGGGCGCAGATCTCCCTTGGGCGGATGGCGGAATGGCAGACGCGCATGGCTTAGGACCATGTGCCCGAAAGGGCTTGGAGGTTCGAGTCCTCTTCCGCCCAGAATTTAATTGAGAGAGGTTTCAGAAATCATGGAGACGATGGAAAAAGGATTGGCCGCGAAGGTAAAGGTCGTGAAGGAAGAGTCCTGCGAAATTACCTTCTCGGTAGAACTTCCCAAAGAAGAAGTTATCAAAGAAACGGATGCCGTTTATCAAAGCATCCAGTCGCGGGCCGCTTTGCCCGGTTTTCGCACGGGGAAGGCGCCGATCGAGATGGTGCGCAAGCACTTTGCCGACCGCGCCCGCCAGCATGTGGTCGAGAACCTGATTGGCCGCGCCGCTGCTCAAGTCATCCGCGAACGCAAGCTGCAGACCATCGACACCCCCAAAATTGAGAAGCTCGAATTCGAATTTGGCAAACCTCTTCAGTTCCAGATGAAGGTCGAAAAGGATCCCGAGATTAAGTTGAAAGATTACAAAGGCCTCAAGGTCAACCGAGCCGCCATCAAGGTCACTGAACAGAATGTCAAAAAAACGCTGGAAGAGCTCCGCGAGCGGAATTCCACGCTGGTGGCCTCGGAAGCCCCGAAAGTTGGTAAGAACCACTTTGTGGTGGTTGATTTTGAAGGTAAAATAGATGGGAAAACGTTCCCGGGGGGTTCAGCCACGAACTACCTATTGGACATGACCCAGCCGCAAACGATTGCGGGATTCAGTGAAGGGCTAATCGGTGCCGCCTTGAACGAAAAACGGGCTGTGAATGTCACCTTTCCAGCCGATTATTTCCGCAAAGAGTGGGCTAGCAAACAGGCCGTTTTTGATGTAACTATTAAAGAGATCAAAGAGAAAAAACTACCGGCATTGGATGATGAATTTGCCAAGGACCTGGGCCTGACATCGCTGGAAGAGCTCCGCAAAAAAGTCCACGAAAATATCGAGAAAGAAGAAACGGCCAAGGCCGACAAAGAAATGGAAGAACAAATTCACCAAGGACTTCTCGACAACCACAAATTCGAAATCCCCCCCACGCTCGTGGAGGAGCGGACACGCACCCTGACTCAGCGAGCGCTGAACAACCTCCAGAAACAAGGGCTGGTTCAGGCCGGGGATCAACAGGCAGAAGCAACCATTCTTGAGAAGAGTCGGCCACAGGCGGAGCGAGATGTTCGTCTCTCCTATCTTTTGCGCGCCATTGCCGCCCAGGAAAAGCTGGACGCCACGGACGCCGATGTTAATGATTTAAAGAAAAAAGCCCTCGACGAAAATAAAGACCAAGCGGAAATGGTGGAGAAGTATTTCCAGGAACGCAACCTGGCCATTCGCGCTTCGTTAACCGAGGGCAAGGTTTTGGATTTCCTAAAGAAGAACGCCAAAGTAAAGACGGTCAAAGAAAAAGAATAAATAACGGAGGGCATGAATGGTCGCAATGGTCCCAACAATTATTGAACGCTGGAATCAGGGAGCCGCCGTCGGCTACGACATTTTCTCTCGCCTGCTTAAGGATCGCATTATCTTTGTGGGTGGCTACGAGGGCACTGTGACAACGGACTCCGCGAACCTCATCATTGCCCAGTTGTTATTCCTTGAAGCGGAAGATCCGGAAAAAGAAATCAACCTTTATATCAACTCCCCGGGTGGTATGGTGACGGCTGGCCTTGCGGTTTACGACACGATGCAGTACATCCGATGCCCGATTACGACAATCTGCATGGGTATGGCCATGTCCTTCGGCGCCGTGCTTCTGTGCGCCGGCAGCAAGGGGAAACGATTTGCCTTGCCTCATTCACGCATCATGATCCACCAGCCTTTGATTCATGGCGGTGGCATCTCAGGACAGGCGACCGATATTGAGATCGAAGCCAAGGAAATCGTCGATACGAAGAAACGTCTCAACGAAATTATTGCCAAGCATACAGGCCAAACCGTTGAAAAGGTCACACGTGATTCCGAACGGAATTACTATCTCTCCTCAGAAGAGGCTAAGACCTACGGCCTGATCGACGAGGTTATTACGAGGAAAAAATGAGCGTCTCCAAAGATCCCAAGGAGCTGTTCCACTGCATTTTCTGTGGTAAAGGCAAACGCGAAGGCCTACGCCTGATCGGCGGGCAGGGCATTTATGTTTGCGAGGAGTGTATTCGTAACTCCTATCAGCTTCTCAACAAGATCACCGAGGAAGACGAGCGCCGCACGCTGAAAGCGGTACCGAAGCCGGCCGATATCAAAAAGGTCCTGGATGAGTATGTGGTTGGTCAGGAACGGGCCAAGCGGATTCTTTCCGTTGCGGTCTACAACCACTACCGGCGGATGGAAGTTTCAACGGGAACCCATCCGCAAGATGTGGAGCTTCAGAAATCCAATATTCTTCTGATCGGTCCCACGGGCACAGGCAAGACGTTGCTGGCCCAAACGCTCGCCAAACTCTTACACGTTCCCTTTGCCATTGCCGACGCAACAACCTTGACCGAAGCCGGCTATGTGGGCGAAGACGTCGAAAACATTATTCTTCGCTTGCTTCAAAGCGCGAACTACGACGTGAAGCGCGCCGAGCGCGGCATTGTCTACATTGACGAAATCGATAAGATCTCGCGAAAAACCGATTCCCCCTCCATCACTCGGGATGTTTCCGGCGAAGGGGTCCAGCAGGCTCTGCTCAAAATTCTGGAAGGAACGGTAGCGGCTGTGCCGCCACAGGGTGGCCGCAAGCATCCGCAGCAAGAATATATTCAGATCAACACGACCAATATCCTCTTTATCTGTGGCGGCGCCTTCGAAGGCCTGGCCAAAGCGATTGAAGGCCGTGTCGGCAAACGAGGCCTCGGCTTCGGCGCCGAAGTGAAGGCCAAACAGGAGATCAAAGTCGGGGATGTCCTGAAGCATGTGACCCCCCAGGACCTGATCCGAACCGGCATGATTCCGGAACTCATCGGCCGCCTGCCCATTGTGGCGACGCTCGACGACCTGGAAGAAGATACGCTGGTGCGCATCTTGACCACACCCAAGAACGCGCTCGTCAAACAATATTCGAAAATGTTCAGCCTGGAGGGAGTCGAACTGAATATCACTCCTGAAGCGCTGCATGCTGTGGCCCAGCTGGCCTTGAAGCGCGGCTCCGGTGCTCGCGGCCTGCGCGCGATTCTCGAAGACGTTCTGCTCGATATCATGTACGATCTGCCTGAGCAGCAAAACCTGGAACGCTGCGTCGTGGATGAGAATGTCATCAACAAGGTGTACCCGCCCATTCTGCAAATGAAGGAAGAGAAAAAGATCGCATGACGCGAGACAAGCTTCCCCTCCTCCCAGTGCGGGATATTGTCGTTTTCCCGCATATGGTTCTTCCTTTGGATGTGTCACGCCCAAAGAGCGTCAAAGCCCTGGAAGAGGCGATGGCCGCCCAGCATCTCGTCTTTATCGCCGCCCAGAAGCGGGTTGAGACTGAAGATCCCCAACAAGACGATATTTTTACGACCGGCACCATCGCCAAGATTCTGGAGCTGCTCAAGATGCCGAACGGTCAGCTCAAGATTTTGGTTGAAGGTCAGGCCCGCGGTCGCATTCACAGTCTGCGGCTCCTAGCGGACAAGAGTTACCTCGAAGTCGAGGTGGAACGCCTTAACGAATCCCATACGCTGACCCCGGAAATGCAGGCGCTGATGCGCCAATGCAACCAGCTTTTTGATTCCTATGTGAAGCTCAATCGCCGCGTTTCCTTCGAGGTGGCCGTTTCCCTCACCCACATCGAAGATCCAGCTCGCTTTGCGGACACCATCGCCAGCAACCTGCTGATCAAGATCAGCGAAAAACAACTTTTGCTTGAAGTGACCGATCCGCGCGACCGGCTAGAGCGCTTGGCGGAATTGATGAACGCCGAGATCGAGATCCTGAACATCGAACGACGGATCCAGAGCCGCGTCCGCAGCCAAATCGAAAAGACGCAAAAAGAGTATTACCTGAATGAGCAGATGAAGGCTATTCAGAAAGAGCTCAAACAAAAAGACGAGTATGCCAAGGAGATGGACGATCTTCGCGAGAGCATCAAAACCGCGAAGATGACCAAAGAGGCCACCGAAGCGGCTGAAAAAGAAGTGGGCCGCCTCGAAAAAATGATGCCTTTCTCTCCTGAGGCGACCGTCATTCGGACCTACCTAGATTGGCTTATCAGCTTGCCTTGGTCAGTTCGGACCCAAGACAATCTCGATTTAAAGCGGGCTCAAACCATTCTTGATGATGATCATTACGGCCTGGAGAAGCCTAAAGAGCGCATCATTGAGTATCTGGCGGTCCTGAGCCTGGTGAAAAAGATCAAAGGCCCGATTCTGTGCTTTGTGGGACCTCCTGGTGTGGGTAAGACCTCCTTGGCCCGTTCGATTGCCCACTCCCTTGAGCGTGAATTTGTGAAGATGTCGCTGGGCGGCGTGCGCGATGAATCGGAAATTCGCGGTCACCGACGTACCTATATCGGGTCACTCCCAGGCCGGCTGATTCAGTCGATTCGCAAGGCCAAGAGCAAGAATCCTGTTTTTCTGTTCGATGAAATCGACAAGATGGGCATGGACTGGCGCGGCGACCCGGCGGCTGCTCTCCTGGAAGTCCTGGATCCGGAGCAAAACCATGCCTTTATGGATCACTTTCTTGATGTGGAATTCGACCTGTCCGAAGTGTTCTTTATCTGCACGGCCAATAGCTTGTCGAATGTTCCCTCATCCCTTCTGGATCGGCTCGAGGTCATTCGCTTTTCGGGATATACCGAAGAAGAGAAACTGCACATCGCGCAAAAATATTTGATCCCCAAGCAGTTAAAAGAGCATGGCATCGATCCGGAGCGAGTGACGATCACGCCCGAAGCGCTTCGACTGATTATCCGTGAGTACACCCGGGAAGCCGGCGTACGGAATTTGGAGCGTCGCATTGCGATGCTTTGCCGCAAGTCCGCCAAGATACTGGTGAGCAACGCCTCGGAAAAAGCCATCCGGATTACGGATCCGCGGATTGGTCAGATGCTCGGCATTCCCGAATATTCCAAAGAGCGGGCGACCGATAATAACGTCGGTGTCTCGACGGGCTTGGCTTGGACGGAGCATGGTGGCGAAGTGCTGGCCATCGAAGTCTCCAAGATGCCAGGCAAGGGCAAATTGATGCTGACGGGCAAACTCGGAGAAGTCATGCAAGAATCCGCTCAGGCCGCGCTTTCCTTTATTCGGGCGAACGCCAAGAAATGGCGGATCAAGGATTCCTTTTTCAAACAGCAGGATTACCATATTCATGTTCCGGAAGGCGCGACGCCGAAGGACGGCCCTTCAGCGGGCACAGCCATTGCGACTGCACTGGTCAGTGCCATGACGCAGCGTCCAGTCAAAAAGAAAATCGCGATGACCGGCGAGATCACATTGCATGGTCGCGTGCTTCCGATCGGCGGATTGAAAGAGAAAAGCCTCGCCGCGTACCGCGAAGGCATGGACGTGATGCTCTATCCTGAAGGAAATCGCAAAGATTTAGAGGAAGTGCCGGAGGACATCAAGAGCCATCTCAAGATGATTCCGGTGAAGCACATGGAACAGGTTCTGTCGCTTGCGCTGGACCCCAAGTCCACTTTCCATCGACCATCCTAAGAAAGGCATAGCATGAAAAAACAATACCTGATTACGCCGGGCCCGACTCCCATACCGCCGGAAGTCTCTTCCAAAGAAGGCATGCCGATCCTGCATCACCGGACAAATGAATTTGGCGTTGTCTTTACGGAAGTGATTGAAGGGCTGAAACAGGTCTTTCAAACCAAAAACGATTTGTTGCTGATCACCTGCTCCGGTACTGGGGCCATGGAATCGGCGGTTGCCAACCTGATGTCGGCCGGGGACACGGCTATTGTGGCCTCCTCGGGAGCTTTCGGCGAACGCTGGGGTAAGTTGTTGGAGACCTACGGTGCAAAAGTGATCTGGGTCCGCGCCGCGGACGGTTATGCCGTTGATCCCGCGAAGATCCAGCAAGCGCTGAAAGACAATTCTGAAGCGAAGGCTGTCTTCTGTCAGCATACGGAAACCTCGACCGGTGTTGTAACGGATTTGAAACGGCTAGGTGAGATTGTCTCCGCGACCTCAGCGGTTCTCGTGGTGGATGCTATCTCCGGATTGGGCGGCCAGGATCTACAAACTGATAATTGGAAGCTTGACGTCGTGGTGGCCGGATCTCAAAAGGGCCTCATGACAGCTCCCGGGCTGGCGATGGTCAGCTTGTCGGAACGTGCCTGGAAATTGATTGAGGCGTCGAAGAGCCCGCGCTTTTACTTTGACTATCGGAAGATGAAGAAATCGATTCCGCAAAAGGAAACGCCCTTTACGCCAGCCGTCACATTACTCGTATCCATGGCCGAAGCTCTGCGACAAATTAAGCAGGAAGGCCTGCCCAATGTCTTTGCGCGCCATGCCTGGTTGGCGGAAGCCACCCGCGCCGGTGTTCAAGCCCTGGGCCTAGAGATATTTGCGAAGAATCCCTGTAACGTCCTCACCTCTGTTGTCGTTCCCAACGGGATCGATGGCAAGAAACTCGTGAAGCGGATGCGTGAAGATTACGGCGTTTCCATCGCCGGCGGCCAGGTTCATCTGGAAGGCAAAATCTTCCGCTTGGCTCATATGGGCTACATGGATCGCTTTGACGTGATCATCGCCCTCGCTGCTTTGGAAATGATGCTGCACGAAATGGGTGCTACCGTCGAACTGGGTAAAGGCGTCGCCGCTGCGCAACGAGTTCTTGTGACCAAGAGCGCGGCCACCTCTGGCGCGACGGCTGCTCCAACCGCGGCCGGCGTCCGGTAATATATTCCATGTTCAAAATCCTGGCAGCCGACCCCATCAGTGATTCGGGCCTTCAAGTCTTCCAAGGGAACGGGCATTTCAGCCTGGAGTCCCGTCAGAAATTGTCTCCGGACGAGTTGAAGAAGGCTGTTGCGGACGTGGATGCAATTATTGTCCGTAGCGAAACGCAGATTACGGCCGAGATTTTGGCGGCCGCGAAAAAAGTCAAAATCGTTGGCCGGGCCGGTGTGGGCGTCGATAATATCGATGTGAATGCCGCCAGCCGTCGCGGCGTGGTGGTCGTCAATGTCCCCGGTGGCAACACCATCTCGGCCGCCGAACACACGGTGGCATTGCTTCTGGCTCTTTCCCGCAACATCCCCCAAGCCAACACCAGCGTCAAAGCCGGCGAATGGAAAAGGTCGCAATTCACCGGAACCGAACTTCAAGGAAAGATCTTGGGTCTGGTCGGCATGGGCCGGATCGGCCGGGAAGTGGCCAAGCGCGCCCAAAGTTTTGGCATGCAGATTCTGGGCTATGATCCCTATGCCTCCGAAGAATATGCGAAGACATTTAACATCAAGCTAGCCACCCTGGACGAAATCTATGCTCAGGCTGATTACATCACTGTTCACGTTCCCCTGAACGATTCGACCAAGTACATGTTCAATGCCAAGACGCTCGCCAAACTGAAGCCGGGTGTCCGGCTCATTAACTGCGCGCGCGGTGGCATCATCGAAGAAAAGGCTTTGGCCGAAGCCTTAAAGAGCGGCCAGGTAAAGGGCGCTGCGCTCGACGTTTTCGAATCCGAACCACCGGCGAAGGATAATCCGCTTTTTGGGCTTCCAAATGTCATCGTGACCCCCCACTTGGGTGCGGCAACGGAAGAAGCGCAAGTCAAAGTCGCTCAAGAATTGGCCGAAACCCTGCGCGACTATTTCCTGTCGGGCACTGTCCGGAATGCAGTCAATTTGCCGGCCATGGATGCCGACCAATATCGCGAGCTCGAGCCCTACATTCACTTAGCGGAGAAGCTCGGCAAATTTATCACACAACTGATCCAAGGCCCCCTCAAAGAGCTGAAGATCGCCTACGCGGGCGACATCAGCCAGAAAAACACCGTCCCCCTGACGCTCGCCGTTCTGAAGGGACTCTTGTCGCCGATTCTGGACATTGAGGTCAACCTCGTGAACGCTCCACACTTGGCAAAAGAACGCGGGCTAAAATGGACCGAAACCAAGACGATCGAGACACAGGACTATACCAATCTGATTACCCTAAAGGCCGATACGAACGAAGGCAAGTTTGCCGTTGCCGGCACCTTGATGGCGAAAAACAACCTGCGAATCGTTTCGATCGATAACCTTTCTGTTGATGTGGTGCCCGAAGGCAATCTCGTGGTCTACACGAACCAGGACAAGCCGGGCGTCATCGGCAACGTCGGCACCATGTTAGGCAAGAACAACATCAATATCGCGGCCATGCAGGTGGGCCGCAAATCCACTGGCGGTGAAGCCGTGACCGTGGTCAATGTGGATTCCGAAGTCCCGGAACCCGTGCTCCAACAGATCCGCGCCTTTCCTGGCATCACTCAGGTGAAATGCATTAAGCTCTAAAGCATGCCGGCCCTCGCCGCTCGACTTCAAGACGTTTCCAAAATCTACCGCCGTCGCCATCTCGGCAAACTCACTCTTACCCCCGGGATTCAGGGCCTTTCTCTGGAGATCCAAACCGGCGAAGTCTTTGGATTGCTCGGATTGAATGGAGCCGGCAAGACAACAACCATCAAACTCCTGCTGGGTCTTTTATTCCCGACTCACGGGGATGTTTATCTCTTTGATCAACGCCTTCCCAACCGCCACATCATGTCGCAAGTGGGTTATCTTCCAGAACTTCCTGCTTTTTATAAATATCTGACCGTGAACGAATTGCTGCGCCTCTATGGCGCTTTGTCCCACCTTTCGACTCGTGAGGTTTCAGAGCGCAGTGAAATGGTGCTGGCGGAGGTCGGACTGGCCGCTCAAAAACAAAAGCGGCTGGGCGAATACTCCAAAGGCATGCTTCAACGCGCCGGCCTAGCCCAAGCGTTACTGCACGACCCCAAGCTCCTGGTTCTGGATGAACCCGTCAGCGGTTTGGATCCCTTAGGCCTCAAGGAAATGCGTCAGATGTTGGAAAAGCTCCATGGCCAGGGAAAAACCATTTTCTTTTCTTCCCACAATATCTCCGAGGCGGAAAAACTCTGTAGCCGGGTGGCGATCATTCATCAGGGTCGGCTCGCGAGACTAATCGAGCAAGCGGAATGGCGCTCCTCCGAAGGACGTTTGGAAGAGCTCTTTATCGAAACCATCCATGCGTAAGATCAGCGGCATCATCCGTTACACCTTCATGGAGATCTTCCGGAATAAGGTCTACTATGTTCTTCTGCTGTTTGCGGGCGTGCTAATTCTCTCGTCGCTGCTTCTAGGTTCGCTGGGCGGCGAACAGAAAGCGCGCCTGATGATCGATATGGGTTTGGCGAGTATTGAAACTTTGGCTTTGATCGTCGCTGTCTTTGCGGCTGTCACGCTGATCCTTGAAGAAATGGAATCGCGAACCCTTTACCTGGTTTTGACACGACCCGTTGCGCGGTACCAATTTATCTTGGGACGCTTTTTCGGACTCATGGCGGTTATGACCGTAACGTATTTCTTAACGGCCATCGCCCACGTCGCCTTATTGACGGCCATGCATATCTCCGTCGATGGTCATTACTTCCTGAGCTTGTGGTATTCCTGGGAGAAAATTCTGCTGATCACGGCTGTAGCCCTCTTCTTTTCTCTTTTTTCGACTTCTACCGTTTCGGCCGTCACCTTTACGCTTTTTTTCTGGGTGATGGGACATTTCAGTAGCGAGATTCGCTTCCTTAGTCAGCGCACCACGCAGCCAATTATCTCCTGGATTTTTAATGCCTTTTACTTCGTGGCGCCTAATTTTCAGGTCATGAACCTAAAAGATTTCTCAGCCGGGCAGGCGGGAGCACAATGGCTTTGGGCGGCCGCTGGGTACGGTTTGTCCTATACGTTGGTTTGTCTGGCCCTGACCGTTTTTCTTTTCCGGAAAAAGGAATTCTAAATGTCTGAGCGACTGGACTGGCCACTTCTGGTTTGTCTCTTGGCCGTGGTTTTTTTCGAGACCTGCCTGATGATTCGCTTCCGAGACCCCTTTCCGCCCCTCGCGACTAGTCTTTCGACCCAGGTCACGGATCTACGGGACTTCGTTGGCATTGCCGGTGGTTTCCGGAGACTATCCGCGGATATCGCTTGGATCCAGGCCCTGGAGTATTACGGGACGCAGGAGGAAGGCCAATCCGAACAGGACTTTGAAAACGGCTTGGGGAGATACCCCCTTATGCTGAGCTATTGCGAGCGGGTCGCCCGGATTGACCCCTATTTTACCTACGTCTATTACTATGGTGGCGGGGCCCTCGGATGGAACTTGGGGCGCTGGGAAGAGGCGGAACGTCTTCTGCGACTTGGGATTCAAAACAATCCGAAAGAATTCCGTTTACAGCAATATCTGGCTGCGATGGCCTACCGAAAAGACCATGATGCAACAAAATTGATTCTATTTTTAGAGGAGTTTATAAAGGACCCCGAATGCCCCAATTTGCTGCGGTCTATCTTGGCCAACTTCTATAAGAAGCAGAAACTCTACGACCAAGCTTTGAGGGTCTGGGTCATGGTTTATGATTCGGGGGACCTCTCGTACCGGGACCGAGCCAATCAGCAGATTCAGGAGCTCCTGCCGCTGTCTACCGTAGGCCATAAAGCCCCTTGACACTTATTTCAGAGGTTTAGTATTGTTAAACCGTAGCCGCTAACTACGCCGGGAGCCAATTACTGAAGTACCTCCCTCATTCTCCCATTTGAGATACTCAGGCGTTTGAATGCGTTGAAAAGAGGCTGAATTTCCAGTTTTTTAGCGGTTTTAAGTCTCTTCAGAAAGGTGAATTGCCTATGGCCCGCACAAAAAAAGAAAAAGTAAGCATTGCTGCCGTAACGGACGACAATTTCTCTAAGGAAGTCTTGAGCTCCGACATGCCTGTTTTGGTCGGATTCTGGGCCCCCTGGTGCGCACCATGCCATACGATTCCCCCTATGCTCCAGGAACTGATTGATGACTACTTCGGCAAGGTGAAGGTGGTTCAGGCGAAAGTGGATGAGACGCCGGATCTTACCGAAGAGTACCGCATCAGCTCCATTCCAACCTTAATTCTTTTCGATAATGGCAAGATGGTTGGCAAACGAACCAGTGCGGATACGAAAGAAGACGTTGCGGAGTGGCTGGACCGCCACATCGACGCTCCCTTCGGATTCTAATCCAATAACGTATTTAAGATCCCAATAAAAAGACAGCCTAACGGCTGTCTTTTTTATTTAAACCGGATGGTCTGGTTGGCTGGTAAGGGGGGCGGTGGCGTTTGTGTTTTCAGCCGCTCACGAATGACGGGCGTCGGATCGCAGGTCGCATGATACAGGATCGCCGGATCGGGCCGATCGCTTGGAATGACGTAATGGACTTCCTGGCCGCAGACCACGCAAGGGCCTTCGACTTGATCCGTCAAATTAGACCATGAGACATGAGAACGTTTCATAAATCCCTCCAGAAGAAATGGAATTCTACCAAATTAGTAAAGATGCCTTCCCCCATCCACACGAAGGACCTCACCTGTCACAAAATCGGTTTCTGCGAGGAAGACGGCCGCCTTGGCGATCTCCTCCGGTCCACCCCAGCGCCGAAGCGGAGTGGATTGGACAACGGCCTGGTGCTCCTGGCGCGACAAGCCCGGCGGCGGCAAGATAGGGCCCGGCGCAATCCCGTTAACCAAAATGTCCGGCGACAGCTCGAGAGCCAGCGCTTCCACAACCGCCTTCACCGCCGTTTTAGAAACATAGTAGGGCGCGTAGTCCCGGTAGCGTGGGCGGCCGCTGACACTGGTCCAGTCCGAAATATGGACGATTCGGCCGCCGCCTGAGCGCCGCATCGCTTGAGCGACGGCAATCGACAAGAGGTAGCCGCCTTTGGCATTAGCCGACAGATTGTCGTCCCAGACCTTCGACGGATCCCCTTTCTGCAGAGGGGTCGGGCCATAGATCGAAGCCAAGTTCACCACGATGTCGAGGCGGCCAAAGCGGTCGCCAATTTGACCGACCACTTTCTGAATCATCGAAGGGTTTGAAAGATCGCAACGGTAGGAAAGGGCATCGTGTCCCTGAGCCTGTAACTCGGCAACGACCCCATCGACTGCCTTCCGTGAGCTACGCCACGTCAGAGCAATGCGGCAACCCTTCTTGGCAAAGGCTTGGGCGACGGCCGATCCCATGCGGGTACCACCTGCTATCAGGACAACTTTTTCGTTGAGATTCATGAATGTTGGACGCGGCGGGATTTCATTCTGCACCAATGGGTCCGATGGGATTCGAACCCATGACCCCTCGCTTAAAAGGCGAATGCTCTACCACTGAGCTACGGACCCATTTGTGCAGCGGTGATCGACGTTCATTATATAAAGATGCCTTGCTATAATGTTTCGGTTGTCGTTTCTCGGTGGGCACTGTGCCCCCATGGACTAGTGGTTAGGTCACGGCCCTTTCAAGGCCGTAGCACGGGTTCGAACCCCGTTGGGGGCACAGTGCTTGTCAGAAGGGCAAGCTTAGAAGTGGATGGTTGTTCCGAGTCGGTTTTCGTCTTGAAGATGAAGGCTGAAGAGGTAGGAATAATCGAGCTGTAACAGGCCGAACCGCACTGCAAATCCAACCGTAGGCCCGACTTGCTGTTGAAATCCCCCGCGTAGTGCCGCATGACCACCGAAGGTCCACAACTCACTCCCAAGAAACAAACGTGAATCCGACGATCCTTGCATCTTGATCAATCCATCCAAATCCATCGCCAGATCGACCGGCAGGTTGAAAGGCTGATTCAGTTTAACGGCCACGCCGGGCCGGAAGCGCATGGGGATCCGGTCTTTGGCTTTGTCAGCGGTCGGATCAATGGAGGAACCCGTCAACGTGGTTCCCGTCAAATCGGTCAAAGCAAAACCAAATCGGAATGGATGATACTGCCAGTGCACCCCCGCGTCCCAGCCGAAACCCGACTCCTTAAAATTATTAAAGGCAAAGCGAACATATTTCGCCGATATTCCGACGGAGACATGTTGAAAGGGATGCACGCCAGCGCCGATAATAAAAAGATCATTTGTCAGCGTGTCGAATCCCTGAATTTGTTCATCCGTCGTCGTGAGTTCAATATCGGCGCTCCGCATGCGCAGCCAACCGAATCCGATGCTGCCCGGAACGCGGGGATGGGACCAGCGCTTATTGAAGCCCAAAAAGCCACGCGACGTCTGTAGCATCGGCGTCTGGTACATGGCCGTGACACCTGAATCGAATAAATTTCCCAGCCCGGCGGGGTTGTAATAAATCGATTCGATCTCGTCCGACAATCCGATAAAGGCATTACCCATGCCACCGGAACGGGCGCCAACCCCGGTCAGTGCAAAGGCGTCGGGCTCACCAGAAGCCCAAGCGGACTTAGAAATCAAATAGCAAAAACCAAATACCAAAAAGACAGCGATCATCTTTCTTTTTGCTTTTTGATCTTTGCTTTTTGATTTGATCATTTTACCGCTACCACCCGACGGAATTGAGTTTCGTCGTGAGCCCCTTGGCCATGGATGCGAACCATATAGAGTCCCGGGCTTACCATTTCTCCCCGGCTGTTGTGACCGTCCCAGAATACTTCGGTCCGGCCGGCGCCCGAGATCGAGCGGCTCATCGAAGTCACGAATTGTCCACCCGCGTCATAGACCTGCAGATCCACGGTACCGGCCTCGTCAGTCAGGACCACAAACTTGGTTGACCCGCCACCGAGGCGGAAAGGGTTGGGATAATTGTGAACCGTATCGCTAAAAAAGCGCGTAGTCGGATTGGCGGTGGGCTCGGCCACACGCAACATTTGCGGTGCTGAGATTCCCCCACCGGGACCGCCGTTCACCACCAGCACAGAATTATTGCTGGCTGCATTCAGATCGTCGGCAGTAACCGGGATCGAGAGTTGGGAATCACTAATATAGGTCGTTACACGCACTTGTCCGTTAAAGCGGACCACCGAACTATCGACAAAATTGGCCCCATTGACGGTCAACGTGAAAGAAGAAGCCCCTACGACGGCAGAGCTTGGGCTCACGCTAAAGAGTCGCGGAGCCGGATTGCCGGCACCCGACGGGGTGACCTTCACATGATCGACCAGCATGGTCCGAGGGAATATGGAGTTATCCACGAACCCGCCGGCATTGCCTCCGATCGCCGTGTTCATGATGAGGAAGACTGGTTTTGAAGGAATGAGCTCGGGCTGCGTCTGGGTGCAGGTCGGGACGCCGTCGATTGTCCAGGTCAGTGAACTGGGTGTCCAGGTAAAAGTGAAGTCATGCCAGTTCTGGCTCATATCCGAGATGATCGGCGTGCAATTGACATACCCCGAAGTGCTGAAGAACACGGTCTGATACGCTTTCGTCGAATCACCCAGCAGGTTCTCCAGCATATCCATTTCATTCGAGCCGGCCGTCGGCCAGTGGCATGCTCCTGAGCTGTCTGTCGGATTGGTGGCCTGGCAATCCGCTCCCAAGAGCCAGATAGCGGGCCAGGGTCCTTGACCACCTGGCATTTTCGCTCGGAATTCAACTGTCCCATAGGTGAAGTTGTAACTTCGCCACTGGATCATTCCCGCCGTGTAATGAAGATTGCCATTCCGGCAGGTGCTGTCAGCCAAGTTACTGGTGATGACCAGGTTTCCGCCGGACACGCTATTGGCCTCGGGTACGTAACACTGTTCCTCGCTATTGAAATTAAAACGGGATGGACCGATGGGCTGCCAGGCAGCGGTATTGAGCGAGGTTCCATCAAAGTTATCCTCAAAAACCGGCTGGGCGGCCGCCGAGGCGTTTAGCGGGTGGATGGCCAAACTCACGACGCAGAGGCTGGTGAAGAGTAATGCCGTTCGAATTTCTTTGGATGAAAACACGGGAGTGGTTTAATTATGTCTTGGCTGTGTTACAGGATTATGACGAAAAAAGGGGGTCCTCCTTCCGTCGAGAAAGTGGTTTTTTGCTACAATTGGCCCACTCGAGGACCTATGACTTCACTTTTTGCCGACCGGATGCGCCGCATGCAGCGATCAACCATCCGGGAAATCCTGAAAATCACCAAACAGAAGGACATCATTTCTTTTGCCGGGGGGCTGCCGGCGCCTGAGCTTTTCCCCATCGATGATTTCGCGCGCGCTATGCAGCAGGCCTTTTCCGAGGACGGCGCATCGGCGTTGCAATACGATGTGACCGAAGGTTTTCCACCACTTAAAGAATTCCTATGCGAGTGGCTCGGGCGTCAGGGTATCAAATGCACTCCTGACGGGATGATGTTGACCAACGGCTCGCAGCAAGCACTCGATCTACTGGGAAAAGTTTTCCTCAACCCGAATGATACGGTTCTCGTGGAAAATCCCACCTACCTGGGTGCTATCCAAGCTTTCAACGCCTACCAGGCGCGGTATCTCACCGTGCCGATGGATGACGAAGGCTTACAAATCGAAAAAGCCCAGGCCATTTTGGCCAAGAAGCGGCCAAAGCTCGCTTATCTGGTCCCGACCTTTCAAAACCCTTCTGGCATCACCATGACTCGTTCTCGTCGGCAAGAATTCTTACGTCTGGCGGCCAAGAAACACCTACCCGTCGTTGAGGACAATCCGTACGGGTATCTACGATTTACGGGTGAGGCAGTTCCATCGCTTTACGAACTCGCCGATGGGCGAGGCGTGATTTATTTATCAACCTTCTCTAAAATTCTTTCTCCCGGGATTCGGCTCGGTTTCGTGCTGGCAGAACCTGAGATCATCAATGAGCTTGTGTTAGCTAAGCAGGCGGCTGATCTTCAGCCGAATTCCCTCATTCAGAGAGCGGTCTGGCATTATGGAAAGAATGGTTCCCTCGACAAACACATTCCGCTCATCACCGAGGCCTATAAGAATCGTTCTAACATCATGCTTCAGGCGATCGAGAGATGCTTTCCGAAGAGCGTCCGATGCTATCCCCCCGAAGGTGGCATGTTTGTCTGGTGTGAGCTACCGAAGGGCGCGTCGGCGACCAAGCTTTTTAAGAAAGCCATTGAGGCAAAAGTGGCTTATGTGACGGGAAGTGTTTTCTATGCCAATGGCGGGGGCGACAATACGTTCCGGCTGAACTTCACCAACTCCACCGACAATCAAATCCGCGAAGGTATTCAGAGATTAGGAAAGGTCCTTCAGGAAGCCTGCTAGTAGTTTCTTCACTACGTCCACCGGTAAGCCGACCACGTTCTCATAAGACCCCTTGATCACTTTGGCGATCGGATCTTTCTTTTCCTGGATGGCGTAGGAACCTGCCTTATCCAGATGCCGGCGCGAGAGCGTCAAAATTTTATCGATCGGGAGTTTTTTCATTCGAACAGCGGAGGTGGCGACATGACTTTTACATCGACCCGTTTCCGCATCCACCAGAGCAATCCCCGTGTACACATAATGGATCGACCCTGAAAGCCGGTACAACATCCGATAAGCATCCTCTGCATCCCGAGGTTTGCCAAGAATATCGCCATCCAGAACCACAACGGTGTCTGCCCCTAAGATGAGTCCTTTCGGTTGTGTCTTGGCAACCGCCTTGGCTTTGCGGATGGCCAGTTCTTCGACAAAGCGTCGCGGATTTTTAAGGGAGCAATCCTCCGACACGCGGCTCGGGATGACTTTGAACGGGATGCGCAATCGTTTAAGCAGTTGCCGGCGTCTTGGCGAAGCGGAGGCGAGAATCAATTTGTTTCGCATTTATTTCTTGCGCTTTCGCTCCTTCTTCAAAGAATCGTTCATCCATTTAAGGTAGGCTTGGCTTCCGAACTTGATCGGGAGGGCGATCACTTCTGGCACGGTATACGAATGCAGTTCTTGGATTCGTTTGGAGAGAGCCTTAAATTGGCTCGAGAGCGTCTTCATGATCAGCAAAACCTCTTGGCCGGATTCAATCTGACCTTGCCACCAATACCGTGAATCAATTTGTGGCACCAGATTCACGCAGGCGGCCAGTCGCTCTTCCACGAGAGCCTGGGCGATTTTTTCAGCTTCTTCGACTTTCGAAGCGGTGCAGAGAACAACCAAAGCAGACATAGAACCTCCTTATTTTCCCAGACGGGCCGCTTTCGCAAAGGCACAGAGTGTTGAAACCGGACATTCCGGACACTTGGGCGCACGACTTGTACAGACCCGCTTGGCCAGCGCCACGATCAGCGCATGATATTCATTATATAGAGCCGCACGACGAGGGAGTGAGTTTTCGAAAAGTCGTTGAACCTCATGGTAGTCATCGCTCTTAAATAGATCCATCCGATGACCCAGACGCCGGGTATAGGCATCGACCACAAAGACCGGATAGCCGCCGGCATAGAGCAAAATCGAATCAGCGGTTTCGGGGCCGATGCCATGGAGCGACAAAAGGCGTTGTCGAAGAACAGATGGATCCCCCGATGGCGTTTGCAATTCCCTGAAGAATTCAGGATCCTTCTGCATTTCGCGCGCAAACATCTGGAGACGTTTAGCCTTCTGTCGGAAATATCCGGAAGGACGAATCAGCTGCTCTAGCCGGCGTCGCGGCATGGAGGCGATCTTGGCGACTGAGAGAGCGTTAGTTTTCTTTAAGGCGGTCAGAGCCTTCTCAACGTTGGTCCAGGCGGTGTTCTGCACGAGGATGGCACCAACCATCATTTCCCAGGCACTTTGCGCGGGCCACCAGTTCTGCGGACCGAAGTGTTCGAGCAGACGGGTGAAGAGGGGTTTAACGAGGAGCGAGGATAGGTCGGGACGTTTTTTGGTGTTGGCGCGCATAACGGATGTAATTGGCCGCGCGATCGTGCATCATACGGATTTCAGCGGGCGTCAGCGGTCGCTTCACTCGACCCGGTAGCCCGATCACGAGCGAACGAGGTGGAATTCGTACACCCTCGGGCACGACGGCACCCGCGCCGACAAGACATTCCTTGCCGATCTGGCAGCCATCTAGCAGAATCGCACCCATCCCGATCAAAGAATAATCGCCGATACGTGCCCCATGAACAATGGCACCATGCCCGATCGTCACCCCTGTTCCCAGGACGACAGGAATTCCATGACTGGTATGCATAATCGAACTGTCCTGAACGTTGCTGCGCGGCCCGATGGTGATTCGTTCGATGTCTCCCCGCAGGACAACCAGCGGCCAGATCGAAACGTCCTTGCCAAGGGTCACGCGACCAATGATTTCAGCCGATTCGTGAACGAAGGCGCTGGAATGAATGCGCGGGGAGGCTTCTTGGAAGCGTCGCAACATCGTTACGATTTACTCAGCAAGTGCAGGATGATCGCTTTCTGCATGTGCAGGCGATTCTCGGCTTGGTCGAAGACAATGGAGCGCGGTCCTTCGATGACATCGTTGGTGATCTCTTCGCCGCGCTTCGCCGGCAGACAATGCAAAACGACGGAGTTCGGCCGACTTTTCGCCAGGAGAGCAGCATTCATCTGGAAAGAGCGGAAGGCATGCCGCCGACGGGATTCTTCTGATTCCTGCCCCATGGAGGTCCAGACATCGGTATAGAGCACGTCTGCCCGTTGCGCCGCCACCTGTGGATCATGAACGACTTCCAAGCGCCCACCGGATTTATCTGCAAGCTTGCGGGCTCGGAAAAGCAGATTGGAGTCCGGATCATAACCAGACGGGCAGGCCAGAACGAGATGAAAACCCATCATTCCGGCGAGCAGCACCCAGGAATTGAAAACATTGTTGCTATCACCGAGGAATACGATTTTGAGTCCGCGCAAATTGGAAAGCTTTCGGCCGTGCCTTTCCCAAAGGGTTAGGGTATCGGCCAAAACCTGGCAGGGATGTTCGAAATCGGTCAGACCATTGATAACCGGAACGGTGGTGTAGCGCGCGAATTCTTGAACATCGGCATGCTTCCGCGCACGAATGACAATTCCGTTCACATAGCGGGTCATCACCCGGGCCATATCCGCAATACTTTCCCCTCGCTTCCATTGAAGGGCTTCGGATTGCAGAACCAAGGGGAATCCGCCGAGCGCCTGAATCCCGGAGGCGAAGGACACCAAGGTGCGAGTAGACGGCTTCTCGAAGATTAAAGCAACCGTCTTGCCGCGCAAGACGTTAGACGCCGTCGGATTTTTCTTAATCCGGGCAGCCAGCTTCAAAAGGTTCTCGACCTCTTTCGGGCTGAAATCGGTTATGGAGATGAAGTCGCGTTTCAAGTGAGGTTAGGGTCCCCAAGCGGGGGAGGTGGAGTCGCCGGAGAGATCCCCCACGCAATGCGGGGAACCACCGTCGGCACCCATGATGCAGATCTTGCTGCGACCGCCGTCACGATCGGAGGCATAAGCGATAAATCGACCATCCGGGGACCAAGTAGGATTCTCGTTGCGGGCACCCGCTTCGGAAACCACGCGGTTGTTCCGGCCGGATGGATCGATAACGTAAATGTCGTACCGTGCCTGGCTTCGCTGCCGCTCGTAGGCGATTAAGTCGCCACGCGGTGACCAGGCCGGGCCGTCGACCCACTGCCCATAGGTCAGGCGTTGCACATTGGCTCCCGTCGTATCCATGACGTACAGCTCAGGATTCCCGGAGCGATCTGATACAAAAGCGATTTGCTGGCCGTTCGGCGAGAAGGCGGGACTTGTATCGACACCCGGTGTATGAGTCAGTCGCCGTGTAATCGCGCCATGTCGATCAATCAGGTAAATATCCGGATCTCCTCCGCGCGAAAGGGTGATGGCCATCGTATTCCCATCGGGAGCCCAGGCCGGAACTGTATTCAATCCTTGTCGGCTGGAGAGCGAGCGCATGTTACTCCCGTCGGCATCAATGAGGTAAGCGTCGGGATTGCCTGCGCGATAACTGTTGAAAGCAATTGTCTTTCCATCCGGCGACCATCTCGGTAAAAGTGTAATGGAATGCAACGAGGTCAATTGTCGGACGTTCGCGCCGTCGTAATCCATGATATAGATTTCTTTTTTGCGCGACCGATTGTTCACAAAGGCGATTCGCGTGTGAGCGACGCCGACTTGCCCGGAGAGCTGGTACGTTAATTGATCGGCCAAAAGGTGCGCCAGGCGGCGACTCGAAGACTTTGCACCGGAACCTTCTTTGGCCCAGAGAATCTTGCCGCTGGTCACATCATAAATTTTGCATTCCAGTCGAACCTGATTGCCTTCGGAGCGCGCTTCGCCACCGATAATCACCTGCGCACCTAATCCCCCCCAGGCAACCGAATCAATCTTTGGCTGCAGCGGAGGTCCGCCTTCGACAATATTGAATAGGCTCTCAAACAGGAGATCTTCGCGAATCACCGAGCGCATGCTTTTGGCGAAAGCCTGGCCTTCGGAATCGCTGGAGGGCGCATCAAAAGGCGCAACCCCAACACCTAACCCTTTCCCACCCTGACCGTAGGCCTGCAAACCTAAATAGACGTCAGCCGCCCAGCTGAGTCGGCCAATACTCAGAAAGATTGAAAAAATCACAAAATAGAAATAGCTGGATTTCTTCATGGGACTCCTTTGCGGCTGTTACTGATTTAGGCTATCTCGCGCTGGTTTCGCGAGTTCGCTGCGAGGGTATTCTTTCAGGAGATGACGGAAGGCATCCTGAGCATCGGCCCGTTTGCCGATTTGTTGGTAGGCCACGCCTTTTTTGTAAAGTGCCTTCGGGGCCAGGTCGGATTTCGGATAAAGGTCATAAACCTTATCGTATTCCCGAGCGGCATCCAAATAATTCTTGCGCGCATATTCACATTCCCCCACCTGGAACTGCGCTTGCGCCGACAATTCGCTCTTCGGGAACTGGGCCAGGAAATTCCTGAAGCCAACCAACGCCAAGTCTATCTTGCCGGCCTGATAATCGTTATAGGCTAGCCGGTAAATGTCCGAGGGATTGGAAGACCCCGTATTCGACGTACCCGTCACGTGCCCCGTTAAAACATTCAAACGTCGGGACAAGTCCGCTTGCAGATCATCCATCTTCTGTGAGAGTGTGGTCATCCGCTGCTGGCTGGATTCGAGCTGGCTGTTTAAGGCTTCCAAGTTCCCATTCAATTCCGTCATCTTCGTGACCAGGTCTGCCTGATTCTTCCGGAGATGAATGAGATCGTTGTCGAGCTTAACCAGATCCTGCTGCGTCGCCAGCATGCAGCCCTGCGAGAGCAGGAGCGGCACGGCCAATAAGACATAGACCGTGGAGCGGGCCATGGACTATCGACCTTCTTGGCCGGTCATCGGCATCGCATCCGAAGCCGGTGGTGGAGGCGTGTTCTTGTTGGTCGAGCTGGAGGCCGAATTCATGCTGCGGGCCTTCGTGACGCCGCGGCGATTCTTACCCCAACACTCTTCAGTATGTTCAGAACAAATCGCGTTTTCTTTTCCGTACGAGATCGTCGCGACTCGATTGCCGGACATTCCCAAGGTGATGTAATACTGGCGGACCGCCGCGGCGCGGCGCTGGCCAAGGCCGAGGTTGTATTCGGTCGTTCCACGCTCATCGCAATGTCCTTCGACCAGGACTTCCCAGTCGGCATGCTTGTTGAGCGCTTCATAATTCTTTTGGAGGGTATCCCGAGCGTCGGGACGCAGGGTGGCCTGATCTAAATCAAAATAAATGGAGGATAGCTCAGGAACTTCCTGATAATCCTTGCCACGCAACGATGGCTCTTCTTGAGGCGTAACTTTCTGAGTCTCTTCAGGTACTTTAATTTCCTCAGGTTGTTTGACCTGAGCTTTAGGCGGGCAGCCCGTCAATGCTAAAGCGAGAATACCAAGGCCCCCAAATTTAACCAGTCTAGAATTCATCATGGCCTCCAGTAGAATTTCGATCAGGTGTAGTTTACGACTTTTTCAAGAGGGGTTTCAAATAGCGTCCCGTATAAGATTCGGGGGTCGCCGCGATGACTTCTGGAGGGCCTTCCGCAATGATTCGTCCCCCTCCTTCGCCGCCTTCCGGCCCTAAGTCAATCAGCCAGTCCGCAGTCTTGATGACGTCCAAATTGTGCTCAATGATCAGCACGGTATTGCCACCGGATACGAGGCGATGGAGGGAATCAAGAAGCTTGTGCACATCGGCAAAGTGAAGACCGGTCGTGGGTTCGTCGAGAATATAGAGGGTCCGACCCGTCGCGCGCCGTCCGAGTTCTGAAGCCAGTTTTACACGCTGGGCTTCCCCGCCGGACAAGGTCGTGGAGGATTGCCCCAGAGCGATATAGCCCAAGCCGACCTCGTTCAAGGTGCCGAGGATGCGGGATAACGATGGGATATTTTTGAAGAACTCCAGGCCTTCCTCTACGGGCAGCTCCAGCACTTCGGAAATGTTCTTTCCTTTATAACGCACCTGAAGGGTTTCCTCATTAAAGCGCCGGCCCTGGCAGACTTCGCATTTCACATAGACATCCGGCAGGAACTGCATCGAAATCTTGAGGGTGCCATCGCCTTCGCAATTCTCGCAGCGTCCCCCCTTCACATTAAAGGAAAAGCGCCCCGGCTTATAGCCGCGTCGCTTGGCTTCCGGAAGTTGCGAGAAAAGATCGCGAATGGTCGCATATGCTCCGGTATAAGTCGCCGGGTTCGAACGCGGGGTGCGTCCAATCGGAGATTGGTCCACTACGATGACTTTATCGAGCTCTTCGGCGCCCTTGAGGGCTTTAAATTTTCCGGGTTGATCTTTGGATCGGTAGAGACGCTGCGCCAAAGCCTTGTGCAAGATTTCATGCACAAAAGTCGACTTGCCGGACCCGGAAACACCGGTAATCCCCACGAAACATCCGAGCGGTATTTTGACATCGATGTTTTTTAAATTGAATTGGGCCGCTCCTAGAACTTCCAAATATCGATCGGTGGGTACCCGGCGGGTCACCGGAACCGGCACTTTCAATTTGCCATTCAAGTACTGGCCAGTGAGCGACTTCGATTCGGCCATGATGTCCTGGGGCGTTCCCTCGGCTATCACGTGACCGCCGTGAACGCCGGCGCCTGGCCCGAGGTCCACAACCCAATCCGCGGACCGGATCGTGTCTTCGTCATGTTCAACCACGAGCAGGGTGTTCCCAAGATCGCGCAGACGGATGAGTGTTTGGAGCAAGCGGTCGTTATCCCGTTGATGAAGTCCGATCGTGGGTTCATCCAGGACGTACATCACACCCACCAGTCCAGAACCAATCTGCGTGGCCAAGTGAATTCGCTGGGCTTCACCGCCGGCAAGCGTCGCACTTTCGCGGTCGAGCGTCACATAGTCCAGACCCACATTGACTAAGAAGTTCACCCGGCTTTGGATTTCCTTCAGTATTTGTTTGGCGATCAGACGTTCCTTGTCATTTAACGAGAGCTCTTGAAAAAAGGTCGCGGCTCGGCTGACCGACAGCGCGCAGATTTCCGAAATGGATTTACCGCCAATCGTCACCGACAAGGATTCTGGCTTAAGGCGCGCGCCTTTGCAGGCCGGACATAAACGCCGCCGCATGAACCGGTTGAAGACTTCTTCTTTGACGAACTCCGATTCACTCTCTTTGTATCGGCGTTCCAGATGCGGAATGACTCCTTCAAAATCCTGATCGTTTTTGCCCCAGTGCACCTTATATTGGCCCCCACCGTGGAGGACGATCTTTTGTTGATCGCGGGTGAGGTCTTTCCAGGGCCGGTTGGTCGGAATCCGATTGCGCCGGCAGACATCATCGAGAATCTCTTCGTAGTAGCCAGCCCAGGATCTCTTCCACCGGTGCGTACGAGTCGTCACGGGATTGGACCAGGCTTGAATGGCGCCTTCTTGTATCGACAGGCTTTCATCCGGGATGACCAGATCGGGGTCAACCTCGAGCTTGGTACCCAGTCCATCGCACCCAGCACAGGCCCCGTAGGGTGAATTAAAACTAAACATGCGCGGTTCAATCTCGGGCAAGCTGGTACCGCAATGCACGCAGGCGTGATGTTCGCTATAAAGCTGTTCGTGACTTTTTCCGTTCGAAGAAGCCGGCGTTCCATTACCTTGGATATCCACTAAAACCAGACCGCGACTTTCTCGTAAGGCGGTCTCCACTGAATCCGCTAGGCGCTCGCGCACGTCTTCATTCATGACCAGGCGGTCGATGACCAGATCAATTCGATGCTTCTTATAACGGTCGAGCTGGATATCTTCTTCCAATGCCATCACATTCCCATTGACCCGCACGCGGACAAAACCCGACTGACGCAATCGCTTGAAGAGCTCTTGATAGGTACCTATTCGTCCTTGGATCAAGGGAGCCATGACCTGGATCTTGGTTCCTCCAGGCAGCTTGGAAATTTCGTCGATGATCTGTTGCGCGGATTGGGGTTTAATTTCGCGGCCACATTGCGGGCAATGAGGCTTTCCGACGCGGGCGAATAGTAATCGCAGATAGTCGTAGACCTCGGTGACGGTTCCTACCGTTGAACGCGGATTGTGAGAGGGCGTGCGTTGTTCAATCGCGATGGCGGGCGAGAGACCTTCGATCAGGTCGACATCCGGTTTTTCCATCAACTCCAAGAATTGCCGGGCATAGGCAGACAGGCTTTCGACATACCGTCGCTGCCCTTCGGCGTAAATGGTGTCGAAGGCGAGCGAAGATTTACCGGAACCGGAAAGCCCGGTGATCACAACCAACTTGTCGCGCGGAATCTTCAGCGTGACATTTTTAAGGTTGTGCTGCCGGGCTCCCCGGATAACGATATATTCGCTATTCATTAACCTTTGTATTTAACGGAACACCCATAAGATTTGGTCTCGGAAACGGCCAGTGTTTTCCCAGCCATGGCTCCATCCAAGGCCTCGGCCACATAATTGCGCGCGCCTTTAACATCCGCCTGCTCGGTGCTCGGTTTGTCATCGATCGCGCCCTGGTAGATCAGCTGACCTTCCTTATTAATCACGAACATATGTGGCGTTGTTTTCGCCCCGTAGAGTTCGGCGATCTTTCCCTCAGAATCAAGGAGCATCGCGGTGGCATGGGAATGATTTTCCTTGGCCTGCTTATTGGCTTCGGCAGCGTCCGCATAGCCCTGTTTTCCTTTGGCGGACGAAAGGACGGTCAACCAGATGACATCTTTTGCGGTATAGCGTTCCTGCAAGGATTGCATGTTATTGCTGTCATAATGCTTACGCACAAAAGGGCAACCATTGTTAAACCATTCCAGAACAACCAGCTTTCCTTTATAGTCGCTCAGGTGACGGGTCTGTCCCTGGCTATCCGTGACGGTAAAGTCGGGCGCCGGCTGACCGGTCTTTACAGAAGCCGAAACGTAAGCCGCGGAGATCCCCAGCAAAGCGGTGACGACGATGAGTGATTTTTTGATGTGACGCATAATATCCTCCTCCATTGAACGTGTAGAGCCGAATCCGGTTCCCTCCATTTATTTTACTTGATAACATGTCAGCGTGAATTTTCGTTTCATCGTCATCAGCGCAGCACTCATCAGTTGTTCGGTCCAATTGGCCAACGCGAACACGTTGCCCTATTGGATTACGATTGATTCCAGTTCCGCCAAGGCTCGAACGACCCTTTGTTTAAAGGACATTGTTGAAGCCACATCCGCTCAATGGTTTAAGTTGCCAGCCAAGGATCGGACATTACGACGTTATCAGGATTTCTTTGAACAACGGCTTTTTGCACATGTGGATGAGTTGGCCGTTGGCATTTCTACTCCAACGCTCCATCAATTGACCCAGCAGGCGACAGCCAAATGGTTGGCCCATTACTCACTGGATGCCTCCGTGCTCAGCAACCGCCTCGATGCTTTGCAGGAATTGCTTCGGTCCATGCAGCTCCTGAACCGCATCCAAGGTCCTGCCATGATGGCCGCTTCCCAAACCTTTGATGAGGTTCGGAAACAATCGCAATGGTGCGGCGCCCCGGCCGGCACCATGGACCGACCGACCGGCGATTATTGTTCACCTGGACGGCTTTTTAAGCTGAGCCCCCATGCCGAAGAAAAGACCGAACTCTACCAAGATCTGCTGGACCGTATTCAATCCGCCCAACAGGGTGAACTCTCGGCTGAGCAAATCCATGTGCTCAGTTATCAAATTCTATGGGATCCACCATTGGACCGGGTCCGTTACGGCGTCACCATTTTTTTCAACGAGGACCGATCCGATGGCTCAGTGGAGACCTTCCTGATCGGGCACGACCTCATTTACAGCAACACAGCGACGCCGGCCCCCGCCGGTCCTTCATTAGCTAATCCTTCGCCCGAGAAAGCCCGTCCAAGGATGCGCGCCGTGGCCGATTGGGCGAATACCGCCAGTGGATATCCCATCGGGCTCGTGATCGGTGTTAAGAATGCCGCCTTTGAATTGGCCAAGATGCCGTTCAGTTTTATCGGCGGGTTTCTTGGGCGAGGCCATCCCTATCAGTATCCTTGGCGAAATATCCAAACGGCCTATCAATGCCTGGCGATGGAAATCGTCCACCCACCGCAAATTGGACTGTTGCATAGCGTCGCACGATTGCTCGGCGAAATCCCTTTGGTTGGCCCGGTATTCCAAATGAACGAGAACCCGGATCGTCAAGGGCAGACAACGCCGCAGAAGATCTATCTGACACGCGGCATCTACGGTGGAAGCGAGTTGGAGCAAGATACAGGCTTGTGGCTGGCGGCGGCCCATGATTTCTACCCCAACGCGCAGGTCTATGCCGCCCCTTATGAATTCGGCACGATCACAGACGTCATCTGGTCAATGTTCGACCTCTCGAACGGGCCGGCTTATACGATGGCCAGGCAGGTCCTTCGTACCGCGAACCGATCAGACCGTCTCTATTTGGTCGGACACAGCGCTGGCGTACAACGGATCACCATGACGTCTCGGCTGCTCAATTACCAAGGGTATGACGTGCGCCAAATGATCGGCGTCGCTGGACCGAGTCTTGGGCAAGCCGCCGTAAATATGCGACGACCCGAACCCTTCAAACTTTTCTTGAACCCCTCGGAGGATATTGTCTCCATCGTGGGACTCGGCGCGCGCAGTGTCGCGCTCATTGCCGATATCGGCATTCGCCGGCCGATTAAACTCGCCGGCGATATCTTCCTGCGGTGGGATCGGCGAAGGGTTGAACGGTGGGACCATCAGATCAACCGTATGGGGCTGTCCAATGCGGAATACACTCAGGTGACACCGGGACTACCAGCCAAGCATGAGACGCCCTTTAGCTTGTCACTCACAACTCGTGTGGTGTTCGACCGCTTTATCCGCGAAGAATTTCAGAATGCCTTCCGCGACGACTTGAGCCCCTCCCCCCAACCCGACGATGAGGTCATTTCCTACGAGCATTAACCTTTAATTGGTGTAGGGCATTTCCGGTGCGAAGCTGACAGCCGGAAACGGGTTTGGAACCGGCTCCGAAGCAAAGTCGTAATAGATCACGACCGCCTGCGCCAAGTTATACATACCGCGGTCGTAATCGAAAGCCACTCGGGTCGTCGGGTTGGTTTCTCGTTCCCCCATTCCGGTCCCGGCCTTGGTCTTCGCTTCTTTTTTCTCGGACTCCTCAAGCATTTGCCGGCGAGCGCCAATGCTATCCATGGATTGAGCTCCACCGTAGGCCGAGGGCGCCGCGGCAACGGATCCGGACTCCGATGCAGGATACCGGCGCGTGTAGCGGTAGATTGGATGATCTTGGTTATAGCGATCCAGGTCGCTTTGACTCCAGAAATAGGCCGCCCCGATCACTCCACAATTCACCGATAGATTTTTCCCCAGTTGGTCACCGCGCCATTGAACGTAGGACTTGGGCTTATCGGTGAAAAAGAACCGCCGGGCCTCCGCGCCGTTGACCTGCCATCCCCGGATCGTGATCACGCCATAAGGTTCGAGGAGCCATTTATCGCCATCGGAAATGCCGCTGGGCTTACCACTGATGGAATTCAATCCATCAATCGTGAGGTTAACCGCCACTCGAACGGGCAGCGGGTTGTAGAGCCGAATCGCATAGCGCTCGTCCTTCCGAGCTTCCACGAAAGGTCGGCCATCTTTATAGTTCTCGGATTTGGTTTCGCCACTATCGCTGATCACTTCCACGCGGAAGTTGTAGCTTTGCCGACTGGTCTGATAATAGGTCCGGCTTTCATCGATGACCGGGACGCGGTTTTTAACTCGAAATTCCTTGTAGGCAGCCATGGCCTCGGGACCGGGCCAAAGCATCAAAAGAGATAGACAGGCGGCAAAACGTTTCATTGGATTCCTCCTCGTGTCAGTTGCGAGGATCCACTTCCCTCGCTTGCCTCTTGGACACGAGCATCTTGATTTGGTTCCAACGGACAGAGCTGTAACTAATCCGGGGCACAATTTTCTAAAAATCAACGGAGGGCACAAATGGTTAAATTACAGGGTATGACAAAAACGCTGAAACTGGTTGAAAAAACAGGGCGAATTAGAGGGACAACTAATGCGAAGGTGAATGAAGCGCCGGTCTATGGGATGACCGAGACCATGCGTCTAGGCCAGCGCGAACGACGCCGGTCGCCCGACAGCGAAATCCGGCCTCTGGTGGTCAAACCGAACCAATCAACATGGGCACAGGATTTAAGTCGCCTGTGGAAGCGACATTCGAACGAGCTATTAGCCTACACGATCGGGATGGTGGTCGGCGGCGGGGCGGTGTGGCTTAGCGGACGTCAGGCTTGGGGACGACGGAAATAGCTCTCGATCCGAGCCCAGGCGTATTCGGTACGGGAAATGATCGCCTGGGTCGTGGCCATATCCTTCTCAAATTGCTGCCACAGGAAAGCGGCGGCGGTATCTAATACTTCTTCAACTTTTGTCGTGATGGAATCGAGCATGGACCTTCCTCCGGGATAAGTTCGCGAAACGTCCACTATATATATCACGAGTTTGGGGACAAAACGAGGGAAATTTAATTTTGTCTACCAACCCTTTTGGGCAGGTCAGACCAGGGAAGGTGCCGTCGAAGGCCGTTCCAAGAGGGTATCTCGGCCAGCCAGGGACTCGTCCTTTTTGGGGTGGTCTAAATTGAAATGCAGGCCGCGGCTTTCTTTGCGTGCCATGGCGCTCCGAATGACCAATTCAGCGGCTGTGGCGATGTTTCGGAGCTCGATAAGATCCGGGGTAATAAGGAAGTCCCAGTAGTATTCGTGGATCTCCTGCTGTAATAGCTGGATCCGCCGGTAAGCGCGCTCTAGGCGCCGATCGCTGCGAACAATCCCTACGTAATTCCACATCAATTGGCGAATCTCATCCCAGTTCTGCGTAATAACAACCTGTTCATCGCTGTTGCGGGCTTTACCCGGATTCCATGCCGGCAGTTGAACCGGGGTAGCTGTTGGCTCCTGACCTGTGCGAATGGCTTCATAGGCCCGGTGAGCAAAGACCAGCCCCTCCAAAAGGGAGTTCGAAGCCAGCCGGTTGGCTCCATGCAGGCCTGTGCACGAAACCTCGCCCAAGGCCCAAAGTCGGTGAATCGTGGTCTGCCCGACCGCATCCGTCCGGACGCCGCCACAGAAATAATGAGCGGCCGGAACGACTGGAATCATGTCCCGGGTGATATCGATGCCGAACCGCAGGCATTGCTGGTAGATGGTTGGGAAACGCCGCTTGATAAAGGCTTCTCCCTTTTGGCGGATATCCAAGTAAACGCACGGATCTCCGCGCTTCTTTAATTCGTTATCAATGGCACGCGCGACCACATCGCGTGGCGCCAATTCTTTGGAGGGATGATAGGTCCCCATAAACACGGTGCCATCCTGCAATCGGAGCACGCCGCCTTCGCCCCGGAGCGCTTCGGAAATTAGGAAGGACTTGGCGTCCGGGTGATAGAGACAGGTCGGATGAAACTGCACGAACTCCATGTTGGCGATCAAAGCGCCGGCGCGGTACGCCATGGCAATGCCGTCGCCCGTGGCCACATCCGGGTTCGAGGTGTAGAGATACACTTTTCCCGCTCCGCCCGTGGCCAAAAGCGTCGCGCGACGGGCCGAAAAGGTAAGGACTCTTTGCCCACGGCGGTCCAACACATAAGCCCCAAGCGCTTGATAGGGAGGACTTCCTCCCAGTTTTTCCGTCGTGATCAGGTCGATGGCGATGTGATATTCGAAGAACTGAATATTCCGGCAGGATTGCGCTTTTTGCAGAAGGGTTTTTGCGATCTCCGCCCCTGTGAAATCGCCGGCATGCAGCACGCGGCGCCGCGAATGTCCCCCTTCCAAGCCTAGCTCGTAGGCCTGATTGGAGGAGTGGTCTTCCTCCTTGCCATCGCGCGTGAAAGACATTCCCCATTCAATCAGCTCTTTGATGCGGGCTGGCGCTTCTTCAATGACACCGCGCACAACATCTTCTTTGCAAAGGCCCGCACCGGCGATGAGCGTGTCCTCCACATGGAGGTCAAAGCTGTCATCCGACGACATCACCGCGGCGATTCCGCCCTGGGCAAATGACGTCGCTCCATCCAGAAACTCTCGTTTAGACACGAGGGCCACCGTTCCCAACTCAGACAGCTTGATCGCGGTACTCAGGCCCGCGATCCCGCTGCCGATGATGAGAAAGTCTGTCTGGATTTCAGCCATTGCGCCTCAAGAGATCAGGATATTATCGATCAACCGCGTTTTGCCGATCCAGACAGCTGCAGCCAAAAGGGCCGGCAGTTTGATCGACTTCATCGGTTCCAGAGTAATCGGGTCCGCGACCGCGACGTAATCAATCCGGCCTTTTGGAATGGTTCCCAACACGCCACGCAGCCGGTGGATCAAGCGGTCGGATTGCGTCATAATCCGTCGGTCCACTAATTCTCGCCCGAGATATAGCGCCTGATACAGCTTCACGGCCTCTTCTCGTTCTTTGCGTGAGAGGTAGCGATTCCGAGACGATCGGGCTAAGCCATCGGCTTCGCGCACGGTGGGACAGGCCACGATACGAACCGGCATCTGGAGATCTTCCACCATTCGGCTAATGATCCGGACTTGTTGATAATCCTTCTGCCCAAAGTAAGCACGCGTGGGCCGGACGATTTCGAACAACTTGGCCACGACGGTGGCGACGCCGCGGAAATGTCCCGGGCGGAACGGACCGCAGAGGACCTGACTGAGCGCCGGAACATCGATCAAAGTCGTGAAGCGCTCGGGATACATATCGTGGGCGCTGGGCATAAAGACAATATCCACATTCGCCTTTTTTAAAATCTTCTGATCGGCGGCGCCGGTCCGAGGATAGCGCTCAAAATCCTCCTTCGGACCAAACTGCAACGGGTTCACGAAAATTGAAACGACCACAAAATCGTTTTCTCTCCTCGCCCGTTGAACCAGCGCTTGATGCCCTTCATGCAATGCGCCCATGGTCGGTACAAATCCGATCGAATGCCCTTGCTGTTGCCAACGAAGGGCCAATGACCTCATCTCTGGAATGGAACGAATGACTTTCACGATAATCTCCTCTCTGAGCTTCTAAAGGCCTGTTCAAAAAACGCCACCAGGCGCCTTTCGTATTCTTCTTTGGCTACCATCCACGGTTCTCCATGGTCGGCACCCGGTACAACCCAAATCGTCTTCGGCTCACCTGCCGCCTGGGCCAGTGTTTCGAAATCCTTGAGCGGCATCCGCAGGTCGCGTTCCGCGTGGATCAAAAGGATCGGCCGCGGCGCGATCCGCCGAATGGCTTCTGCCGGAGCAAAATCCCCGATCCGCATTTTCAACCGAAACGACGTAAAGGCCAGCGCCAGCGGAACAAACGGGAAATACGGAATTCCATGATAGACCCGCGCAAAACGCCGAACCGTCTTTGAAATATAGGAAAAGGGACTCTCCGCGGCGACGGCCTCAATTTGAGGGTACTCAGCCGTTCCTTCGATTGCGACCGCCGCGCCCAGAGAATGCCCATAAATCCCGATGTGCAGACATTGCTCGGGCTTCTTTTCCTTTAAAAACGAGAGAGCGCTTCCCAGATCTTTCAATTCCAGTGGACCCAATGACGTGTAGGAACCTTCACTGTCCGCATGGCCGCGAAAATTGAAATAAAACAGATTCCACTGGTCATTCCGTTTCAAGCATGCTGTGTTCAACAACATGTCCCCGGCGTTCGAACCAATCCCGTGAAGGACAATCACGGTGATCGCGGATGGCCGCGCCGCGGGGATAAACCAACCCGTCAGCTTTAATCCGTCATGCGACCGAAACGAAACCGCTTCGAAAGGCCATCCAAAATCCTCAGGTGTATAAGGAATCGCCAAAAAGGGAATGTTGGTAATCTGCAGCGACCCGTACCAAGCGATCGCGATGATAAAAAGAACAAAACACCCCAGCAGACTCCAGAACCAGGTCATTCGCCGTAAGAATGCGAGGCGTCCGGAAATCGCCCGGAGCGGACCTCCTCGCGATACCGACCGGCCGCCTGCCGAATCGTCTCGCGGACATTGGCATAGGTCTTCACGAACCGCGGCCGAGGTTCTGGCGAGAGTCCCAAGAGGTCGTCAATCACGAGAACTTGGCCGTCGCAGGCAATGCCGGCTCCGATCCCAATGGTCGGAATCGAGACGGCTCGCGTGATTTGCCGCGCCAGCGAGCTCGGGATGCATTCCAGAACAATGGCAAAGACGCCGAGCTTCTCTAACGCTTTGGCATCCTTTAAGAGCCGCTGCCTGGCCGCGCGTTCACGGCCCTGTACCTTGAAGCCCCCAAAGATATTCACGGATTGCGGCGTCATCCCGAGGTGGCCCATCACGGGGATCTTAGCCGCCAAAAGAGCGCGGATGATCGGGGCCATTTCCACTCCCCCTTCGATTTTCACCGCTTGGGCGCCGGCTTTGAGCATCCAACCGCTGTTGCGCACAGCTTCTTCGACCGAGGCGTGGTAGGAGAGATAGGGCATGTCGGCGACAAGCAGCGCCCGTTGGTTCCCGCGCGCCACGATCTGCGTATGGTAAGCCATATCATCGACCGTCACCGGCAAAGTGGATTCATAGCCCAGCTTGACCATTCCCAGAGAATCACCGACAAGCAGCAAATCGATGCCGGCCTCATTCAATAATCGGGCCGTGGTGTAGTCATAGCAGGTTAGAGCCGCGATCCGCTGGCGACCCTTCTTCATGGCTTGCAAGAGAGGGACGGTCAAACGATCCATCTTGGATTTTTCAACCATGGGCGATGGTTCGGGAAACACCGAGGTCGGCTAGGGCCGCCTGGAGAAAAGGGCGATTCGGCAATTCAGGGTGCGGAACCGTGAGGCGCGGTCGTTGAATGACTTCCTGGCCGTAGAGCAGAATATCGAGATCCATCGTGCGCGGTCCCCAGCGCCGTTCGCGACGTCGTCCCAAGGCTTGCTCGATATTCAGCAGTCGGTCGAGCAGGTCCAAGGGCTCGAGCGTGGTTTCAATCTCCGCCACCCCGTTGACGAAATTCGGCTGATCCGGCGTCCCGATCGGCTGCGTTTCGATCAATCGCGAAACGGAACCAAGCCGGATCCCGGGGGTTTCCGCCAGGAAGCCGAGGGCTTGATGGATTTGGTTGTACCGATCGCCCAGATTTGAACCCAACGCGATATAAGCCGTGACAGATTTAGGAGTGCTTTTTACCATTTCAATTTCTGAATCCGTTGAACCGCTTCCATCAAACGCGGCTCTTCAACAGTCAGCGCAAAGCGAACATAGCCTTCGCCGGCTGGGCCAAATCCAACGCCTGGCGTACAAACGACGCCGGCTTCTTCTAGAATCCGACCCGCCACCTCTGTCGATGACAAATTTTTCGGCGTACGTGCCCAGACATAGAAGGTCGCTGGCGGCTTACGCATCACCCACCCGGCCTGGGTCAAACTGTCGACAAAAAGGTCACGGCGTCGGTGATAGATCTTTCGCATATCGGCGACAAAAGACTCTGGTCCCTGAAGAGCCGCAATCCCGGCTTCTTGAATCGCCTGGAACGCGCCGGAATCCATACTATCTTTGATCGTCGCCAAACCTTTGATAATCGCGGGATTTCCCGCGACCCATCCCAGCCGCCAACCCGTCATGTTGTAGGTCTTGGATAAGGAATGAAACTCCACACCAACTTCTTTGGCTCCCGGTATCTGCAGGAAGCTGAGCGGCGGTTCTTCAAAATACATTTCCGAATAGGCATTGTCGAAGGCCACGATGAGGTTATGTTCCTTTGCAAAAGCCACTACCTCTTCGAGAAACGAACGCGGCGCAATCGCCGAGATCGGATTATTCGGGTAATTGAGAAAAAGGATCTTGGCGCGAGAAAGAATGGCCGATGGGATCGCCTTTAGATCAGGAAGAAACTGACGTTCATCTTTGAGCGGCATCAAGTAAGGTTCGCCACCCGCGAAGAGCGTGGCATTCTTGTAAACCGGATAAGCCGGATCGGGGACAAGCGCCACATCGCCTGGGTTCAAGAAAGCCAATGGAAAATGCCCAAGTCCTTCCTTCGAGCCAATGATCGAATAGATCTCCGTCGCCGGATCCAGATTGACCTGAAAACGCTTCTGCATCCAGGTCGCAATCGCTTGGCGAAAACTGAGTAATCCGGCACCGAAGGGATATTGATGATTAGCGGCCTTGGCCATGGCCTTTTGACCGGCATCGATAATATGGGTCGGGGTGGGTCGGTCCGGGTCGCCGACCCCGAGGGAGATGACATCGACTCCACGATCGATCGCGGCTTTCTTCTTCCGGTCAATCTCGGCGAATAGGTACGGAGGTAGTTTTTGAATCCGTTCACTGGTTTTCATGACAAAGCTCTTTCCTGCAAAACATGATTTCGTAATTTTCCAACACCTTCAACAAAAATTTCCACGACATCGCCCGCTTTCATCGGTCCCACGCCCATTGGGGTTCCAGTCGAAATGACATCTCCTGGCAGGAGGGTCATCACGCGTGAAATAAAGGAAACGAGCCGGACCACCGGGAACAGCATTTGGCTCGTATGCCCTTGTTGCGCCACGCGACCGTTTAAATAGGATTCCACACGCAAATCTTGATAGGGCAGAGAATCGGAGATCCATGGACCGATCGGAGCGAAGGAATCGAAGGATTTGGCTCGCGCCCACTGGCCATCTTTTTTCTGGAGATCACGCATGGTCACGTCATTTACGCAAACGCAACCGAGGATATACTCAGACGCTTTCTCTTCCGGAATATGACGCCCCCGTTTGGAAATCACAATTCCCAATTCGGCTTCATAGTCGACCTGCGCGGCCCCTTCTGGAATGACGATGGGATCGTCCAAACCGATGACCGCTGAGGGTGCCTTGAGGAAAATGACCGGCTCTTTGGGAATTTCGGTCCGGCCGAATTCGGTAATATGGTCTTTGTAATTCAGTCCGACCGCAATAATCTTGGAAGGCTGACAAGGCGCGAGAAAACGGACATCATTCATGGAAAAATGGCGGCCGGTCTTTTGACGACCGTTGAAGATGTCGGGCGTCACTTCCCAGACTTCGTGGTCTTCGACAATTCCCCATCCTTCTGCTTCACCGGCTTGGAACCGACAATAAATCATGGCTAGAGTCCCAGCACGTGCTGCATCGTATAGAGTCCTGGCTTCTGCTGAACCACCCAACGTGCGGCCTGCAAGGCTCCCGCCGCAAAGATGTCGCGCGATTCAGCATGATGGAAAAGTTCAATCTGATCCGCGGCGCCTTTAAATATGATGCGATGGTCCCCGATCACTTCGCCTTCGCGAAAGGATTCGTAGGTCACTTTCTTGCCTGTCGCTTTTTCGATAAGTCCCCCCGCTTGGAGAGCGGTTCCGGACGGTGCATCCTTTTTGTGAACGTGATGGGTTTCCTGGATATGGACCGCGTAGTTGGGCAAGGCCTGAGCAACCCGCTGGGCCACACTGAAAAACACATTGACCCCGAGGCTCATGTTCGACGATTTCACTATCGGAACCTCTTTCGCAAGAGCCGCAATTTGCGCGTCCTGTTCCCCCGTGAAACCCGTTGTACCAATGACATAACTCTTCCGATATCTCCGGATCACAGGAAGTAGAGCGATCGTGGCCTCGGGCACAGTGAAATCAATCACCGCATCGGCCCTTTCTATATTCTGCGTATCGGTGCCGACCGGAAAGGAGGCGCCTGCCGTTTTGCCCGCCGATTCCAGACCATAAACGACCTGGTATTCTTTGTCAGCCGCCGCCAAGGCTGCGATGCGGTTTCCCATTCGGCCGGCGGCGCCGGCAATCACTAAGTGGATCATCGCCGGCGGGACCTGACAAGCGGACAAGCTTTCAAAGCGGCTAACAATTTCTTTTTGTTTTCGGGACTCAAAGGGACGAGCGGCAGCCGAAGATCTTCACCGCAAAGGCCGAGAGCCGCCATGGCAGCCTTTATTGGAATTGGGTTTGTTTCCACGAAAAGCGCGCGCATGACCGGGAACATCTTTTGATGCAATTCGAGCGCCCGATCCGCGTGCCCGTGCATCCAGGCCCGGCAAAGTTCAGCCATCGGTTGAGGCAGGATATTGGCCACGACCGAAATCACTCCGCGAGCCCCTAAGGATAAGAGCGGTAAGGTTAAAGAATCATCTCCGGAAAAGATCACAAACCGATTACGCCCGAGCGTGGTGACCAGCTGACTCGTGTAATCCATCCCGCCCGAGGCTTCCTTGATGCCCGCGATCGTCTTACAATCATTCGCCAGCTGAATGACGGTTTCGGGAGCCATGTTGATCCCCGATCGGCCCGGGATGTTATAGAGAATGATCGGCAAAGGCGTGGCCGTCGCCACCGTTCGAAAATGCTCATAGAGACCGCGCGCTGTTGGCTTGTTGTAATAGGGAACGACCACGAGCGCACCCTGAGCGCCAACTTTGTGAGCGTGGCGAACCAGTTCGAGGGTTTCGGCCGTTGAGTTGGAGCCAGCTCCGGCAATCACCGGGATCCGTCCGCGCGCGGCCTTGACCACGATCTCGACAACGCGGCGATGTTCATCGTGCGACAAGGTTGCGGATTCACCCGTCGATCCACAGGGAACAAGCCCATCTGTATGCGCTTCGATGTGAAAATCGACCAGAGATTTCAACCGGGCTTCGTCCACTCGACCCTTTCGAAACGGCGTCACTAACGCGACATAAGATCCTTTAAACATGGCTATTCCTTTGATTAATCTTCCATTCACCGATAAACGTCCGCCGCACGGGACCTTCCAGCGTGACCTGGCTAGCCGGCTGCGCGGCATTATGGGGATGCAACTCAAAATTGACCTGAAGTGTATCGCCGCCCGTCGTCACACAACGCACGACGGGTTTCACCCGGCCGGACAATGCGGAGGCAATGGCACTGGCGGAAACGCCTGTCCCACAAGCCAGGGTTTCGCCTTCCACCCCACGCTCATAGGTTCGAACGCGCAGCGTGTGGTCATTCACGCGCTGGACAAAGTTGACGTTCGTTCCGCGCGGACCAAAAGCTCGGTGATACCGTAAGGCACGTCCTTCTTTAAGGATATCCACCCGACTCACGTCGCGGACTGGCACGACCGCATGCGGCACACCGGTATCAATGGCGGTCAAATGGTAGGTTCGCCCATCGGCTTTGACCGTCATCGCTTGGCGATAACTCCTGGGATCGGAAAGAGTCACCCGGACATGTTCACCGTCCACTTTTCCATGGACGATACCCGCGTCCGTTTCAAAATCAAACGAGAGGCCGACCATCCCTAGTTGATGGGCCGCCCAGGCAATGCACCGCGCCCCATTGCCACACATGCTGGCGCGCGAACCGTCCGAATTGAAGTACACCATGCGGAAATCCGCCTTACGACTCGGCTCAATGAGCAGCAGCCCATCGGCGCCCACCCCAAATTGCCGATGACACAATTGCCTGGCCCAATCCGCCAAGCGACCGGAAATGGCTCGGCGTCGATTGTCGATCACGACAAAGTCGTTACCCGAACCGGACATTTTCCAAAAAGTCAGCTTTTTCATAATTCTTCAGGGATGTGCTCACCGCGGACGAGATCGTCCAGGGTTTCGCGATCACGCACGACCGTCCATTTGTTTCCATGGACGAGAACCTCTGGCGGCCTTGGACGGGAATTGTATTGCGATCCCATAACGTACCCGTAGGCACCGGCTGTGGCGACCGCCAAGCCGTCGTCAATCTCAGGCAGGAACATGGGCCGATTTCGCGCGAGATAATCCCCCGACTCGCAAACCGGTCCAACAATATCCGCCGTTATCCTTTTCCCCCGGTGCTGCCGGAAAGGATAGACGCCGTGATAAGCATCGTAGAGTGCCGGCCGCGCGAGGTCATTCATGGCCGCATCGACAATGACGAAATGCTTGGTCCCGACATTCTTGCGATAGATCACGCGCGTCAGCAGCAGTCCGGCGTCGCCGACCAAATAGCGCCCTGGTTCCAACAAGAGCGTGAGGTTGCGGCCGCGCAAATGCTTTTGAACTTCGGAGGCCAACTGCTTGGGATGCGGCGGCTTTTCGTTCTTATAACGGATTCCCAGGCCTCCCCCGAGATCGATATAGCGCAGCCGAATGCCTTCTTCATCCAGCTTATCGATTAAGGCCAGAACGCGCTGCAGAGTGGCGACATATGGCCGTGTGTCGGTAATCTGCGAACCGATATGCGCATGGACTCCCAACAAATTGATTCGCGGCAAGCGACTGGCCATCCGGAAGACCGGGAGGGCTTTCGAAAGCGGAATGCCAAATTTATTTTCCTTCTTACCCGTGGTGATATGGTCATGTGTCATGGCATCGACATCGGGGTTTACGCGGATCGCGATCGGCGCCGCCTTGTGAACAGAGGCCGCGACTCGGTCGATAGCCTGCAATTCTTCTACGGATTCGACGTTGAACATCAGGATCCCGGCTTCGAGCGCCATGCGGATTTCATCCGACCGTTTTCCCACCCCAGAAAAAACAATCCGGTTCGCCGGAATACCGGCTCGACGGGCCCGGAAGAGTTCTCCGGCCGAGACGATATCGGCTCCCGCGCCCGCTTGACCAAAAATCTTCAAGACCGCCGCATTCGAGTTGGCTTTCATCGCAAATAGCACCAGGTGGCTCATGGCCTGGAAGGCTTGATCGAAGCGTTGAAAGTTATCAAGCAGGCGGGCGCGGCTATAAACATAAGCCGGCGTCCCAACGTCATGCACGAGACGTGATAAGGGAACGTCTTCCAGGCAAAGCTGATTGTCGCGGTACGATAAATTAGGTGGCAGTAAGGGTGTGCTCATTTTTGAAGTAACCGTAATAGAGAGTCGTTATAATGCCGAACCAGTTGGGTCGGGGCCAGAGTTTGAACCATTAAAGCTTCCCGACGGGCGCTCTGGCGATCACCGCGATCGAAAAACATCCAGGCTTTCATGAAATGGACTAAGGGAGACTCGGGATAAGCCGTTGACAATTGCTTCGCCAGGCGGTCGGCGTCAGAACTCCGGTTCAGCTGGCCATAAGCCATCAATAATTTTAACCGGACGTCGTCGCGTTTCGGATCGGACCTTAAGGCCTCTTCCCAGGCCTGCACAGCCTTCGATAGATCATTGCGTTTCCGGTAGATATCCCCCAGACGAATGTCGTAATCGGCTCTGGGTAGCGACGTCTTGGCTTGCTGAAGGAGCGCCGTGGCACGATCCATATCGCCTTGTCTCACAAAGCAATCGGCCATGGCCAGATACGTCTCGGGCCGGGGTTCAATGCGAAGAGCCTTTTCATAAGACGCGATCGCCTTATTGAGATACCCCATGTGCTGGTAAACATTTCCGATTTCTTCATAAGGCTGACGGTCCTTGGGCCGCAGGTTCATGCAGCGCTTATAAACATCGACGGCCAAACTATTCAGTTCGACATGGTCATAGGCGCGCGCGAGTTCGAGGTTGGCGTCCCAATCCTTCGGGTCATCGTGCAGAGCATCTTGAAAGGCGCTGATCGCTCCGCCAAAGTCCTGCGCCGCGCTACGCGACCGGCCCAACCGGACAAACAGCTTGATGCGCTCGCGCTTCAGCGGCCGCGAAGCCAACACAAGCTCGTACTGGCGGGCGGAAGCGGCAAACTGACCGATTCGTCCCAGTTCGTCTGCGAGTTCTAATCGCAGCGTGTGGACACGGGTGAAGTTTCCTAGTTCGGAAGCGCCTTCAATACTGCGTTGAAGACGGTCAATCCGCTGAGGCGACGTTTCGCCCCACACTCGCGCACTGATGCACAGGCAGACGGCAGCCAAAAGTATGAGGCGCTGACGCATCATGCGCCCACCTTTGGCCGGGCCAATAACAAATCAAAATTTTTATCCAGAATGATCTGTTTGATCAAAGGAACCGCGTGGCGCGTGGTCAGAATACCCGCGTCGATACATTCCGCTGATCGCGTTAGGTCAATCGCGCTGATATCCCCCAGTTGAGGCCGGATGACAACATCCGCCCGGGCCAGCTCGGCTTTCGACATGGATTCGCTTTGGATGTAAATCGCTTGGTTTAAAGTGGCCATAATATTCTTTGGCTGAAAGCGCGAAAAATCCGCTGTAACATCGACCGCGACAATAATATTGGCACCCATTTCGGCAACGAGGTCCGTAGGGATATTGCTCACCAGTCCGCCGTCCACGAGATAGCGGTGGCGAAAGAGAACCGGTTCAAACAGACCCGGAATGGTCGAAGAGGCGCGGGCCGCCAGCGCGACAGACCCTTCGCGAAAGACCACACGCTCGCCCGTCTGGAGATCGGTCGCCACACAAGCAAAAGGGATTCGGAGCTGATCAAATCGAATGTCCCCAATGTGCTTGCGCAAATACACTTCCATGTTGTGCGTGGAGAGTTGCTGCTCCATGACAAGAAGCCGAAAGAGCGACAGCCTCGAATAGTTGGTTAAGGCGGACCATCCGATTTCGGAACTCATCTCCTCCATTTCGACCGTGGAAATCCCGGCCGAGAACAATCCTCCGATCAAAGCGCCCACCGAGGTCCCGGCAATCATGTCGATCGGTACGTTTTCTTCCTGCAAGGCTTTGAGCACACCAATGTGAGCCAGCCCGCGAGCGCCACCGCCTCCCATGGCGATGCCGACTTTCATTTCGCGCCGATGGGGCAAGGATCGAAAACCGTCCCATAGCGTGTCCAATAGAAATTGATCTTCGGAAGCGACGGGACTTTTTCCCGCGCCAAAAGACGGACGCCAAGGCGAGGCCAGCTGGGTGGCCAACAAGATTCCGAAGAGGGCCATTCGTTTCATTAGAATTCACTGGCCAAAGGGTGCCCAACCGCGCGCTCAAGCGAAGCCAAAGCGTCCAGATGACCACGGACTGCATCGAAATAGCGCAGTCGCGCTTCCAGGAGCGTCTTCTCGGCGGTCACGCGCTCATAGCCGTCAGTCGTTCTTTTCCGGAGCGATTCCACGAGCCCCGTGAGACGTTGCAGGGATTGTTCCCGTGGCGCCAACTCGTTCTGCCAAAACCGGTATTGCGTATAGGCATCGCGGACTTGCAGCTGAATTTGGTCCGCCGTTTCCGCGTGCTTCAATGTGGCCTGCCGATATTGGGCTCGGTGTTCGCGGACTTTGGCCCAACCGAAAAGCATGTCGGATATCGAAACCGGCAAACTGATATTCAACGTTCCGGCCCAGTCGGCCGTCGGCAATTCGAGGTCATGACCGGTCCGTTCGTAGCTGGCCCCGAAGGCGACGGTCGGCGTGCGTTCCGCCAAGGAGAGGCTAATGCCAAGGGCATCCAATTCCTGTTGGTACTCCGTCTGTCGCAATTCCGCACGATACTGAGTTGACCAAGCGAGCATCTTTTGGAGATCGAGTTCGATGGGATGCGTTTCCAATTGCCCCTTTAGAACAACGTTCGTATTGAGTTCCAAGTTCAGCGCCCGGAGATAGGACAGCCGCGCATGCTGCTCGGCCAAATTCGCTTCGGCGGCCTCCGCACGCAAACTCGAAAGCTCCCCCTCGAGTTGGATTTGATGAAACCCTCCACCATTTTGCTTAGAGAGGTTTTCGACGGACTGCAGAACACTGTTGTATTGGCGCATCGACTCCTGAGCCGCCAGCAAATCGTAAAAAGCGAGTTTGGCGGCGCCGGAGACCTGACCCTCCAGTGTATTGTTGACACTCTTCGCCCGTTCGTATGAAATCCGAGCCTGCTTCCAGGTGTCTCGCGATCGGCCACCTTCGTAGACCGTCTGGTAAATATTCGCGCGCGTGCTATAAAAATTCTCCCGCGGGCTCGCATCAATCAGCGTTGGACCCAGCGCCGGCTGCAGGAGAAAAGGCCGCCCGCCTTCGACGCGGAATTTGCTCCAGCTGGCATTGAGATCGAGTTTCGGGAAGAAGAGCGATTCGGCTTCGCGCACGCGCTGCAAAGCGATGTTCGAATCCTCGCGTGAGCTGAGCAAGAGCGCGGAATTATTCAGAGCCAGCCGGACGCTTTCTTCCAGCGTGAGGGTACGGTCAGGGATGGTCTCGGCCATCGCGGGAAGGACCGCGTTGAGGATTAGAGCAGCCGCTAGGCAGAGGCGGAACCCCGGGGATCGAGCAAGAGAAATCATGATTGGCGCATCAGGCGTTTGAGCTGGGCGATCTGTTGCCGAACGCGTCGAGGGGACGTTCCTCCTTCCGAATCCTTCACATGAACCACCTGGTCCACGGAAAGCACGCGCAGGGCGCCTGCATCAAAGGTCTCGTCAAACCGTTGCAATTCTTCCAACGTCAATTCATCGAGCCGGATATGCTGGCTCTCACAATAAGCCACGACACGTTTGATCGTGCCATGCGCGGTGCGGAAGGGAACGCCCTTTTCCGTCAGATAATCGGCCAGCTCGGTGGCGGCCAGGAAGCCCCGGTCACACAAGCCGCGCATCCGGTCCGCTCGAATGGCCATGGTCGCAATCATAGGCGTGGCCACAGCCAAACACCCTTGAAGCGTATCTACCGTGTCAAAGAACGGCGGCTTATCTTCCTGAAGATCTCGGTTATAGGACAAAGGCAAACCTTTGAGCATGGTCAAAAGCGCAATTAGATTCCCATAGATTCGGCCCGTCTCGCCGCGAATGATCTCAGCCACATCAGGATTCCGCTTCTGCGGCATAATTGACGAACCCGACGTGAATTCGGTTTCCAGCCGGATGATGCTGAATTCCGCACTGGACCACAGAATTAACTCTTCGCAAAGCCGCGATAAATGCGCCATGATGAGCGTAGCCGCGGAACAGAATTCCACCAAAAAGTCCCGGTCAGAGACCGTATCAATCGAATTGGCGGTCACGCGCGTGAAGCCCAACTGGCGAGCCACAAAGTTTCGGTCGATCGGAAACGAGGTGCCGGCGAGAGCAGCGCTTCCGAGCGGCATTTCATTGGCCCGCTTCGCTGCATCGATCAGCCGGCCTTTATCGCGCTGCAGCATCCAGGCATAAGCCAGTAGGTGGTGGCTGAATAAAATGGGCTGCGCATGCTGCAGGTGGGTGAACCCCGGCATGACGACATCCATGTTCTGCTCAGCGACGAGCACGATGGCTTTTTGCAGGCGGACAATCTCCTGCTGAACCAGCTCACTCTGATCGCGCAGATATAGCCGAAGGTCCAGAGCCACCTGGTCGTTGCGGCTGCGGGCCGTGTGCAGTTTACCACCAACGAGTCCGATTCTCCGGATGAGCTCGCGTTCGATGGCGTAATGAATATCTTCTTCGGGCGGCAGACGTTTGCCGCGCTCTAGATCTTTGGCAATCGACAGAAGGCCTTTGATAATCCGCTGCGCATCCCGTGCCGGGATAATGCGTGCCCGCGCCAGCATCCGAGCATGGGCGATACTGCCCTGGATGTCGTAGGGAGCCAGACGAATATCAAAAGCTAATGAAGCGATAAAGGACTGTGGGTTCATCGTTTTCTCGAATTCTGCAGTAACGCCTGCACTTTGATCGGTAGCCCATACAGATTGATAAAGCCTTCCGCATCGCGCTGGTTGTAAATAGTGTCCGCGCCAAAGGTCGCCAGATCTTCCCAATAGAGCGAATAAGGCGAGGTTTTTCCGTCGACAATGACGTTGCCTTTATAGAGCTTCAAACGCACCGAACCGGAGACCTTTTGCTGCGTGGAGGTCACAAAGGCTGAGATCGCTTCGCGCAACGGCGTAAACCATAGCCCGTTGTAAACCATCTCCGCCATCTTGGGCGCCAAAACAAATTTGGCATGAAGCGTATCGCGGTCCAGTACCAGTTCTTCGAGTTCGCGATGAGCCGCATACAAGATCGTGGCGCCCGGGGCTTCGTAAACCCCCCGCGACTTCATACCAACCAGCCGGTTCTCCACCATATCCACGCGGCCGATACCGTGTTTGCCACCCAGGATGTTCAGGGTTTCAATCAGCTTTACTGGGTCCAAGGATTTGCCGTTAACCCGTTTGGGAACGCCCTTTTCGAAATCAATGGTGACCTTTTCCGGTTTGTTGGGCGCGTCCTCGGGATCCCGCGTGAGAACAAACATGTCCTTGAGCGGGGCGTTGTCGGGATTCTCCAGAATCCCCCCTTCAAAACTCATGTGCCACAAATTCCGGTCAGAAGAATAGGGTTTGGCTTTCGTGACCGGGACCGGGATCTTGTAGCGGTTCGCGTAGTCGATCTCATCTTCGCGAGACTTCATCTCCCACTCTCTCCAAGGTGCAATCACCTGGACCTGCGGCATCAACGCTTTAAAGGTCAGCTCGAAGCGGACCTGATCGTTACCTTTCCCGGTCGCACCGTGGCAGACGGCATCGGCGCCTTCCTTTTTGGCAATCTCAACCACCTTTTTCGCGATCACCGGGCGGGCAATGGAGGTACCGAGGAGGTACTTTCCCTCATAAATGGCCTGGGCTTGGAGGGTGGGCCAGATGTAATCTTCGACAAATTCTTTGCGGGCATCGATGAGATAGGCCTTTGAAGCCCCGGTGCGCAGGGCCCTTTCCTTGAGACCTTTGGTCTCGGCTGCCTGGCCGACATCAATGGCGCAAGCAATGACTTCGCTCTGGTAATGCTCTTTGACCCAGCGCAGGATGACGGAGGTATCAAGACCCCCGGAATAGGCCACAACTACCTTTTTAATTTTCATGGAAAAATCTCTCGGACGAATGGATTTATGACGACGATGAATTATATTTTAAATCGATTTATAGAGTCAAAGTCGCGAATCGGCTGGGCAAGGAACGGGCGGGTTACGAGTGGGCGAATTTAAAGCTGGAAAGCATCACACGAAAGACCTCTTCGTACTCTTCCCAGCCATCGCGCACGGGGGCCGAAAAGGTCAATTCGTAAAACAATCCATTCTTTTCTGCGAAGAACTGGAGCTGTTGGCTGGCGGGTGAAGTACGAGAAACGCCCTCAACCTGGATCGCCGAAACGCCATCCAAATCGCAGATCCTTCTGTGGTAGCCAGGCTGGTAGAGGGCACCTAAGGTCTGGGGGCTTGTAAGAGTCCGAAATTGGGCTTCTGTAGGGATCATTTTTAGGCTGGCAACCGCCGTTCCAATGGGTCGGGCACGATGCATGAAGACGATATAGTTCGCATTATTGATGACCTTCCAATTCTTGAGCCCGGAAATGGCCACGGCCATCTCCTTATTTCGGTACATGACCCAACCCGCCGGCGGTCGTTTCGCGTTCGCGAGGCTTGCCGCACCGAGTAACGTACCGAAGATGAGCCAGTATCTCATCCGCATCAGGAAGGTACCTCCGGAACATCGGCCGGAAGGATTCGCCTGAGGACATCGATCGCATAACGGCGCTCAGCATCTGACAAAGCGAGCGGTGGCAGGAACCGGAGGACCGTGTTCTGGGTGCAATTGATGAGGAGACCTCGTTTTCGAGCGGCCTCAACAAAGGGGGCACCGGGAATGGTGAGTTCGATCCCGATCATCAGCCCAACGCCTCGCAATTCCCGAACATAGGGCAGCCCCTTGGTGAGTGATTGGAGTTCGTTCATCAGTGCTTCGGCTTGCTTTTTGGCGTTCTTCAGCATCTTTGGCGATAGCAATCTGAGCACCGCCGAAGCCGCGGCCGCGCAGACTGGATTTCCACCAAAGGTTGTACCGTGGTCGCCGGGAACCAGTATATGGGCCAATTCTTCTTTCACAAGCATCGCGCCAATGGGCATCCCCCCGCCAAGACCTTTAGCCAAAGTCAAAATGTCAGGAGTCACCCCGTAAGTCTGATAGGCAAACAATTCCCCCGTTCGACCCAGGCTGTCCTGTACCTCATCAAACATGAGCAAAAGTTTATGTTGGTCGGCCAGAACACGCAGACCTGATAGGAAGGTTTTTGTGGCGGGTCGGACGCCCCCTTCTCCTTGGATCGGTTCGATCAAGATCGCTGCTGTGCGCGGCCCAATCAATCGTTCAACGGAATCAATCTGATTAAACTTTGCCACCGGGAACCCTGTGGGAAGCGGACCAAATCCTTCATGAAATTTGTGCTGCGCCGTAGCCGCTAAGGCGCCAAGCGTTCGGCCATGAAAGGAATTTTCGAAAACGATGATTTCATGGCGATCGCCGCTTTGATGGCCGAATTTGCGTGCGAGCTTGATCGCCGCTTCATTGGCTTCCGCCCCCGAATTGCAGAAGAAAACCTTTCCAGCAAAGGACCGTTGGCACAATTCTTCCGCTAGAAGAGCTGAAGGCTCCGAATAGAATAGATTCGAACAATGGATCAGCCGGCCCGCCTGATGCCGAACCGCATTCACAATTGGCGGCAAGACATGGCCAATTCCCGATACGGCCAACCCGGAGAAAAAGTCCAAATACTTTTTCCCTTTATCGTCCCATACCCAGCTGCCGCGAGCCCGCTTGATGACCAGCGGATTCCGTTTGTAGGTGTTTAAGACATATTGGTGAGTTCGTTCCGGTACGTTCATACCACGAAACCTGTTCCAGTAAGGGATTCGTCCCGATCGGTCCCAAGACCTTGGATGGTCTTGCAAATATCCACCCGCCCGACGCCTTTTTGTACCGCCTCAAGACAAGCGCGCGCTTTGACTGCCATTCCACCGGTTATCGTACCATCCGTGATCAAGGCGTCAACATCCTTAGCGGTGATGAGATGAATGGGTTCTCCCGCTTTGCTGAGGATCGCGCCCGTGTCGGTCAGGAAGATAAGCCGCTTTGCTCGGCATTGAATGGCTAGAGCCATCGCAAAGTCGTCCGCGTTAATATTGAGTGGCTTCCCATCAGAATCAACCGCCACGGAATAAAATACCGGGAGCTTTGATTCGCCCAAGGCCTGCTTCAAAATTTTCTCCCGAACGTCTTGCGGCTCACCGACTCGACCCAGATCGGTCAAAGGCTTGGCCAGCATCAACTGGTTCCATTTCCCCGAAAATCCCTTGGCGCTAGTGCCTTCGCTCTTCAGAATCTCGACAATCCGGCCGTTAATCTTGGCCAGGACTTGATCCACGACCGCCATAGTTGCTTCATCTGTATAGCGTCGACCACTGACAAATCGTGTTGGGATGCCGGCGGTCTCCAGTGCCTTGGTAATTTCTTTTCCGCCGCCATGCACCAGCAGCAGCGACTGACCACTTTTAGAAATTCGGGAGATTTCTTTTAGAAAGGCCGCTTGATGCGCTTCTTTCCAGCACATTGGGATCCTAAGCTTAGAATTCCACGTGGACAAGTTGTCGCG
>JADMIO011153543.1_pt1 | contig 101176 bp, 91 predicted proteins | sample 8958161 | NCBI WGS metagenome assembly JADMIO01 (sample SAMN16585339, study PRJNA669376) | soil metagenome | isolation source: Crop rotation soil | place: USA: Cullars Rotation, Alabama | collected 2011 | reverse complement strand
GGCGGCGGGTGTCACGGTCGTCGCGCGCAACGCGTCATCGGCACTCAAGCCCGCCGCGATCGCGGCGCGGATGCGGTCACGGAAAGTCATCGCGCCTTCGCCGCCGAACGAGGCGAGTGCAACGGGAATACCCGCCTTCACGAGTGCCGCGGCGTTCCCGCGAACCAACGCAGTGTCAGCCGCAGTCGATGGCGGCGCGACACCGGGCTTGCCGGAACCGACGGCGAGAAACTCTCGCCCGGTGATCGAATCCGGTGACGGAAAGCGCAGGCTCACCAACGCGGTCGCACCGGTGCGCTTGAGTTCCGGAATGACCTTCCAGCCTTCCTGCGAACCCACGACCACCGGGTTCTTGATCTCCATCTCGCTCGAGATCTCCGTGACGCGAATGATCTGGCGCTCGGTCGACGCGAGGAACCACGACGGCATCGTGTTCGTCGCCGCGGGCATCAGGCTGCGACGGAACGGATCGTTCGATGGACGCGCGCCCGGCGTGCCGGCCTTGAACGCCTTCTCGACGCGGGCTTCGTACTGCGCATCGAGATACGCCTGACGAACGAACGCCACGGCACCGATTCCCGTGCCGGGATATCCGCCGCGCTTCGTGCCGAATGCCACTTCCTGACCGACGTCGGAGCGCAGCGACAAACGTGTGCCCGCTTGGTTGCCGGTCAGCGCCGCACCGACGCGCCCTGGGAAGAGGCCGCCATCGAACACCAAGCCCACAGTCGTGACGCCACTCGCACGAAACGCCTTGAGCTGGTCGTCCGTGGGCGCAAACATGTCGGCCGCTTGCGCGTCGGCGTCGAGTTCAGGAAGGATCACCGGCGGTGCTGGTGGCGCAGCCTGTCCGAGCGGTTGTCCGCGTCCGGCCTGCGGCACGCCCCCTCGTCCACCGGCGCCGCCGCGTCCGCCAGCCGCACTCGCGTCAGCCGCCGCTGGCAATTGCCGCGTCGGACTCGGCAAGCCAACGCTGGTCGCCGCGTCGATGAGCCCGGCGTACACGGAGTGACCATTCAGGTCCATCGTCACCACGCCGGCGGGCACGGCGACATTCGCGCCGACCGCCGCGATGCGCCCGTCGCGCGTCAGGATCGTACCGCGCTCGATCACCTTTCCGGGTGCGGTGACGATCCGCACGTTGGTGAGCGCGTAGTCCATTTTGGGGGCCGCTGCTGCGCGTCCCGGGTCGGCGGTTTGCGCCAAGGCAGTGGCGAACGTCGCGGGGACCGCGGCAATCGCCAGGAAGAGTCTGCGAGCCATGCGTGTTGCTCCTCGAAGGCAGGACTGATCGTGGGACGGAAAGCACGCTGAAGGTACAGTCCGCACCGCCACCCGATAGTCCATTGAACGCGCCGTCGGGGAAATTGTTGACTCCTTGTTCGCGTCCTGGCCGTCGGGCACTGTCGTGCGATGGACACTCCCGCTCCGACCATGAGCGCTGAGCAACTGCGCTTGAGGAGTGAGGGTTGGGCTAGAACCAGAGAGGTGAGCAACCACGAAGGGTTGAGCGTGTGCGGGGCCAGCCAGCGAGGGAAGAGATCCCTGCCTGAGCGGTGAGGCGGTGAGCCTCAAGCGCATTTGCGGTGCGATGCCGACTCGCCCCACGCACGCCGCGATGAACGACTTATCGCGACAGCCCCTCACCGCCTCACCCCTCAGGCGGGGATCTCTTCCCTCACTGGCTGGCCCCTCACACGCTCAACCCTTCGTGGTTGCTCAACGCTCTGGTTCTAGCCCAACCCTCACTCCTCAACGCAGTTGCTCACACCTCCCTTGAACGGCGAGCGTGAGCAAAGTCTAGCTACGGCCTCAGGATCGTCTCTTCCCACAGCTTCGTCAGGCGACGCTGCGAGTCGATCTTGCTCCATCGGGTCGCCCATCCGTGCGCTTCGATCGGGTACGTCACGAACTCGAAGTCCTTGCCCAGTTCCATCAGCCGCTGCACCAAACGCACCGCGTCCTGATACTCGACGTTGTTGTCGACCAGGCCATGCTGCAGCAGCAGCTTGTCCTTGAGTCCCGCCGCGTGCCAGATCGGAGAGCTGGTCTTGTACGCCGTCGAATCGTCGGCGGGCGCGCCGTTCAGGATGCGCGCCGTGTAGCCGTGGTTGTAATGCGCCCAGTCGGTCACCGAACACTGCGCAGCACCGGCCTTGAACACGCCGGGATGCTTGAACAGCGCCATGAGCGTGAAGAAGCCGCCGTACGAGCAGCCAAAGAGACCCACCTGGTTCGGGTTGACCTTGTAGTTCTTCACGAGATACGGAATGGCGACGACGGCCGAGTTGACGTCGCGATCGCCCATCGTGCGATAGATGTCGGTGCGCATGTCGCGACCGTATCCCGAACTGCCACGATAGTCGAGCTGCACGTACGTGATGCCGCGCTCGGCCAGATACTGCGCGTAGAGACGTCCGCCGTGTGCGCTCGCGCCGCCAAACGACTTGTGCACGCCCTGCGCGTAGCCGGCGCCGTGAATTTCCATGACGGCGGCGCGCGTCGAGTTCTGCGATTTCGGCTTCCACACGCGTGCAAACACCGGCTTGCCCTTGTCATCCGGGAATTGCACGAAGTCACTCGGCAACCAGTTGATCTTCCAGAACGCGTCGGTGCCGCTGCGCGTGACGCGCGTTGGTGTGGTCGTGCCAGCCACCGGTGACACGTACACGTCGGGCAGTTCCGTCGGCGACGAGAAGCGCATGGCCATCGTCTGCTGGTCAGGCGAAAGGACGGCCGCGACTTCGCCTTCGCCAAGGCGGTCGATGCGCGTTGGCATACCACCAGTCAGCGGCACCGAGTAGAAGTGCAACTCGTTCGGATGCTCGACACCAGCGGTGATGAACCATTTCGTTTCGTCGCGAGAAAGCTCCACGCCGCGCACTTCCCAGTCGCCCCACGTCACGGGCGTCTTGGTGCCATCCATCGTGACGAGGTAGACATGATTCCAGCCCGACTCTTCGCTCGTAATCGCGAGGGTCTCGCCGTCGGGAAGCCACTGCATCCACGAAGGACTCAGCCAACCGATCGCCGGACCAGCGCCGCCGAACCACGCGTCGTCGTGAATGTGGTGAAGGTCCTTCGTGCGCTTGCCGGTGACCGGATCGACGAGCGAGATCCAACGATCCTTGAAATCTGTTGACTGAAATTCGACGACGAAGCGCGTATTGGACTTGTTCCAGCGCGCCGACACGGGAATCACCTTCTTCTTGTTGAAGCCGGCGGTGTCGTCGACATACACAACCTTGACGCTGTCCTGGTGCAGCGCCGTGTTGTTCGGCACGATCGCCACTTTGACGGCCGGCGGTGTCGTGCCGACCTTTGGCCGCGACGTGCGATTGACGACGATGCCCTCCTCGTTCACGTAGTCGCCGAAGTTCGTCTGCTCGTCCGTTACGCGCGGCGTGATCATGTACGTCACGTACTGCGGCGTGATCTCGATCGACGTCAACGCATCATTGAGCTTGTACGGCGTCGTGATCGGCTTCCACGCCGGGTCGACCAACGCGAGCTTCGCCGACGAATCACGAATCGCCTTCTGCCGCTTCACGAAGTCGAAGAGTGCTTGCTGATCGGCCTTGAGCGCATCCTTCACCTTGTCGGCAGTGGGCTTCGGTGTCTGGATGATCGGTGCGGTGAGCTGTCGCTGCGTGCCGGTCTCCGGATCGAGTTCGAACACCGCGTTCGTTTCGTTCCAGCGAATCGAGCGCTCGTCCGGACTCCAACGCGGATTGATGAAGCCGGTGCGTCCAATCAGCACGCGCGCTGCACTGCCGCGCTTCCAGTACGTGAGCTCATTGCGCGAAAACCACACCGCTCGGCTCAGATCTTTCGTGTACTGCGCGCCGAAGGGGATGCGCGCGGCGTCGGCCCGAGTGACGGATTCGACGCGTCTGCCATCCTTCGAGACGCGCCACCATGGATCGTCGGGCGCGGCGGCGCCTTCGATGGGTTTGGGATCCGTCGCGAATTGCAGGTAGAACCATTCGCCGTCGATCGACCAGCGCGGCACCGATGCGCCGCCGCCAAGCCAACGCGCGTCGGAGGTCGAGTCGAGTGGGATCCGGTATTTCGGATCGGCTGCGCGCGCATCGAGCTTGCTTTGTGCGAGGGGCAGCGTCGGCGCCTGCGCGGCGACGGAGTGTGTGGCCAGCGGCAACACCACCGCGGCGACGAGGATGCGAAGGGCGAGGCGGGACATTGGTTCGCAGCTTGGGGGGAGGGCACGCGCATCGGCGGAGCAGCGCCGAGGAATGGACACCAAGCTAGCTCCATGGGTTGCGTCCTCAAGACCGCGAGGACGTTTCGCGAGGGCAAGGGATTGTTCGCGTTGTTGGCCTTGCCACCCGCGTCGCAGCGTTCTGGCTAGACCGAGAGCGCCTCCGCGGCGGCGCGCTCACCGGAGCGAATGGCACCCTCGATGAACGTCGGCCACACTGGCGACGTTTCCGTCCCAGCCCAGTGGAGCGGACCGACCGGATCACGCACCGCCGACTTGAACGCCCACGTCGCGCCCGGCGCGAGGTAGCCGCCGTAGCAGCCTCTCGTCCACACCTGCGTCGACCAGTTCATCTCGATGATGCGCTCGGGCGTCAACGCCTTGTCGCCGAAACGCGCGGCCATCTCCGACAGTATTCTCTGCCGGCGCTCCGTCGCCGACATCAGTGAAGCGGCGCGCGCCTGGTCCGTGTAGATGAAGCCCGTCAACACGCCCGTCGCGCTGTGTTCGGGCGGCGCGCTGCTGTCGGCGGTTTCCGACACCATGGCCGAGTGGTCCAGTGACAGTCCGCTCAATCCGGCGTCGCGCCAGAACGGGCGGTCGTAGACCATTCCGACCTTGATCACGAGTCCCTGCGGCCAATGCTGCGTGACTTGCGCGCGCGCGACGGGCAGCGACGGCGCAAACTCGATGGCGCCCATGAGCGTCGGCGGCCCCGCAAAGATGACGTGACGCGCCTGCACTTCGAGCGCGTCCGTGTTGATCGTTGCACCATTCTCGTTCCACCGCACGCGTCGCACCGCATTCTTCAGCCGAACGATGTCGGGACCGAGCATCTCGGCCATGCGCATGGCAACGGGTTGCGAGCCGCCGACGATGCGATCCTGTTGCGCGGCGTTGTTGAAGCCGTTCAGCGCGTCGAAGCCGACGCACGCGCGAACGAGTGACAGGAACGAGAGCATCGAGATCTGTTCCGGACTCGCGCACGCGTACGACATGTCGCCGACGAGGAACTCGCGAATGTTGGTTTCCTTCACGTTCTGCGCGAGCCACTGCGCGAGCGTGATGCCATCCCAGCTCCGTGCGTTGGGATGTGACCACGGCGCTGCAGGGTCGAGACTGTTCGCCATCGCCGTCAACTTGCGCTTGGTCGCTTCGACACGATCCATGCCCGGAAGCACGGACCAGTTGTCGCCGACACGCTTGAATTCCCTGCGCGCCGGGCCGAATACGAGTGCTTCGCCAAAGTTGGGACTCGGGTATGTCGTCTTCCCGGTCTCCTTGATCCAGTGGTAGAAGCGGTCGTGACCCGCGCCGACCCATTGTCCGCCTTCGTCCACCCATCCGCCGTCGCGGAGCGCAAGCGTGAGCGTGCGACCACCCACGCGATCACGGGCTTCGAGCACCATCACCGACTTGCCCGCATTGCGGATTGCGTGTGCTGCGGCCAATCCGCCGAAGCCTGCGCCAACAACGCACACGTCGACAGTGGTGGGCTGTGACGTGGCGACGCTACCGGATGCGGTGTCCTGGGTGCTTGCATCCGGCGCCACACATCCGGTTGTGCCGGTGAGTCCGGCGGCGGCGACGGCGCCGGTGACCTGCAGGAACCGACGGCGGGAGATTTCAGTTGGCGTCATTGGAGTGTGCGCAGCGGGTTGGCAGCGAATTGGCAAAGAAATGTGCAACGTGACGTGCCGCCGAATCTGCAGCTATTCCTTGTCGCTCGCTGCCAGTACGGACTCACCGCGCGGCGACAGCCGATAGCCAACGTCCAGACTGATGGTGAGCCCGAGGCCCTTGAGTTGGCGGACGCGCGCCTTGAACGGGTGCTTCTCCATGCCCATTCGTTTTGCGAGCTTCTCGGCGAGCACCGCTGGATTGCCCGCGATCAGGCGGAGCACCTGTCTGGTCCACGCGCCGTGCTCTGCGCGCGCATCGAGCCGGTCAAGCTTGCGGACTATCTCCTCCAACTCGGTGTCATCGGGCAGCGATTCGCGCAACGCCAGACGCGGATCAGCGGTCAGGCCACCAAACTCGACTCGATAGACGTCGCCTTCACTTCGTTCATCGAGCTGGCGGCGAAGCTCAGCGATTGTCGCGAATCCGGCACGCCGAGCATCGTCTTCGCTGATCGTGGTCTCGTCCACGATCGCGACCGAGGCGATGCGCAACTGACCCATGTGTGTGAGCAGCGTTCCACCCGTGCGTACGGTCGGACGGCGCCAGCGACGAAACGCGAGCGTGATCGTGCCGTCACGAATGCCTTCGAGGATGTGGCTGTGCAGGAGCATACGACGAATTAGGGTCGCGGGCGCTCCGCTGTCCAATCTCAGGCGTCACGATGCCGACTCGATATCCCCTACTCCCAAGGCACCATCGGGGTCGATGACATCGGCGATCGACTGCATTTCATCCCGCAGGCGCGTGAAGTCGCCGCGCGGCAGGGCGCGCGACATCTCGAGCTCGATTTCGTCCACCATCTCCAGCACCGCTGCGAGCATGCGGCGGCCACGCGGCGTGAAGCGAATGATCGTCACGCGGGCGTCGGACGGTGAGCGATCGCGGCGCGCGTAACCGCATCGCTCGACTTCCCGAACGAGCTGTCCGACGGCCTGTCGCGTCACACCAGCCCGTCGCGCCGCCACGCCGATCGGCGTGCCCGCCAAGTCGACGTTGGAGAGCAGCGCGGGAAACGACGGTGAGAAGTCGGTAAAGCCGCGGGCATGAAGTCCCTCGACCAAGCGCCGATTGTACTCCCGCAACGTGCGCGAAAGGGATCGATACAGGTATCGGTTGCGCTCGGCGCGAAGCGCGGCGCTGGCGCGCACGGGTTCAGGCATCAAGGGGCATGTTCGGCGTGATCCCGGAGTATTCAATCGAGAGCGCTTGCAAGATAGGAAATGTCATTGCATAATAATAGGCAAGCAGGTTTCCTATCAGGCTCGTGCATTCTCTCCCCGGAGAACGACATGGATACGAATCGTGCAGCTGCCAACGCATCATTGGCCCGGCAGTTCTTCGCAGCGCAGGACCGGCTCCGCGGCGGCCCCGACGCCGCCCTGTGCGCGCCGGAGTACACCGCGGAGCTTGGCGGCAACCCTGCGATGCCGCGTGAAGGCCACGAGGGATTCGCGAAAGCGTTCTACGCGGCGTTCCCCGACATGCACCATGAAGTGCTGGACGTGTTCGCGACCGACTCATCGGCGGCGCTGCGATTCATGATCCACGGCACGCACGGCGGTTCGCTCTTCGGCATTCCTGCGACGCAGCGACCCGTGCACATCGTGGCGAACGTGCTGATGACGATCGCCGACGGACAGGTAACGCGGCTCAAGGGCGTGTTCGACGAAGCCGGGATGCTGCGGCAGATCGGCGTGCTGCCCTCCTGACCGCATTGCAACAAGGGGACGAACCGGTCGTAAGATTCGAGCATTGAGGTCACGCTCTTTCTTCGACCGGGTCCCGCCATGTCATTGCATCGCCCGCTTTTTACTCGCCGCACTGCGCTTCGCCTTGCCGCTCGGCTGGCCTGCCTCGCCGCGTCGACTCATGCCACGCCGTTGTACGCACAGGCCGCACCAGCATCCGCAACACAGGCCGTCCTCGTGACGGGCGCCAGCAGCGGCATCGGTCGCAAGATCACCGAAGCGCTCGCCGGCAAGGGCTACTTCGTGTACGCAGGTGCGCGCAAAGCCGAAGACATCGCCGCGCTCAACCAGATTAAGAACGTGCAGGGAGTACGACTGGACGTGACGGTGGCGGCCGACATCGCTGCCGCCGTTGAGACAGTCAAGCGTGGTGGACGCGGCTTGTACGGGATCGTCAACAACGCGGGCGTCGCTGCCGTCGCGCCGCTGATTGAAATGGAAGAGCGTGAGCTGACGTCGTTGTTCGATGTCAACGTGTTCGGCCCGTTTCGCGTGACGAAAGCGTTTGCGCCTATGCTGATCGCATCGAAGGGACGCGTGGTCAACATCAGTTCTATCTCCGGCGTGCTCTCCGGACCGCTGCTTGGTGCATACAGCATGAGCAAGCACGCGGTCGAGGCCTTCAGCGATGCGCTGCAGGCCGAGGTCACGCAGTTCGGTATGCGCGTGAGCCTCATCGAACCCGGCAACTATCGCTCGGAGATCGGCCAGAACACGGTCGGGCAGGTACAACGTGCGGCTGACGCGAATCCGAATGGGCCGTACGCCGCGCAGATGCGGAACATGGTCACGGCGATGGGTCGCTACGAGACGTATCCCGAGCCAACCGACGTCGCTGCGGCAGCAGTTCATGCCCTATCGAACGCGAACCCGCAGATGCGCTACATGATCGTGCCCGTCGCGCGACAGGGTGAAGTGACGATCCGCAAGGCAATCGAGGAGTTGGTGCAGCTCAACCAGGGCCACCAGTTCACGTACCCACGCGACTCACTCGTGAAGATGCTGGACGAAGCGTTGGCGCGACTCAAGTAAGGCGTTGGCCCGAATCAGTCGAACAGCGTATCAAGCGGTAGCAAGAGGCCGGGGAGAGTCGATTCGCCATCGAGCGCCATATGCTCGCTGAGGATCGACTCGCTGCCATCAGCACGATAGACACGCGCGACGCGACGCTCGGGGTCGATGATCCAGACGAGTGTCGTTCCCGCGGTTAGCCAGTCGGCAACTTTCGCGAGCACTTCACCGGCGCGATCCCGGAGCGAAAGGACCTCGACGGCCAGATCGGGCGCTAATTCGGCGAAACCTCTGGTCGACGCCGGACGTCGGTCCCATGCCACGAATGCAACGTCCGGTGCGCGCACCGTATCAGGCCCCCGCTGCAGCGTAAACCCGGTCTCGGCCGCGAGTAGGTCACCCAGCGGATGCGTAGCACCACGCGCGGCTTGGTCGCGTTCGAGATAGGCTCCGATTCGCAGCGCCACGCGCATCGCGATGGCGCCGTGCCGATATCCTGCCGGCTCACGTACGACCAATCGTCCGCGCACCAATTCCGTGCGCATACCGCGGGAGTCGTACATGAGAAGCTGCTCGGCGGTCATCAGGTCGTTCGCAGGCAACATGCGGGCGGACCTCACTCTGCGGCGGGTGCGAGTCATGTCGTGAGCATACAACGGCGCGTCATCACGCCGTCATCTCCCGGCATTCTCAAGGTACGCTCGGCCGTAGGCCGAGTCTACTCGGCGGCCACACAACTGGAATCCTCGCTGCGACGCACGGTGCTTGACGGTCGGAGCTTGCGGCCCGAACGTGGGTAACGGGTTTTCGCTGTGGCCTCTCACCTTACGAACCCATGCATCCAATGTTCAAACTCGTGACGCTTCGCCGCGCCTTGATTGCGACACTGGCGCTTTCGTCCTTTGCGGGAGCTGTGCAGGGACAGGGTTCGCCGAGTACGGCAGGAAACGTGCGCGTCGTAGTGGATGAGCTGGCGCGAGAAGCTGTCGTTTTCGGTGTCGACTCGCTTGCGCTCGCTCGACGGGTGGAGAGCCTCCTGACCAACGCCCCGTCAGTCTTGAAGGGGAACGAACAATTGGCAGTCGCCGCAGGTGTGCGATTCTCGCGGTCGATCGGGGGAGATCTGCTTGCGGTGACCGTACGGATGCACTGGAAGCTCATCGACGATCGCACGACGCCAGCTCCCAGCAAGAGCATTGAGCGAACACTCAATGTCCCGTCACTCTCGTCTATTCCACGCGTAGTCGATGCCAGTATTGACCGACAGGTCGAGGAGCTGATCCGCTCTATTCGAACTGGTTCGTCTTCGAGCGAGTAGAGGTCTTCGCTAGCGAGCGCGCGTCACTCAGACCGAAGGGCGTTGGCAGGGTCGACGCCTGACGCGCGCATTGCCGGCATTGCACTGGCCGCAACAGCCACTGTGAGCATGAGCACTGCGACCGCGCCGTAGATCACCGGATCGATGGCGGCCTGACGAAACAGGAGCGGGCCAACCCATCGACTGGTCAGCACCGCGACAGCCAAACCGCCAGCGATGCCGAACAGGACATAGCGCACCGACTGCCCCACGACGAGTCGCACGATCGTCGCGCGATGTGCGCCGAGCGCTGCGCGCACACCCAGTTCGTGCCAACGTTGCGTGACGCTGTAGCCGATTACGCCATATAGCCCAACGGCGGTGATGATCAGCGCGAGTGCGCCAAACAGGGCGAACATTGCGGCGCCCGCGCGCCACGCGCGTTGTTCAGCGGCAACGATGGTGCGAAGCGGCCGTGCGGTGAGGTAGGCGCTTCCCTGGAGGGATCGCTGCAACTCGGCGCGAATTCGCTCGCCAACGACCGCCGGATCGCCTCGCACCTTCAGCAACATGTAGTTGCCACTCGTGCGGGTCGATTGATCGAGCGGGATGTAGTAGTGAAACCGCTGCGTCCCCGTCAGGTCACGTTGCACCATGTCCTCGGAGATGCCGACGACCTCGACGCAGGGCGCGGTGTCTGCACGCATGCGGAAGCAGCGTCCGATCGCCTGCTGTCCGGGCCACAGCGTGCTCGCCATGCTCTGGCTGATGACCGCCACCGGCGGTGCGCCACGCCGGTCGTCAGGTGACAGGGCGCGACCGTTCACGATCCGCGTATTCATGACATTGAAGTAGTCCGCCGTCGTGACTTGATACGTGAACGTGCCAAGTCGCTGCACGGAGTCGATGCCAGCAACAAAGAGGTCAGCACTCGACGTGCTCCAGAATGGTACGGTCGACGCCCACGCTGCGGATTCCACGTCGGGGAGCGACTGCGCCGTGCTCACCAGGCGTGCCGCCATCTCGCGCACGGCCGTGTCACCGGGCCAGGCACCTTGCAAGACCCGCGTCACGAGCAAGACGCGCTCGGCGTCGTAGCCCATCGGCATCGCCTTCACTGCGTCGAGACTGCGCATGAACAGCAGTGCGAGGATGAGCAGCGATGTACTCAACGCCCCCTGCACTGTGAGGAGCGCTGCGCGCAGACGTGTTCCGTGAGCCACGCCGCCGCGTGTTCCACCGCGCAGCTTCGATGCCAGGTCGCCGCGATCGACCAGCAGCGAAGGCACCGCGCCGATCACCACGCCGAGCGTCACGGCGATAAGCAGCGTGACCCCCAACGTTCGCCAGTCCGTCTCGATGGGTATGCCGTCCAACGGGGCATTCGTCAACCAGCTCCGGATGGCGGCGGCGGCCCATCGGGACATCAGCATTGCGACTACGGCGCTGATGAGCACCAGGATCAAGCTCTCGACCAACGAGTACGTGAATAGCCGTCCCCGGCTGGCACCAAGCGCAAGCCTGACGGCGCTTTCACGCACACGCCGGAGGCTCCTCGAGACGAGGAGGTTGGCGACATTCGCCGTCGCGATCAGCAGGACGATGAATGCGACGACCATGACCCATCGCGCCGTCTTCGCATCCAGCGAGGGATCTGGTCCCGCGCCCGGGCGGACGCTCGAGGCGACGACACGCGGCCGTGCGACATCGACTGAACCTCTTCGTGGCTCGTCGCGAGACGCATTCTGCCAGCTCAGTTGAAATGCGCGCGTGGCATCGGCCTCGGCTTGCTCTCGGGTGACGTCCGGCTTCCGGCGCACCAGGGTATGCATCCAGCCCCAGTCATAGCGCGAGTAGTACGTCTTCGCGTCACCCGTGCCCGAGCTGCCGGCGTAGGAGGTTATTGGTACCCATGCCACGGGTGGATCGGCGTCGTTGACGCCCGCAAAGTTTTTCGGCGCCACGCCGATGATGGTCGTGCGCATGTTGCCGATCTGCAGTCGTTCACCGATTACGTTGCGTCCGCCGTAGCGTGACTGCCAGAGTCCGTACGACAGCACGGACACGTCGGCGCCGCGCGGCGTGACATCTTCGCTCTCGACAAAGAAGCGGCCCAGCGCCGGCCGCGCGTCGAAGAACGCGAAGTAAGACGCGCTCACGGCGCCAACGCGTAGCTCCTGCATCTCCGCGCCTTCGCCAACGGCGAGCGGACGCTCCGAGAACGCTGCCATCTGCGAGAACGACGTGGTCCCGCGCTGGATGTCGAGGAAGCGCGTGTACGGTCCCGACATGGAGGTGACCACTTTGTCGCGGTCGTACCACTGCCAGTAGAGACGGTTCACACTCTCGGCGTCGCGCACGTACGCAAGCGGCCGAAACATGAGGTGATCGACCACATTGAACATCGCCGCGTTCACGCCGAGCCCGAGACCCAGCGTGATGACAACGGTGGCGGTGAATCCCGGCGAGCGACGCAACCCGCGAATCGCATAGCGTGCATCGCGCAGCACCTGCGAGAGCCACGGAATTGACCAGCGTTCGCGCGCGTCCTCGTGCGCCAGCGTCAGGTTGCCCAATCTGCGGCTTGCGAGCGCGTGCGCCTCGGCGCGGTCCGTGCCCTGCGCGACCGCGTCGCGCTCGAGGGACGCGCGATGAAACGCCAGCTCCTCGGCAAGCTCTCGATCAAGCGTATCGCGCCGGAACCAGTCACGTAGTCGCTGCAGCAATTCGCGCATCGTGTCTCTCCGGGATCAGGCGGGGTTCATGACGCGACGCACGGCCGCCATGAGCTCGGCGAAGCCTTCAGCTTGCTCGCCGAGCTGACGCCGTCCGTCAGCGGTGATGTCGTAGTAGCGCGCACGCTGGTTGTTTGGCGTCTGCCGCCAGGCGGCGCTCACCCAACCCTTCTGCCGCATGCGCTGCAGCGCCGGATAGAGCGAGCCTTCCTCAACCTGGATGACGTCTTTCGAAAGACGCTGGAGGTGCTGCGCTATTCCATAGCCATGCATCGACTGTGCGCTCAGGGTGCGCAGGATCAGCATGTCGAGGATGCCGGGGAGCAGGTCGCGACGTGTCATGAAGGGGTAGACAGTCTATGTCCGCAAAGGGTTTGGAGTCACTGCTTGCCGGTTTGGTAGACGGGCCGCATGCTTGACCCCGCCGTGACTTCACCCCCAGACAGCGACCTGACAACGCCCCGCCCGACGCGGGCGCGCTTCGTAGTGATGGCGTTCGCGCTGTCGCTCGCGATGATCACCTACATCGACCGCGTGGCGGTATCCCAGGCTGCCGGAGACATCCGTCGGGACTTGGGCTTCGGCACGCTGGAGATGGGGTGGGTGTTCTCCGCGTTCACGATCGCGTACGCGCTGTTCGAGATTCCCGGCGGCTGGCTCGGCGACCGATACGGTCCGCGGAATGTGCTCATCAAGGTCGTGTCCGCGTGGTCGTTCTTCACGATGGCGACAGGCTGGACCTGGAACCTCATGTCGATGCTTGTGTGCCGATTCCTGTTCGGCGCCGGCGAAGCGGGTTGCTTTCCCAACATCACCAAGATCTTCACGATCTGGCTGCCCTCGCGCGATCGCGAACGCGCACAAGGCATCCTGTGGCTGAGCGCGCGATGGGGTGGCGCCTTTACTCCGGCGCTTGTCGCGCTGTTGCTGAACTTCGTGAATTGGCGCTGGACGTTCGCACTGCTTGGACTCATCGGTGTGGTGTGGGCGTTCTTTTTCGCGCGATGGTTCCGCGATCGCCCCGCGGGGCATCCGGCGGTGAACGCGGCCGAGTTGGCGATGCTCGACGGGGCAGATCGTAACGCCCCGTCTCATCAGGCCGTTCCGTGGGGCCGACTGGTCACGAACAAGTCGGTGTGGATGTTGTGGCTGCAATACGCGGCCCTCTCGTACGGCTGGTACTTCTATATCACCTGGCTGCCGACCTACCTGCGTGAAGCACGCGAAATGCCGCTCGAGAAGAGTGCGGTGCTGGCGGGTCTTCCGCTGTTCTTCGGTGGCATCGGTTGTTTCGTCGGCGGTTGGCTGGTGCGCCGTCTTGTCGCGAGTGGTGCGAGCGTAGCGTGGGCACGGAAAGGCGTTGCGGCCTCGGGCGCGTTAGGAGCCGGAGTGTTGCTCTTGCTGGTGTCGCACGTGGCGAGTCCGACGCTCGCACTCGTCACCCTGGCGCTGGCCAGCTTCTCGAGCGACCTCGCCATCCCCAACGCGTGGGCGACGTGCATGCAGGTCGGCGGTCGCTACGCGGGGTCGTTGTCTGGCAGCATGAACATGCTGGGTAACATCGGCGGTGCGCTTGGTCCCGTCGTCGTGGGCTACATCCTTGCGGCCGGCAAGACGGGTTCGGATGCAGTGCCGGCCATTGCGAGCTGGAACACCGCATTCTTCGTCGCGGCGATGGTGTACGGCGTCGCTGCGATCGCATGGTTGCTTGTCGATCCGGTGACGCCGCTCGCTACCGAGGCTGCCGAGTAGCCGAGAGCGTTGCAGAACAACAGCAACTGCAAATCAACCACAGAGGACACAGAGACCACAGAGTGGCGTGCCCGACACGCCGTACCATTCCAAAATCGAACCTTGGACTGGTACTGAGCTATCGACACGCTCCTCTGTGCACTCTGTGTCCTCTGTGGTTGATCGTGTTGCTGTTGTGACTGGAGACTAGCCACCAAGCGCGCGTTGGTCGGCGATGATGCGATCGTACAACGCATCCCGCACGTGCGACTGGCGGCTGGGCGGGTACTCGCGCGCCACTTTCTGCATGCCGAGCCACGGGTCGATGGCACAATCGAAATCGCCGGCCACCGATTTGACCTTCGAATTGTCGAACAACACCGACGCCGCCTTGTCACCGTGCAGTGGTCCGATCCACTCCGGTTCATAGCGCACCAACGTGTCGGTCGCGACATGCACCAACGCAGGATTCACCACACCAATGGCGGCAGACATCGCGTGAAAGATCTCGTTCCACGACCACGATCGACTGTTCGTGATATGAAAGGCCTCGCCAAGAGCGCCGGGATTTCCGAGCAATCGCGCAAACGGCCGCGCAAAGTCGCTGGCGTGGGTGATGGTCCACAGTGATTCGCCGTCGCCGTGCACGATCACCGGCAATCCGCGAAGCAGTCGCGACACTTCGCCGCCAAGCGCCGTCGGCATTTTGGTGCGATACGTGTGACTGGGTCGAACGATCGTGAACGGCAATGCGGTCTGCGCGGTCAGCATCGCTTCCATCGCCGCCTTGGCACGCGAATAGGCCCAGAACGGATTCACCAGCGGCGTCTCCTCGGTGATCGGCAGGCCACGCACCGGCTTGCGATACGCGGAGGCCGAGCTGATGAAGACGTATTGTCCGCAGTTTCCGACGAACTGCGCGATGTCGCGCGCGATCTCGTCCACCGAGAAGAGGCGGAACTGGCAGATCACGTCGAACCGCTCCGCCGCCAGCCCCGCGTACGCCGCATCGTCGTGAATGTCCCCGGCGATGAAGCGACACGCGTCCGGAAGCCCGGCGTTGTTCTGCCCGCGATTGAACACGGTGACGTCATGCCCCAGCCGCACCGTCTCGTGGATGCAGTCGAAGCTGATCTCCCCGCTGCCACCGATGTACAGGACGCGCATCATGGCCTCGGTACCGCCATCACGGCGTCGAAGGCGGGTTTCGGCTTGCGATCACGACCAAACAGCAGCGGAAAGTTCGTGCGCCCGGGAATCGGATAGCCATTCTTCCATGACATGTCATCGGCCACCCCCCAAAGCGTCACGCGCGCGATCTTGTCGCGCTTCCGGTAGAAGAGGGCGAAGAGTTCGGCATATCGCGCGGCCAATGCCCGCTGTACGTCGGCCGGCAACCCGCTCGTGTAGGGATCGAGATACTTCTTGAACTCCGGAAGTTGGAACTGCGGATCGCTCATGACCGTGCCGATGATCTGCCCCTCCCGCGTCAGCGGTAGCACGTCGACGTCGAGCTCGGTGATCATCACCTTCACACCCGTCGACGCAAACGAGTCGATGGCGGCCTCGATGTCCGGGAGGGACGGGTAGTTGAGGCCCCAATGCCCCTGCATCCCGATGCCATCGATGCGAATGCCTTCCTTCTTGAGCATGCGCACCATGCGTACGATGCCATCGCGTTTCGTCGGTCGCCACGTGTTGAAGTCGTTGTAGTACAACTCGGTGTTGGGGGCATAGCGACTCGCATACGTGAAGGCGAGGCGGACCAACTCGTCGCCGTTGCCCACTCCGCGCACCCACGTGGTCGGTCGGTATGAACCATCATTGTCGATGACTTCATTCACGACGTCCCACGCGTGCACGCGACCGACATAGCGCGATGCGACCGTCTGGATGTGACTTCGGAGTTGCTCCACGACTGCGTCACGTGGCCGGGGCTTTCCGGCGGAGTCGGTGAAGAACCACGCTGGCGTTTGGTTATGCCACACCAGCGTGTGCCCGACGATGAACATCTTGTTGTTCTCGCCGAATGACACGAACGCATCGGCCGGAAGCCAGTTCCACACACCCGGTGACGGATTGAGCGGCCCGGCTTTCATCACGTTTTCAGGCGTGACGCTGTTGAAGTGCGACACGGCCAGGTCGCGCATCGCGGCATCCGCCCCGGAGACGATCGCCTCGTTCACCGCCGTGCCGATGAGGAACGCGCCCTTGTACGCGTCGCGCAGGGTGGATGCTCGCGGCGTGGCCTGCGCACCCGCCGTTGCGAAAGCGAGCATCAGCGTGAGTGCGATTTGCGCAGCCACCGTCGGTCTCATGTTCATTGCATCGCCACGGTGTTGGTGAGTGTTCCGATTCCCGCGACATCGATGGTGATCACGTCGCCCGGCGCGAGCGTGAACTCATCGGGCGGAACGACACCGGTTCCGGTAAGAAGGACGCATCCGTTCGGAAACGTGTTCTCGCGATAGAGCCAGTCGACAAGCTCTTGCGGGTTGCGGCGCATGCGCGACCACGCCGTCTCGCCTTCGAATTCCCGCACGCCGCCGCGGTCGACGCGAATGCTGATCGTCGTCGACGATGGAAGCGATTCGCCCACGAGGATCGCCGGACCCAGTGCGCACGAACCATCGTAGATCTTCGCTTGCGGCAAGTACAACGGATTCTCCCCTTCGATATCGCGGGAGCTCATGTCGTTCCCGATCGTGTGTCCAACGATGCGTCCGTGCGCGTTCACGTACACCGCAATCTCAGGCTCGGGCACACTCCACCGCGCGTCGCGCCGGATGCGCACCTCTTCGCCGGGCCCGCGCACGCGCCACCCCGCCGCCTTGAAGAACAGCTCAGGTCGCGCCGCATCGTACACGCGATCGTAGAACGAGCCGCCGCCGGCTTCCTTCGACTCCTCCACGCGTGCCGCGCGGCTTCGCAGGTACGTGACCCCCGCCGCCCAGACTTCCTGGCTGACCACAGGCGCCAGCGGTTGCACCGGCTTGGTGTACGAAGGCGCGCCGGCTTGGAATTCCAAGAGTTTGCCCAGATCGGCAACGCGCATGAGCGCGTCCCAATCATCGCTGAGCAGCACGCGTCCGTTTGGAAATTCCAACACGACACCATCACCCGTGCGATAAAGCTTCATCAAGCACCCCGAGAAACAATTTTGCCAACTCCGCTGGCGGCAAGGCAGTATCATATGAACACGACATCAATCCGCCAGACCGCAATTGCCGTGAAGCCTTGTCGACGAGCGTGACATGCGACTCCCTTCCTTGACGTTCCCGCCGCGCAGCTCGCTGCCGATGATTCGCGCGCTCTGCCTCGCGACCGTGTGCCTGTCCACCGCACTGCGTGCGCAATCCTCCGCACCAGTCGACACGAAAGCGTGGACCACGCAAGACGATCATCGAAACATGATGAAGCAGCTTGGCATCACCGCGCTGCGACCCGGTCCGAGTGGGAACGAAGCTGATCCCAATCACGCGAACTACGACGAATCGCAGGCGAATCCATTTCCGAAGCTTCCCGAGCTGCTCACGCTCAAGAACGGGAAGAAGGTCACGACGCGTGCGCTCTGGACGCAACGCCGAGCGGAGATTGTGGAGGACTTCGAACGCGAAGTGCTCGGGCGCGTTCCCAAGCGTGTGCCGAAGGTCACGTGGACGGTTGTCGCGACAGACACGGGAACCGTGGCTGGGCGGAAGGTCGTCGGCAAGCAACTCACGGGTCACGTCGACAACAGCGCGTATCCGGAAATCACCGTCGACATTGCGATGACGCTGGTGCTGCCGGCGGATGCAACCTCGGCGCCCGTCATGATGCTGTTTGGCGGTCGCCAACTCGCACAAGCAGTCGGACGCCCGGCCCCGCCCCCGCCTCCCGGCGGCCGCGGATTCAATCCACCGCCGCCACTGCCGGGAAGCGACGCGCCCAACACCGAACAACTCATCGTTGATGGTTGGGGTTATGCGTTCGTCAATCCTGGCAGCATTCAGGCGGACAACGGTGCCGGCCTGACCAAGGGCATCATCGGGTTGGTGAACAAAGGCCAGCCGCGGAAGCCGGATGATTGGGGTGCATTGCGCGCTTGGGGCTGGGGTGCGTCGCGCGCGCTCGACTATCTCGAGACCCAGCGTCAAGTGAACGCGAAGCAGGTCGGCATCGAAGGCGTGTCGCGATACGGAAAGGCCGCGCTGGTGACCATGGCATTCGATGAACGGTTCGCCGTCGTGCTCATCGGGTCGTCCGGCGAAGGCGGCGCGAAGCTTCACCGCCGCAACTTCGGCGAAGCGGTGGAGAGCCTTACCGGTTCAGGTGAGTACCACTGGATGGCTGGCAACTTCCTCAAGTACGGCACGTCCGAATCGACGTTCGGCGCGAAGAACGCCGGCGATATTCCCGTCGACGCACATCAACTGATCGCACTCTGCGCCCCGCGACTTACGTTCGTGAGCTACGGCGTTCCAGAGAAGGGCGACGCGAAGTGGCTCGACCAGCAGGGCAGCTACATGGCGACGATTGCCGCGCAGCCGGCGTTCCGTCTGCTTGGCGCGAAAGACTTGGGTCGCTCGGACGACTACAACACCGAGAAGATGCCGCCGGTGAATGCAGGCTTGCTCGATGGCCACCTCGCGTGGCGTCAGCACGATGGTGGTCACACCGACGCGCCAAACTGGAAGTACTTCCTTCCGTGGGCCGACCGGTTCTTCAATCGTCCGTACACCGCTGCCCCTCCAGTCCCGATGCAGTGGCCCGCGGACAAGGCCACACCGCGCACCGACAGCAATTCGATGCTTGCGCACCAACAGTTGCTGGAGAAGCGCTCGAAGGGGAAGATCGACGTGTACTTCATGGGCAATTCGATCACCCGTCGCTGGGGCGCCACTGACTATCCGCAGTTCCTCGAGAACTGGCGCGCCAACTTCTTCGGATGGAACGCCGCCGATTTCGGCTGGGGCGCCGACAAGATCGAGCACATGCTCTGGCGCATCGAGAACGGCGAACTCGATGGGGTGAACCCCAAGGTGATCGTGTTGCTTGCCGGCACGAACAACGTCGGCACGCGACCCGGCGAAGAGGCGAAGATCGCCGACATCACGCGCGGCCTTCAGGCGTTGCTGGATCTTTGTCGCCAGAAGGCGCCGAATGCCACGATCATCTTTACCGGCATCTTCCCGCGCAACGACAACATGGCGGTCGTACCCGAGATCAATCGCATCAACGAGAACATTGCCCGCATGGCCGACGGCAAGCGCGTGCGCTACCTCAACGTGAACGACAAGCTGGCCGATGCGAACGGCGTTCTCTTCGAAGGGATGACCGTGGACAAGCTGCATCCCACGGTGAAGGGCTATCAGGTGTGGGCCGATGCCCTCAAGCCGATCTTGACGGAGTTGCTTGGCCCGCCGGCGAAGACCGACCTTGCCCCGCCTCCGACTGGTGATCCAAGTGCCAAGCGCCCGTAGTATATTGGCGTCCCGGCCTCGCAGCGCGATGCGTTCGACACGCTGCATCACCATTGGGATCCTTCATGCACCCGTTTCACGTCACGGTCAGGTTTCCGAACATCGATCCAGGCCAGCTTGCCGACTTCAAGATCGCGGCGGCCGAGCTGGTTGAAGTCAGCAGGCACGAGCCAGGAACATTGCGCTACGACTACTACCTGAACGCCGATCAGACCGTGTGCGTGGTGCATGAAGTGTTTGCCAATTCAGCCTCCTGCCTCACGCACATCGTCGCCGTGAGTCCTCGGCTCGGACGATTGATGGTCCTGGGCGGCGGGATGGAGATCGAGTGCTTCGGCTCTCCTTCTCCCGAGCTGGTTGCCGCGAGTGCGCCGCTGGCACCCGTCATCTACTCCCTGCTGGACGGCAAGTAGGCGTCAACGCTGAGGGTTACATGATGTGCACCCGTGGGCTTCTGGCGTTGGTTTCTGCAACGGTTGTCACGAGCGCGGCGGGAATCAAACTGTTCCTTCGCGCGCGCACGAGCGAAGGAAACACTACAGATGCATCAGGACCGAATGCCGATCACACAAGATGAAATCACTGCTGGCCTCGTGGTGCGCGTCGACACGACGGTTCTGCGCGCGCGCGGCGATTGCCAGACCAATGCCGTGCTCGGCCCGACCGGCGACCGAGCCGTCGTCGGAGCACATGACTTTCTTGTCGTGGGCGTCGACGCATTGACGGGCGTATGCACGGCGGTGCCATTGTTCTCGAAGACCGCCGTGGGCAACACGCCGTTGGTCGACGGCCGGAAGTCGGGCCGCGCCGAGAATTGGATTGGCACCAACAGCTACTTCTCACACTGGCAGCATTGGCGCATCCCTATCGCGTCGCTCATGGCGGCGTGGGAGCCTGACGAGACGTCGCCGGACAACCGTCGCCGGTATGCCACGGGCGACACGTCAGCGCTCGATGACATTCGGGTGTGGGAGTCGCGCAACCGATCGGCGTATCGCGAGGCGTAGGGCGCCACCTCTCGAGAACGCAGCCGGCTATACCAGCTCACCACCCCACTGTGATGGATCGACGTCGGCGATGGTCTGCGTCAACGTCCACGAATGTCCCGCGGGATCGCGTAGCACGGCTTGGCGCTCGCCATACGGGTGATCAGCAGGCGGCGTGACACCCGTGGCGCCCATCGCGATCGCGCGCTGGTACGTCAGGTCGATGTCCGCAACGCGAATCATGAGCGTCGCCGGTGGACGACCCCCCGTTGCGGGCGCCGCCGCCTGGTCCCACTCGGCCGCAACCATCGCACCGTTTCCAACCGAGAACTGCACGCGATGTCCGTGGATGCGGAGGCGCTCCGTGAATCCGAGTGCGTCGCGCAACCACGTCACTGCAGCACCGAGGTCGGGATAGCTGCGCACAGGAATGAGCGATGCGTCGGGAACGGAGCGATTCACCCGCAGGGCATCGAGGCCGGCGCCGCCTTCAACCGGTGTTGGCTCTGCGGCACGCGCAGCAAGCTTGTGCTCTTGTTGCTCCAGCACCATCGGCCACGACGCCTCGTGATGATCACGCGCTTCGACCGTCGCAAACCCTTCATGGGTCAACGTCACGTCGGTGCCGTTTCCTGCAGCGGCTAAGCGCACAGTCACGATGGTCTCCGCACCACCAGTGCCTCCGGGACCCGTGACCCACGTGAGCTTCACCAGCTCATTCGGTACGAGTTCGAGAAAGCGGCCGTAGTGCGGATGACGTTTCATCGGCCGGCCATCGTCGAAACGCTGCTCTACTTCCAGGAAGAACGGTGCGCCGACGACGGGTCGCATACGAATCGTGTCGGCCTCTGCGAACCACGTCGCCCACCCGGTGGTCCACGCGCGATACAGCGTGGATACCGGCAGGGCCATGGTGCGACGCACCGTGAGGGCGTGCATTCGCCTTTATGCGGACAGTGCGACTACTTCGGGAAGATCACCGGGAACACATCGTTGGTCGTGAAGATGCAGCGATCGTTGTGCCCGCACTCCGACACGATCATCGCCACGTGCTTCGCGCCAAGCGTTTCGGTGACGTACTTGAAGAAGGCTTCACCGCGCGCGCGCCGCGTCGGGCCCTGCGCCATCGCGTTTGGCGACGAATCGAAGCCGCCGAGCGGGAGGACGTCCACCTGGCCAAGCAGGTAGGTGGTCGGGCGTGCGACGAGCTGCTTGATCATCTGGTCCGACGTCATGCCCGCGGAGTAACCGGCGGGATTCTCGAGACCGGCTGGCCACTTGTTGAAGTTCGGCGCCTTGGTGCTATCGAAAGAACCGAATGTGAAGTCCGAATTCACCTTCACCTGGTTGGGGCCAAGCGCTTCCTTGTCTGCATCGACCGGATTGCCGTTTCCGGTTGGAAGCGGACGCACCGCAGCAGGCCACGCGTAGCTGGACGGATTCGCCACGACATAGGAGATCTTCACGCCCGGCGTCTCGTGCACCTTGCTCGTCATCGCGTAACGCGTCGCGAGCTGTCCACCTGCCGAGTGCCCCGCGACGACGATCGTCGTGAGCTTGGGGAAGTTCTTCTTGTTGGCAAGCTTCTTCACCACTTCGTCGATGAAGTCGAACGACGAGATCGTGGGATTGGTGGGCGACATTCCGCCCGCGCGCCATGAATTCCCGCCTTCCGGCCACATCACTTCGTTCGCCGACGGCTTGTCCTGTCCTGCGATGAAGCGCGGCGCGATGATGAGCGTGTTCTCGAGCGCACCCGCGAGGAATCCGGCGGCCGTTGCGGTTTCGAAATAGTGATCGGCGTTACGACCTGCGCCGTGCACCATGATGAGTGCGCGCGTCAGGGTGGCGTTCGGTGCATCCAGCCGATGCGTCGCGTAGGCCATTGAACGCGCTGGACCAGCGCCGAACGTGATCCACCGTTCGCATGGCGTCGTGGGGGTGACGCAGGGATGAGCGGCGGCCTGGGCCTGCACAGCGGAAGCAAGTCCGAGCGACGAGGCGAGTCCGGCGACTGCAGCAAGTTGTACGAAGCGCATGTTCCTGTAGGTTGGGAGACGAAAGAGGAATCTAACGCGAGCACGTTCCCCTGGCGTATCATTGAGATCCCAATCACATCCCGCAACGAATGGCATGACTACGCGACGCGAATTCGTCGAACAGGCGACCCTTTCCGCGATGGGTCTCGTGCTCCCCATCAGTGCGGCATCGGCACGTGACATGCCGGTGCGCCGCGTTGATGACGCGCTGCAGCCGGCAACGGGCTATCTCGACGTGCGACGCGGGCCGAGCCGTGTGCTGGTGCACCTCGCATCGGGCGAACAGTCGCTGACGCGCGCTGCCGACGGCCGATGGACCGGCGACAACGGTGTTGCGGTTTCCGGAACGCTCGTCGGTGATGCGCTTCGGCTCACACTGCAATCGCCAGCGGTCCCCATCAAGCGGGTAATGCTCCGATGGAGCGGATCGTTGAATGACGTGCGGCTCATGCTCGGCGATGCGTGGGAACGCGGTTATGGTGACCTCGAGTGGCGCGCGTGGGTGCCGGATCGCTTGATGCCGTGGTACGTGGCCACGTGGAACGGCACGCGCACTGATGCATACGGCGTGCGCACCGGCGCGAACGCCTTCTGCAGTTGGCAGGTCGATCCAGAGGGCATCACGCTCTGGGCTGACGTGCGCAGTGGCAGCGCCGCTGTTCAACTTGGCGAACGCACCTTGCACATGTGCGATGTCGTGTCGCGACAAGGGCGCGCGGGCGAGAATTCCTTCGCGGCCATTCGCGCGTTCTGCAAACAGATGTGCCCGAATCCGCGCCTGCCTTCGTCGCCCGTGTACGGCAGCAACGATTGGTACTGGGCCTACGGCAACAACAGTGCGGCCACCGTGCGCGCCGACGCGCAGCACATCGTGGAACTCTCACCGACTGGTGCCAACCGTCCGTTCGCCGTGATCGACGACGGATGGCAGCCCGGGCGCGGCAAGGAGAAAACGGGTACCGGCGCCTGGGACCGTGGCAACGACAAGTTCGGCGACATGGCCGCGTTGGCTGCGGAGGTGCGCACCATTGGCGCACGGCCGGGTATCTGGATCCGTCCGCTGCAAGCATCCGCCGAAACACCTGATAGCTGGCGCTTGGCGCGCGACAAGAACGTGCTCGACCCGACAGTGCCTGACGTGCGCAAGAAAGTCATGGACGACATCGCGCGTGTTCGTTCATGGGGCTACGAACTGATCAAGCACGACTACACGACGTTCGAGGTTTTCGGACGCTGGGGCTTCCAGATGGGCGCGGCGATGACGCGTGACGGATGGACGTTTGCTGGCGGCCCTTCGCGCACCACCGCCGAGGTGATCAACGCGCTGTATGCGGATATTCGTTCGGCAGCCGGTGACGCGCTCGTGATTGGATGCAACACCGTGAGTCACCTGTCCGCCGGACAATTCGAAATCTGTCGTACCGGCGATGACACCAGCGGTACCGAGTGGTCGCGCACTCGGAAGATGGGTGTGAACACGCTCGCGTTCCGTGCACCGCAACATAGCACGTTCTATGTGAGCGATGCGGACTGTGTTGGAGTGACGAACGCCGTACCGTGGTCACTCAACCGGCAGTGGCTCGACGCCCTGTCCCGCAGCGGCACGATGCTGTTCACGTCACTGGCACCGGATGCGCTTGGAAAGCCACAGCGCGACGACCTGCGCGCGGCATTCGCTCGCGCGGCGGTGCCGCAACCATTGGCGGAGCCGTTGGATTGGATGCAGAACGTGTACCCAGCTCGCTGGCGGATGAACGGTGCGGAGCATCGCTTCGACTGGATCGGCGAAAACGGCGCAGGACTTCCGTGATGCGATGGTATGAGCAGCAACGCACACTACACTGAACGAGATCACCACATGACCATCAGGAAATGCTTCGTCCTCGCCGGCCTTGCCGTGTTCGCGGCTTGCACACCTTCATCGCAGCCACCCGCGTCGGCGAGAACCGCGACTGTGACAGGGGCCTCGTCGGACACACTCACGTCACCACTCGACGCCGCAACACGAACTGGCCTGCTCGCCTTTCGCGATTCCGTTTGGCACGCCTGGTTCGCCGGAGACACCGCATTCCTCAGGCAGGCTCTGCCAGCCGATTTCCTGTCCATCCCGTTTGGCGATGACACGACCTGGGCGGGGCGTGACGAGACCATTGCCTCATCGGCCGGATACGCGTCGTCGGGCGGCAAGATGACCAAGCTCGAGTTTCCGCGCACCGAAGTTCAGGTGCATGGGAACACCGCAATCATACTGACGAGCTACAGGATGGAACTCGAGAACGGCGGCAAGCGCTCGACATATGCGGGCCGCGCCACCGAGATATTCGTCCGTCAGGACGGGAAATGGTCGCATCCTTCCTGGCACTTGGACTCCGGGAAGTAACAATCGGGAATCGGTATCACGAAGTGGATCGGGTGGCGACTGGGAATTTTTTTCTGATGTGCGTGGTCTGCTGACGCGGGAGCTCCTGTCCAATGTCGGTCGGGGGTTCCGTTCTCTTTCGACCATGTGATCATGTCCCGACTATTGCGAAACACCGGAGCGCTGGTATCACGCAGCGCCGTCGCCTTAATGCTCTCAATCGCCGCCTCGCTTTCGGCATGCGGTGGCGGCGATGACGGAACCACTCCACCGGCCACACCGTCGGTGGTTTCGGTGGCCATCAGCGCGCCGGCATCGTCCGTCGTTGTGGGCGACCAGGTGCAGTTCACGGCGACTGTGACCGTGCTGAACGGCGCATCGACGGCCGTCACGTGGTCAACGTCCGATGCTTCGATCGCCACGGTGTCGTCGACGGGCGTCGTGCAGGGTGTTGCTCCCGGTTCGGCAACCATCACCGCCAAGTCCACCGCGGACGCCACCAAGAGCGCGACGCAGTCCATCACCGTGAACGTGCGACCGGCCGTGAGTGCCGTGACGGTCACACCAGTGACAGCAAACGTGAACGTCGGTGCGACGCAAGCGCTGACAGCGAACGTCACCGCAGTCGGTGGCGCGTCCACCGCCGTGAACTGGACGTCGTCGAATCCGGCGATCGCATCCGTGAGCGGCACCGGAGTCGTCACGGGTGTTGCAGCAGGCTCGGCAAGCATCACCGCCACCTCGGCGTTTGATGCGTCCAAGTCCGCGTTTGCGACCATCACCGTCGTGGCGACGCCCGCCGTCGTGTCTGTCGTCATCACTCCGCTGACGGCGAACGTGGTCATCGGTACGCCGGTCACGTTGAACGCGACGGTGACCGTGGTGAATGGCGCATCGCAGGCGCTCAACTGGTCGACATCCAATCCAGCGATCGCGACGGTATCGCAAGCGGGCGTGCTCACCGGAGTTACCGCCGGAACGGTCACGGTCACGGCGACGTCGGTGTTCGACAACACGAAGTCGTCGAGCATTCAGGCCACGATCGTGCAGCCACCGCCCTCGGTCACATCAGTCGTGGTGACGCCGTCGGCGCCGGCCGCCATGGTCGTGGGCGGCACGGTCGCGCTCACAGCGACCGTCACCGCACTCAACGGTGCTTCGACGGCCGTCAATTGGACGACGTCCAATCCCGGAGTCGCGACGGTCTCTCAGTCGGGGCAGGTGACTGGTGTTGGCGTGGGGTCGGCGACGATCACTGCAACGTCTGTGTTTGATGGAACCAAGGCCGGCACGGCATCCGTTACGGTCAACGCCGCGCCTGGCGTGACGGCGGTGACACTGTCCAACGTTCCGACGGCGCTCATTGTCGGCACGACCGCGCAGCTCAATGTGGTTGTGTCCACCGTTGGGGGTGCCTCCGACGCGGTGACGTGGACCAGCAGCGATCCTGCCTTGGCGTCGGTGAGTGCTGGCGGGCAGGTGACCGCAATTGCGCCAGGGTCCGTGACAATCACCGCGCGCTCGGTGTTCGACCCAACCAAGGCGGCAACGACATCATCCATTCGATTGGACGCGTCGGCCATCGTGCTATCGGTGACGGTCGGACCTGCCACGCTCTCACTGACGGTGGGGCAGAGCGGACAGCTCAACGCGACAGTCACCGTCGGCAACAATGCCTCGACGGCGGTGTCGTGGACAAGCGACAATCCGGGCGTGGCCTCGGTGAACAACACCGGGCGAGTGACAGCCGTATCGGTGGGAACCGCGAGAATTCGAGCCACAGCTCAAGCGGACGCGACGAAGTTCGGGGAGTCGATCACTACGGTGACCGCGGGGTCGTTCCCCGGCATGATCACAGTGGATGCGACCACCGGCGCGATGTTCAGTCCGCAAACGGTTGACATCACGGCCGGCGGCACGGTGACATTCAGTTTCAAATCGCTCACGCATACGGTGATGTTCGACGACCCTGGTTCGCCCAGCGATATTGGGAACTCGACCAACGTGAACGTGAACCGCGTCTTCGGTACCGCTGGGACTTTCCGCTACCACTGCACAATCCACGGTTTTGGCATGTCCGGCACGGTGCGGGTGCATTAGGGGCGGCAACTGCGGGTTTGAGGCCCCAGCAACAACTCGAGGCGAGAGCAACAGCAGGCGCGAGGATTCGGTGGGCAGGCTTCAGGCTTGAGGGAACCTCAACCCTCAAGCCTGCCCGCTCGACCCTCGAGCCTGCGGTTGCTCTCGCCTTGAGTTGTTGCTCGCGCCTCGAGTTGTTGCTCGCGCCTCGAGTTATTCCTCTCGCCTCAGGGCCGCAGTTCCCGTGGTATTTTCAGGCTTCACCTGCCCTTCCCCGCCTGAGGCTCGCATGAACCGTCTGTTCGCCGTCGCCGCGCTGTGGGTCGTCGCGCCGCTCGCATCCGCTTCCGCACAGGACGCCGCCACACTCGCGCGCATTCGCGACGAGGGACTCAAGCGGTCGCAAGCGCCTGCGCTGTTCAACCATCTCACGAACGTCATCGGTCCGCGCCTCACCGGATCGCCGGCCTTCAAGCAATCGGTGGATTGGGCGGCTCAGAAGTTTAAGGAATACGGACTCGCGAACGTTCACCTCGAATCCTTTCCGTATGGCAAGGGATGGACGCTCGAAGCACAGACGGTGGAGATGATCACGCCGCGCTTCATGCCGCTCATCGCATTCGCCGAGGCGTGGACGCCATCGACGCCGCGTGAAGTTACGGGGAAGCCGGTGTACATCGGCGACTATGCCAACGCCGACTCGGTGAAGGCACACGCGAGCGAACTGCGCGGGGCGATCGTGCTGGCCACGAAGACGCAGGATTTCTTCATCACCAAGGATCGCCTGCAACCCACCGAGCATGACCAGCCGGTACCGATCGGTGCACCACGAGCGCAGAACGCGACGGGTCCGCTGGCACGCAATGTCCTTCAGCAGATGTTGCGCGAAGCGGGCGCTGCCGCCGTCGTGCGACCGACCGAAGGCAACGAAGGCACGATGTTCGTGCTCGGCTCGCGCACGAGCACCGCGGAGAACTCCGTGACGTCGCTGATCATGTCGTCGGAGCAGTACAACATGATCGTGAACGGGCTCAAGGCGGGCGCGCCCATCACGTTGAAAGTCAACGTCCAGACGAACTACCACAGCGCCGACACCAACAGCTACAACGTGATCGGCGAGATTCCCGGAAGCGATCCGGTCATCGGTGACGAAGTCGTGCTGATCGGTGCACACGTCGATTCATGGCATTCCGCCACTGGCGCCGCGGACAACGCCGATGCCGTGGCCGAGTTGATGGAGGCCATGCGCATTCTCAAGGCGACTGGCGTGAAGCCACGACGCACCATCCGCGCTGCGATCTGGGGCGGCGAGGAACAGGGCTTGCTCGGATCAAAGGCGTATGCCCAAACGCACTACGCGGGCGACGCCAACGCGAAGGCCCGCGAGAAATTCAGCGTCTACCTCAACAACGATCCAGGAACCGGTCCGATCTACGGTTGGTACGCGGAGGGTAACACTTCAGCAAAGGGCGTATTCGATGAGTGGCTCGCTGGCTTCAAGGATCTCGGCGCGCGTCGCAACGTCATCGAGAAAATCGGCAACACCGACCACCTGTCATTCACCGCGTTGGGGCTGCCGGCGTTCAACACCATCCAGGACTACGCGGAGTACGATACCCGCGTGCATCACACGAACATGGATTTCGCAGATCGGGTGAAGGCCGACGACCTCAAGCAGGCATCGGTTGTGCTCGCATCGTTTGCGTACAGCGCGGCGATGCGCGAAGGAAAGTTTCCTCGGGCGACGGTGACGCCGTAGTCGGCGGCATTTGTTCTTACCGTAGGATTCATGTTCACCGAACGTCCCAGGACGACGTGAGCGACATTCTTCAGGATCTGCCCATTCGCGCACCACTTGCGCGCGTCTTCGAGGCGGTGAGCACGCCGGAAGGCCTGAACCAGTGGTGGACGGAATCGTGTTTCGGGGAACCGACGCGAGGCCGGACGTTTGACCTGGGGTTCGGCGCCGAGTACCAGTGGCAGGCGACCGTCACGCAGTGCGTGGAGCCGGTGGCGTTCGAACTGGCCATGACGCGTGCCGATGCGGATTGGCAGGATACGCGCGTGCGCTTCGAGTTGTCACCGAACGACAACGGCACAACCCTGCATTTTTCGCATCGTGGCTGGCCGGAGACGAACGAGCACTATCGGGTTTCGTGTCACTGTTGGGCACTCTACCTTCGGCTGCTCCGTCGTCATATCGAGTTCGGTGAAACCGTTCCCTATGCCCAGCGCCTTGACGTATAGCCGGTTGCGACCCGTTCAATATCCCGAATCCCGCGCGCGAGCCTTCCGTGCGGGATTCTGCAGTGTGGTGCTCTGCGGCATCGCCGCGTGTTCCTCGCCAGAACCGACGGGCACGACGAACATCGACGCGAATACCGCGGTATCGCCGGCGCGCACGGCAGTCGTTCCCGGAAGCCAGAATGCGTTTTCGCTCAAGACCGGCGCGGGTGCGGTCGTGAACGCCACGTGGAGCGTGAACGGCATTGCCGGCGGCAATAGCAGCGTCGGCACCATTGCGCCAAGTGGACTCTATACGGCGCCCACGACGATGCCGCCGGGAGATAGCGTCCTGATCGCCGCACGCAGCGTCACCGACGGGACACGCACCTTCACGTCACGGGTGTTCTTCGTGCCGGCGCTCGCACCGGCCACTGATTACGTGATACAGTCGCCGCGTGTTGTGGACATGGGAACGACGGAAACGGTGCGCCTGTTGGTGGTGCTCGGAGCGGGATCGACGATCAAGAGCATCACCACCACAGCGAGTGCGGCGAATGGCACCCTCGTCGATCTCGGAAGTGGCGTGCACCTGCTCGAGATGAGCGGCGGCGCGGCGACAACCGGATACACGGCTGGCTCATTGCACAACTCGCTGGGCAGCCTGGTTTACAAGGATGCGAGCGGAGCCACAGTTGTCAGCACGGGGCTCGCGGTCAACGTGCGGGATGCAACAGCGCCGAACGTTGCGCTCACCACGCTCGCCCCCGACGCGCAGCGTTCACGCAACGTGCTCAATATCCGCGTGGACGCGCCAGTGTTCGGTACCCTCACCACTGCACCAGTCGTACGCGCGATGGCGTTGCTCGGCGATCGCTTCGACCAGGTGGCGGTCGTTTCCAATGTGCGCACCACCAGCAATCGCTATCACGTGGTCGTGCGAAACAGCGTGCAGGGCATCGGGCTGTCGATCATGGACAACGGATCCAGCTGGGGCAGTGCATCGAAGCTGCTGGGCGTGAACTACTTCCCGATCGACAACTACTACGACGCAGGTGAGGCGGGATTCAATCACGAATTCGGCCATCAGTGGGTGAACTTCTCGAGCGTTACGGCGTTCGGTCCAGGCGTGCCTCACTGGCCGGAGTCGGACAACGCCAACTACCTGATGGGGTTCAGCATCGGAGGCACCGGAGGTCAGGGCGGGCAGTTTCCCTACGGTCTCACAGCGGTTGGCGGCGGACAGTACCGAGTGGACGAAAAGCCGGTCACCGGTACCTACGGACCCTGGGATCTTTACCTCATGGGATTGCTCCCGGCCGATTCTGTGCCCGCGGCGCTCATCTTTCCGGCCACCTGGTCGACTGGACAGACCATCACACCGACGGCATTCACGATCGCGCAATACACCGCTGCACACGGCGCGCGCGTTCCGTCGTCGGCAGGAACAGCACGCACCTTCACGGTTGCGACGGTGGTGCTCAGTTCCGGACGTCTCCTGAGCCCAACGGAGATGGCCTTCTTCGATGCCAATGCCGCGCGGGCCGAGTCGGCTTCGTCGCTTCCCTCTTCGATCGGATTTGCCCGCGGCACGGCAATCCCATTCCGGCTCGCAACCGGAGGCCGCGCGACGCTGGTTGTCCGCGTCGACTAGCTTTCGGCCTGCACCGGGTAAGGGATTTTAGGTCCCTCGCCCTGCCCGTCAGCTCAATCCGCTCTCTCTGTGTCGATCGCAGCTAACCTCGGCGCCTTCCTCATCTCTGCGTTCGCACTCGGCGTCACCGTCCCGCATTCGACGGTGCGTGATCGCCGAGTCGTGGATGTCGCAGACGTCGGAGACGTGCGCAGTGAGTACGCGCACGGATTTGCCGGGTACGACGTTGTTGCCGGCATGATCAACGGAAAACCGCATCGCCAGACGGCCGGCTGGATGCACTTTTCCATGACGACGTTCGAGGACACCGAGGTCACAGTGGCCCTCACCTTCGTCGGCACCGACAGCGTGTCGCGCACCTATGACGTCGTCGTCGAGGACAGCCTGCTCACAACGCGAACGCTGGGCGCGGCGTTGTCGGAACAGGCCACCGTCGATCTCGTCGTCCCGTTCTCCCTGACGAAAGGCAAGGCGAACGTTGCCGTCGTCATTCGTGCGCGAGGGGGGCTGACGCCGGCATTGCGCCAAGTTCGCACGATCCAGGATCACCACGAGCTCGATCCTTCGCAGAACCCCACTGGAGTCACCCGATGAACCCGTCGTTCGTATCACGCGCTCTTCGCGCATCCCTCACGGCGCTGCTGGCCACGCTGCTTCCGCTTGGTGCACCGGCGAGCGCGCAAGCGGCGAAGGCCACCGGTGCCGCCAGCCAGCAATGGCTCACGCGCCCGGAGCGCACTGACTACGCGGAGACGAGCCGCTACGACGAAGTGATTGCGTACATGCGGCAGATGGCGGCTGCGAATCCGCAGATCCATCTCACCACCTACGGCTACACGTACGAAGGCCGTCCGCTTCCCCTGGCTGTCATCGGCGCGCCGGGTACATCGCCCGAACAAGTGATCGCGACGAACAAGACTCGCGTCTACATCCAGGGCAACATCCACGCCGGCGAGGTGGAAGGAAAGGAAGCCTTGCTCTGGTTGCTGCGCTCAATCGCCAGGGGCGAGCGCAACGAATGGTTCAAGTCGACGGTCTTGTTGATCAATCCGATCTACAACGCCGACGGCAACGAACGCGTGAACGTGACCAATCGCGGAAGCCAGGCGGGGCCCGTCGGCGGCATGGGCACGCGCGAGAATGCCCTTGGGCTCGACCTCAATCGCGACGGCACGAAGATGGAGACGGCCGAAGCGCGCTCGATGGCCAGCCTGCTCACGCGATACCAGCCGCATGTCGCGATGGACCTGCACACGACCGACGGCAGCTCGGCCAGCGGCTTCAACATGACGTACGAAACGTCGCTCAATCCCAACAACTCGAAGGCTGAAATGAGCTTGTTGCGCGACGTGATGCTGCCGGAAATCACGAAGACCATCAAGACGAAGCACGGCTCCGACTGGTTCTACTACGGCGGCGTGTCGGGCACAGGTGCCGATCGCGCGTGGCGCTCCGACGCCGAGTTGGCCAAGCCGCGTTACACGTCCACGTACTATGGCGTGCGCAACATCCTGGGATTGCTCACCGAGACATACTCGTACGCATCGTTCAAGACGCGCATCCAGGAGACGTATTGGTTCCTGGAGGAATCACTGGGCTTCGTGCATCGCAACGCCACGAAAATCCGCGACGTCGTGGCTGCGGCCAATCGGGAATCGATCATCGGCCAACAGCTTGCGGTGCGGCAAGAATTGGTGAAGGCGCCCGAGTTGCAGCGCATCGTGTACGCGCAGACGGTGTCAACGCGTCATCCGTACGTCGCTGATCGGCCGTATCGATTGAGGCCGGACAACAGCGCGCCGGACTCGAGTGTGATGCTGCCCTTCTTCGGCACGGCAACACCTACGGAGACGAGTCTTGCACCGCGCGCGTGGGTTGTGCCGATGAACAACGATGCGCCAGCCGCAGCGGCCGCACCTCCAGGCGGGGGAGGCCGCGGCGCGGGCGGAGGTGGTCGTGGTGGCGGTGGATTCGGAGGAGGCGGTGGAACGCCGACACAACGGCTCATTACGGGCCTCGCTGATCGTCTCGACGCACACGGCATCAAGTATCGCGTGACAAGCGGCAATGTCGCGTTCAGCGGCGAGCGCTTCAAGATCGCCACCAATGTGCTGGCCGATCGCGAATATCAGGGCACGCACAAGGGCCGCACGCTCACCGGTGCATGGGAAGCAACCGAGCAGTCATTGCCGGCCGGTTCCTTGATCATCCCGATGGATCAGCCATTGGCGCGCCTTGCGTTCATCTTGTTCGATCCACGCTCCGACGACGGCTTCATGTGGTGGAACATCATGGACGCCGTACTCGGCTCCACTCCATCGCCGACGTACTATCCGGTGCTGCGCACGATGAACGAGGTCGGCAAGTAGGAGTCGCGATGAACTCGCCGCGCTATGCAGTACGTGAAATGCCGGTCACCGCACGAGCGGTGGCCGGCGTTCGTGCTCAGGTGGCGGTCGGTCGTGTGCCGCAGGAGTTCGGGAAGTACCTCGACCTGGTGTACTCGGCAGGCAAGAGTGGCGCGGCGGCGCTCGACGGGCAGAACATCTTCATCTACCGTGACGCGTCCAACGGAATCCTCACGGTGGACTTCTGCGTTGGCGTGGCGGAGTCGTTCAACCCAATCGGAGACGTGACACCGCTGTTCACGCCGAGCGGCGTTGCGGCCATGACGACGCATTGGGGTGACTACGCGGGGATAGGGGCGGCGAACGCGGCGGTGCTCGAGTGGTGCCGCATCAACGGTCGCGCACGCGCGGGACCGTCATGGGAGGTGTACGGGCATTGGCATCCCGAACCGGCGCAGCGTCGTACCGACATCTACTACTTGCTCGCCGACGCCTGACGCGAAAACGCGCGACGTCGGCGAGCACTGCGTCAGCGAACGATCACGTTGACCGTGTCCGTCTTGACGGTCTTGATCGGCACGTGCATGCCGTTCGCGAACACCGCGATGATGCGATGCGGACCCTTGGTGAGTGAGTCCATAACCTTTTCCGTCGCGCCGTTGCCCATGTGAATGACGACAGGCGCTGGTGCCAACGGCAGCGTGTCACCAGAGAGGTCGCCGTCGACGATCAGGTGGTGATGTCCCTTGCCAGGTTCCGCCGTGCCGTTCGCGGGCACGACTTCGACGCCGGCGACTTCCAGCTTCACCGTGAACGGAAGCGAGACGCTGTCGCCTTCTGCGGGAGACGAGATGCTCACTGATGCTTCGCCGGCAGCGGCCGGCGCCGGCGCCGCAGTATCGGTCGCGGGTTGGTCAGCCGGCTTCGAGCAGGCGGCGGTGAACAGCACAAGCGCAACGATGGCGCCGGGAACGATTCGCATGTAGGTCTCCGATGAGGGTTCGCGAAATAAAGATCCCTCTTAACAGACCGGCAAGCACCGCGTCATCTTTTGGCGCGAGCAGCAGGCCCGGACGCCCGGAATCCTCAACGATCCCCATGCCATTCAACATTCGCCAGTTGGCGACCATCGTCGTGCTCAGGCAGGCGCTGCTGGTGCTGCTGGTCATCGGCACGGTGGGCACGATCGTCGAGCTCCTCCTGCTCAAGCATACCGATGGCTTCTGGCAACTCGCGCCGCTGCTGCTCTGCGCGCTGATTCTGGTCGACCTTGCCTGGTTCGGCGTTGCCAGGAGCGCGGCATCCTTGCGTGCATTGCAGGGTATCATGCTGCTCACGCTGCTGAGTGGGGGTATCGGGGTCATCCAGCATTTTCGCGGCAACGTGACTTACGCGAGCGAGTCCAACCCATCGTTGTCCGGTCGTGACTTGTACGTGGAGGCGATCATGGGCTCTACGCCCACGCTCGCTCCCGGCGTGATGGTCCAGTTGGCGCTCATCGGGCTCGCGTTCGCATTCCGTCATCCACGTCTTCGCGGCGAAACGACCGAAGGCGATCTCCCTACACCGAGGACCGCGTCATGATGTTGAACAGGTTCACGATCATCAGCGCCTTCACGCTCACCGCACTGACGGTTGCCGAGACCGCGTCGGCGCAGCTCGGAAAGCAGCAGGGCCTTGTCGAGCCGAACGTTGCGGCGGACAGCACCGTGGCCGCGTTGCCGCACCTGAACGCAGCGATCGCACAAACCCTCAAGGACGCGCGACCGATCCTGAGCGTCGTGGCGTTCGACAGCATCCTTGCGTCCAAGGGCTTGAGCAAACCGCAGCGCACGGAGTTGTACGCCAAGGCCTTCGTGCACGTCGACATCAACCGTGGAACGGACGCGGAGCTGATGCTCATTCCCGGCGTCGATTCAAAGAAGCTCACCGCCATCAAGGCGGGGCGCCCGTGGCACACATTCAGCGAGTTCCGCGACGTAATGTCGAAGACGGCCAATGCCGCGGAAGCAACCCGTCTGGAGCAATACCTCTTCATTCCGATCGAACTCAACACGTTCACCGAGGCGATCATGGATTCGTTCGCCAGCATCGGTGTCGGCACTCGGCAGTGGAAGCGCGAGTTCGCCGAGTATCGTCCGTGGACATCGATGGAGCAGTTCGACCGCGAGATCGGGAAGTACGTGCGGAGCCGCCCCACCGAACTGCAGCGACTGAAGCGCTACGTCATTATCGACAAGTAGGCGGTGCAATCGCGTCGGCCGGCAAGAGACATTGTGGTCGTCGGCCGACGCGGTCGCGCTGGGCACTAGGGCAGGATCGAACAACTCCCGGGCGGTGCTGCCGGATTGCATCCGCATCCCACCGTCGGTACGGGAACGGTTATCGAGCTATAGCTGTTCAATTGGCGAATCGGACCAGGTGTACCCTGTGCGTTGCGGGACGGAATTGGGAGTTGACAGTTGAGATTGGTGCCGCAGCTTGCGGCCTCACCCTCCCATCGCATGAAGCCGGACCGCTGCACCGCCGGTGAGCGATCTTCACGTGTTCGCGCGCGCACCGTGATGGTCGTTCCTTGCTTCGCCCAGACGTAGCCCCACGTCTTTTCCGACGTGCCGATGTCGGAGGTTCCGGTAAAGGCGTTGGTCGATGTCAGGTCCGGCTGGGGATCAGGCACCAGCGGTCCGAAACCGAGCATCCCCACACCGGTCGTCTGGATCTTGATGTCGCGACATCCGACGTAGGTGTATCGAAGGCTGCGCATGCGATCGTACTCCGCCGTCACGGTGATGTCCGCGTTGGCGACGAACGACGCGACGCCTGGCTCGGCTGTTGCCGCGGCACCGATCCAACCTACGAATTCCGTGGCGGCTCGTGGGGCGCGCGTCAGGTTGGGTTCTCCGGGACCATCAGCACCAAACCCGTTGGTTCCGAACTCGACCGCAAACAAGGTGACCGTCTTCCCGCGCGGCACTTGAATCGTCGTCTGATACTTGGAAGAGCCGGGGATGTATCGCAACGCTGGCGCATTCTCGTTCAGGAGCGTGGCCATCTGGCTGCGACTGATGGCCGCGTCGCCAACATAGGCATAGACCTGACCCGCGTCGGCGGTTGCGTCGACGTTGCTTGTGACCAGCGTGACCGTGACGTTCTGGGAAGGCGTGTTCGGAGTGGTCGGAGGGTTGTTGTCATCCCCGTCAGCTGGGGAACTCCCGCCACCGCACGAAACAGCCGCCATTGAGATCGCCGCGACGAACCATCGAATGTATGGGCGCATCCCCGATCTTGGTCTCACGCCGCGCCGACCGCTAGGGTTTCGCGCGCGGCGCGATCCGCGTCGATCGAACCTACCACTGGAACGAGAGACCCAGCATCGGTCCCGCGTTCACCATGTCGTACTTGAAGCCATTCGTGTCGTAGTCTTCCGAGATGGCGCGATACGCGAGGCTGGCGCTGAAAATCCGCGTGAAGGCAAAGCGTGCGGTGGCAAGTCCCTGCATCGTCAGCCGGGAGCCAACACCAAAGCCACCGATATCTCCGTAGCCGGTCAGCGACCACCGCTTGCTGATCGGTTGCTGGATGCGCGCGCCGACGTAGGGATCGATCCACTTTTTCTGACTCTTGAGCGGCTGCGTACCGGTCGACAGCGGCGGTCGTGACAGCTCGATATCGACCTCCCATCCGACCAACGCGTACCGCGCACCGGCCATGACGTCGACCGGAGACTTCCCCTCCCGTGCGCGATAGACGCCCGCCGTCGAGTAGAACTGCTGGGCCAATGCACCCCCGGCGGTCAGTGATGTGAAGCCACGTTCGCCGGTTACCGTGCCGCCGCCGCGAAGCCGGAAGTCGACGGCGTCGAACATTCCACCCCATCGATTTTTTCGCACCTCGACCGTGCCCATCAGCGCGCGCTCGAGCTTCGCGAAAAGATCAGACCACGTTTGGTCGATGCTTTGCCCATCATCGGGCAGGTCGTCATCGCGCACTGAGCCCTTGAGGCCTGCCCACCAGCCATACGGCGTGATCTCGAACTGCCACCCGGCGTTCGCCGTCTGCGCTTGCACTGGTGCAACGATCACCAGCGCCGCGAGACAGACGACGAGACACATCACGAGCCACTTCACGTGACCTACCAGCGGAAAGCAACGCCCAGCACGGCGCCCCCGTTCATCATGTCGTACTTGAAACCGTCCTTGTCGTAGTCATCCGTCACCACGCGGAATCCAAGGTTGCCAACGATGCCGGGCGTGAATGCGAAGCGCACCGTGGCCATGGCCTGCGTCACGAGGTCGGACGCGATGCCGAATCCACCGACATCGGCATACGCACCAAGCGCCCAGCGCGTGCCGAGCGGAGTTTGGACGCGCGCGCCGATGTACGGATCGACCCAGCTCTTCGTCTCCTTGAACACTTGCTCGGTCGCAATCACCGCCGGCGACGACACGGCGATATCGACATCCCAGCCCACGGACGCGTAGCGCGCGCCTGCGAACACATCGATCGGACTCTTGCCCTGCCCCACGCGGTAGCTCCCCGCCAGTGAATACATCTGCTGGGCAAGGCCGGCTGTTGCACTGAGTGACACGAACCCGCGCTTTCCGGTGAGCGTTCCTTCGTCGTTGACCTTGAAGTAGACGCCATCGGTAAAGGCACCCCACCGTCCCTTGCGCGCCTCGAACGATCCCATGAGCGCGAATTGAAGCACGGACAAGATGTCCGAGAAACTCTGTTCGACAGCGAGCCCCGCTTGCGGGCGATCACTCACACTGACGCTGCCGCTCATGCCCGCTGCCCAAAGGTATGGCGTCAGCTCGAACTTCCAGCCGCTGGTGTCAGCCTGCGAGTGGGCCGGCGATGCGGTCGTCGCAACGACGAAGGCGGCAATAAGCGCAGCGCGATTCCGCCTGCCACCAACGAGTCGCCCTGGCGAGGGCGCGTGGGTGTTGGTCATTGTGATTCGAGTCAGGGAAAATTGAGGCGCGCGCGACTGCGTTGGCCGTGCCGCATGGTATCTGATCTGCTTCACCCGCCGCAAGCCTGACCAAATCGGCACGCGGCGAGCATCTTCTTCTCAAGCGATGTCCCGCCACCGCCTCCAAGAGAATCGTCCCATGCGCATCCTCGTTCCCGCCGTCGCACTCTCGCTCCTGATCGTCGCGCCACTCCATGCACAGGCCGGCGCGCGACGCGCCGCGCCGAGCACGCGCGGAATAGCAGAAGTCTCACTCACGCTTGTCGACACGGCGGCACAGCGTGCGGCCGGGAAGCCGGCTCTCATTCGCATTGACTACGGGCAACCGCATTTGCGCGGTCGTCGCATTAACACCGACAGCCTCGTCCCGTTCGGCACGGTGTGGCGACTTGGCGCCAACGCCGCCACGATGTTCACGACCGATGTCGACCTCACGATCGGCGGCAAGCCGGTCCCGCCGGGCCGTTACATCGCGCAGGTCTTACCAACGCGCACGGCGTGGACACTCATACTGCAGCGTGAGACGACCGGTGCGGCATCGGTGAACCCGACACCCTACGATGCCGCGAAGGACGCCGCGCGCATCGATCTAGTCGTGCGCACGGCGTCCTCACCGGTCGAAAGCTTCACCATCTGGCTCATTCCATCTACCGCGCCTGGCGTTCAGCGCGGGGAGTTGCGCATGGCATGGGACACCACGGTGCTGAGCACCGAGTGGGTCGTGAAATAGACCCTAGTAGCGCCGCGATACTCCGATGAATCCGGTGTAACGCGCGACGTTGCCATTCATTCCCACGTTCGCCCCGACGTCGAACTGAAGATTCGAGGTCGGGCTGATCGTGATACCGAAGTCCCCGGTGGGCGCCAGCTTCGTGCGTGCCTCCGAGAGCGTCTCCGCCACGACCTCGGCGTAGGCGCCAACGATGCCCGCGATGTCCCGGCTTACGGTCACCGAGTGGAGGGTGTTCACACGATAGCCCGCGCCGCTTTCGGCCCGCACGAAATCAAGCTCGGACATGAGCCCCATGCCGAAGCCATAACCGAGTTCGATGCCAAGCGGCATGATGATACCACCGGTGACGGCGCCCTTCTCGCCGGCCGGCGCGTGCGCAGGCGCCGTGACGTAGGGCATCAACGCGAACGCGGTGCGGCCGCCGTCGTTGCCCCAGAGGTTGATTTTGAGACGACCGGTGACGTCGGTGAGGCTGGTACTCTCACGTCCGCCCGCCAAGCCCACGGGCGTCGCGATGTTGTACAGCTCGGAGACGATCTGCAGGTCGACGTTCGAACGCAGGCCAACCTTCACGTTCAACGAGCCAATGCCGATCGAACGCGTGCCGACCCCGCCGCGCACGTCGTCGGTGAAGTTGATCGCGTCCATCTCGACCTGGTAGTGACCAGCGTCGACGGTAAACGGACTCTCCGTGCGATCGGGGCGATCGGTCGAGAGATCACGCAGCTTGTCCGCGGGAACCGGGCGGCGAAGGGAGTACGACTGCGCTTGCGCTTCCGTTCCTACCAGCGCGAGCAGCAGGGAGATGGCGAGTACTGATTTTGTGCTGGTCATATCAAGCAGCCTTTGCGGAAGCGTCGTAGGTGAAACGCGACACGAGTTGGTGGAGGGAAGCGGCCATCTGCGAAAGTTCCTGCGCCGCTTGTTGCGCGTTCTGCACGCTGGACGAAGTGCTCTCGGCGGCTTCGGCCACGTGGGTGATGCTGCCGGCGATCTCGCTCGAACCCTGGGCAGCCTGCTCGAGGTTGCGTCCGATCTCGGACGTGGTCGCCGCCTGCTGCTCGACAGCGCTGGCAATCGTGCCGCTGATGTCGTTGATCTGTCGAACGATGCCGGCGATTTGGCCGATCGCCGTGACGGCACCGGTCGTGTTGGACTGGATCGCCTCGACCTTCCGGGCGATGTCCTCAGTGGCGCGAGCCGTTTCCTTCGCCAGCTCCTTCACTTCATTGGCAACGACCGCGAAGCCCTTGCCCGCTTCACCAGCGCGCGCGGCCTCGATCGTCGCGTTCAACGCGAGGAGGTTTGTTTGCGCGGCGATCGACGTGATGACCTTGATGACGTTGCCGATCTCGGCTGACGATGCGCCCAGCTTCGACACCGTGGCGTTGGTGGCGTCTGCTGACCGCACGGCGTCCTCGGCGACTTGGGCAGCGCGCGTCGCGTTCGACGCAATTTCCTTGATCGACGCGCCCATCTGCTCCGTGCCGGCGGCAACCGTCTCGACGTTCTTCGAGACCTGATCGGCAGCGGCAGACGCGAGGCCGGCCTGCTTCGATGTGGTCCGTGAGCTGTCGCCCATCTGCGAACTCACAGCCGAAAGCTCCTCGGCGGCGCTCGCAAGTGATCCGGCACTCAATGCAATCGACACGACGCTGCTGTGCATGGCCTCGACCGCCGTGTTCACCGCGACCGCCGTGCGACCGAGTTCATCGTTCGACTCGATCTTCAGTCGGACGGTGAGATCGCCCTTGGCTACCTCTTCGAGCGCGGTCACTGTGCGCCCGAGGGGGCCAAGGATCGCGCCCGTGAGCCGGTAGGCCAGGACAAGGAGAAACACCAACGCAGCGATACCGAATCCAAGCGTCAGGTTGTGCGCGCGGGAGACGACAGCGAGTCCGGTGTCGCGGGCGCGGGTCCCCGAAACTTCAATGAGGTCGGACAAGTGGCTCATCCGTCCTTCGAGGTTGCGGAACGTGGTGAGAAAGTCCGGCAGCATCCGGCGACCAGCTTCGCGATCGGTGCGCGCCTTCGTGATGAGTGCTTCCGCAGACTTCACGTAGGCGTCCAGGTCGGGCGTCACGGAATCCAGCGCGGCCTTGAGTTCCGCGTCGAGGGCCGCCTTCTGGTTGGTCGCGATGGCGTCACGGAACAACTTCCCGTGTTCGGCGAGGTCCGTCGCGGCTTCCTGCGACTCTTTGTCCGACTCGGCGCCGAGGGCTGCGAGCACGTCGGCGCGAATCGCGTCGTGCATCATGTCAGCTTCGAGATGGTCGCGGAGCACAGCCTGCATGGCGATGACAAAGTCATTCGCCTGGCTAACGCTGGAGATTCCGGTCCAACCGACCACCGCGGTACCGATCGCGATGGAGGCGGCAAAAGTCGTGAGGGCGGCCAAGCGTCGGCCGATAGTCCACGTCACGTATGTTCCTTGGTAAGGCGGCAATGCACAAACATTCAGCGAGCCCTTCGTCGAACTCCCTCACTGGCCATTATCGACAGCCCTGTCGCCTTACTTGAACTGTCCCTCGGCTCGCCCGTGCCAACTCCCCATTTTCCCGATTGCGAAGGCCAGCGTGTGGACGGGACTAGCGAACAGGCCATCCGCAGCCGACCCTTGAAGGCACAGTCGAGTTCCCTCGGACCTTCCGAAACGATGCGCGTCCCCCATGGCTCCGTATCCGTGACTCCATGCACACCGCGTGCGGCGCGTGTGCTGCTGATCGCGCTTGTCGCGGCTTGCGGCAAGGCTCCGGTCTATGTCGGGGATGGCTTTCCCCATGTACCGTCGCAAAAATCGGTCGTCGACGTCGCGATGCTCGACATCGACTCGCTCGGACTCGGCACGCCGATTCGTATCGAACCGTGGTCAGTGCCGGCGGATGGGTTTGTCGAGCGCGAAATGGAGCAGGCCGTCCGCTTCAGCCAGTCGCGCAATCTCGTCGCCGTCGTGGGTCATTCGTCGAGCCGTGATGCGTTGCTGGCGGCGAGCGTGTACAACAGCATGGGTGTACCGCAGATCGTACCGGCGGCAACGTCGCATCGGCTGCGCCTGGCGGGACCATGGACCTTTCCGCTGGCGCCCGCGGATGATGTCGAAGCGGACTTCATCGCGGCGTACGCGCTGGATTCGCTGCACGCTTCGCGAATTGCCATCTTGTATGCTGGCGACGAGTACGGCGTCGGCATCCGTGACGGCCTCGAGGGGGGACTGCGACGCCGCCGACACGATCTGGTCGGACAGGCACTGGTTCCGAAGACGCCGTGTGTCGAATCCGATTCGACGGTGTTGCGCCAAATCGTCGTCGCACTCATGCGACGGACCAGGCCGGACGTGATCGTCCTTGCGGTTGGCGAAGCCTATGCCCGATGTGCGATTCCAGTCATGGTCGGTGAACGCAGCGACATATGGATACTGGGCGCTGACAATGTCGATCCGAGGTCGAGTGCAATGCAGTCCCTGATGCCGCGGATGCGCGGTCGCCTGCGCGCCGTCAGTTTCTGGTCGCCGGCCGCGAACCCGGAGAGCGTGGCATTCGCCGACCGAGCGCAGCGCGTGCTCGGACGTGCGCCTCGTCTCGGAGAAGCGCTGGTCTATGATGCGTTCCGCCTGGCGGCAGCGGCGGTTCGCGAGGGAGGGGGCACGCGTGAGGGCGTCGCGAAGTGGCTCCGGTCGCTTGGCCGCGAGCGCAAACCCTTTCCGGGTGTCACAGGGCCCATCGACTTCACTGGTCCCCGTCGTGGAACGCTCCGGATGATCAGCGCCGAAACCGGGTCACAGAAATGACAGGTTCCGTCACGAATCGCGGCCTCAGTCTGCGCACGGCGCTCTTACTCATCGGGCTCGGCGCCTTGGTCTATGTGGGCATGATGGCCGTCGCAATCGCCTGGCAGGTCGTGCCTGCTGCCGAAGACGTGCAGCGGCGCGGGCGCATCGCGATCACGGACTACGAGCGCCGAACGCAGATCGCGTCGCGCCTCGACGACGTGATGACCGACTTATGGCGACTGTTGCGAGTTTCACGTACCGGGCGCCCGCCGATGGCCGCATTGCAACAGCGCCGTCAGGAAGTGGAGGCACTCGTCGAGTCGTCGGGAACTTTGATGTCGCGGGCGGCCGTGCCGTCGCCGGAGTTGCGCTCGCTCCTCGGAGCAGCGGACCGTGCGACGATCGGGCTCAGTGGCGTGATGCTCGGGGCCATCGCCTCGATGGAACTCGCTGACGTGCCGAATGCTGAGCGGCTCCTGCAACGCGCCGATTCGCTCGATACGCCGCTGAATTCGGCGTTGACGGCTATCACCACGACCACGCTGCGCGACGTGAATGTCGCGGAGGCCACGCTCGCATCGCACGCGCGTACGCTGTCCATCATGGTGGCCGTGTGGCTCGTGGTCGGCGCGTTGATGCTACCGCTGCTCGCGTTGTTCCTGCGAAAGCGACTCTATGCCCCACTCGCCTCCGTGGAGCGCGGGCTCACGCGCATCGAGCGAGGCGATCTCGAAGTGGCGCTGCCGGTGCGTCGCGACGACGAGATGGGTCGTCTCGAGGCACAGATCAATCGCATGACCTCCATCCTGCGACAACGGCGCCTCGACGACGAGCAACGCGCGCTCAGCCGGACGGAAGCGCGCACCCGCGCCATCTTTGACTCCGCGCTCGATGCGGTCGTGGTGTTCGATGCCGACGCGTTGATCCAGGAATGGAGTCCGCAGGCGGAAACGACGTTCGGCTGGACACGGGAGCAAGTCCTGGGACGGGCACTCGCCCCTACGATCTTTCCCGACGCGGAGCGCGAGCGCGCCATGTCAGAACTGTTGCGCGCTCGTTCGACTGGTTCCGACGGCGCAGAGCATCACCGGCTCGAACTGCCGGCCAAGCGCAAAGACGGGACACCATTGATCGTCGAAGTCTCGCTGGCCGTGCTCGAGAGCGAGGAGGCCACGGAATTCGGCGCGTTCCTTCGCGATGTGACGGACCAGAAGCGTCGGTCCGATGAGCTGCGTCAGGCACAGAAGATGGAAGCCGTCGGGCAGTTGGCGGGTGGCGTCGCGCACGACTTCAACAACCTGCTCACCGCCATCATCGGCTACGCCGAGTTGTTGCAGCACGACGAGTCGGCGTCCGCTGACATTCGTGACGACGCGGCATCGATTCGCGCGACCGCCCTGCGCGGCGCTGATCTCGCACAGAGTCTCCTGACGTTGGCGCGACGCAGTCCGCATCGCGAAGAGCCGGTCGATGCGCATGCAATCGTGCACGAGGTCGCGGAGCTCGTGCGGCGCACCTTCGATCGACGCATCGATGTCCGCACGGAGCTGCGAGCGACGACTGCCGCGGTCATCGGGGATCATTCGCTCCTCTCCAACGCGCTGCTCAACCTCGCCCTCAATGCGCGCGACGCGATGCCCGACGGCGGCACGCTCGCCTTCCGGACGCGCGTTCAGGTGCTGGACCAGGAATTCCTGCTGCATCGCCAGGCCACTGGAGAAGCCGGCGAATACCTGATCATCGAGGTGACGGACACGGGCGTGGGCATGTCCAGCGAGACCAAGGCGCGCGTGTTCGAGCCGTTCTTCACCACCAAGGAGGTCGGCAAGGGCACCGGACTCGGGCTCGCCTCGGTGTACGGCACCGTGAAGGCGCACAACGGCGCGATCGATGTCGATAGCGTACCCGGACACGGCACGAAGTTCACGCTGGCGTTGCCAGTGCATCGTGAAGAGGACGTCGCACTGGCGAACACGGTGTCCAAACCCCTCCCGGGGAAGGGGCTCATCCTGCTCGTTGACGACGAAGAAGTGCTGCGCAACGTCGCCCTGCGCATGCTGCAGCGCCTGGGCTACGACGTCGAGTGTGCAGCCGATGGCGCGGCGGCGGTCGCCCGCCTCGCCAGTGACAATCACGGCGTTGACGTGGTGTTGCTCGACGGCAACATGCCGCGGATGTCCGGCATGGAGGCCGCGCGGATCATTCACGCACGACATCCCAGCCTGCCGCTCGTATTCGCCAGCGGCTACTTCGATCCGCGCGTGAACGAACGCCCGTCGGAATGGGGCTTTCGCGAAGTGATCGTCAAGCCCTACACGCTCGACCAGTTGTCGCGCGCGGTGGCGCGCTGCCTGGGGCTCCGCAGTGGCGGGACACCTATGTCTTCCCCGGCAATTACCTGAGTCGACCGCGGCACTCAAGCGAAGGCATACCATCAAGAACGCGATCGAGAAAGTCACTCATGCGAGGCGCCAACCACTCGCGCTGAGCGCCGAGCAACACAGCCGCCAGCTGTCTGCCCGGCGCTACACGGTGGGGGCCGCTCCCTGCTCCAGCACGCCGAGAGCTATCTGCGCGACGCGACGGTGACGGCTGAAATCGCCGAGATCATGAGTGTTGTTCCGGCGGGCAGCGTGCGGTTGTTGCCAGTGCGGTCGATCAGGATGCCACCACCGGCGCCTGCAACGCCACCGATGATTGCGCCTTTCTTGCCACCGATGATGGCGCCAAGGATGGCACCAACACCGGCGCCGATCGCGCCGCTCTTCACACTGTTGTTGCTGCCCGCATCGTCACCACGGACCGCGCCCGACTCGACGCGAATGACCTTGCCATCGGGCAATCGAACGCTCTCGATCGCGCCCTCAAATTCGCCCGTGCGACCATTGGCCATTCGCAGGGTGTCAAAGTCGACGAGAATGTTGTCCTGATCACCGCTCGCCTTGCGACCGATCGTTCCCTCGATCACGGCGCCGCGATACTCAACGGGCTCCGAGACCGTCATCGAAATGCGATCGCCGTTCCGAATCGTGTTGGTGTTGATTGATCGGTCGAGCTGGGTCGTCAGCAGCGTGCCACTGGTAATGAGCGCCGCACCGCGGCGGGAACGCGCGGAGTTGGCCGGAAAGCCCGGTGCCGTGTAGGGATCCGTCGGCACCACGGCAAGATTCCACTGCGGCTCCGACACCCGGCGATACTCGCTCACCACGATGACGGGCTCGCTGTTGTATCCGTTGTCGAGACGGCGGGTCACGCGCAGGGTGTTGTCCGCGATGGGTTCGAAGGTGGCCGTATATTCGCTGCCCCGCGAACCCGTCATGGAAATCGTGACGACGCCGCGCCGGACGTCGGCCCGTGTCGACACCTGGCGCCCATCGGGGCCCCTTTCGGTGCGTACGTTCCCGTCGGCCTCGAACGTGATGCGCGGCGCATTCGTCGACATCATCGTCACCGTGCGATTCGTGACATCCAGTGAGAGTTGCGCGGGCGCATCGAGGCGACTGAGGACACTCTGGTACACGCGATCGCGTTGATACGCCGGCAGCCCGGATGTCGCGCGCTGGGCAACCTGCTGTGCATTGTCACTGCGATTCCGATCGAGTTGGTATGTGCCGGAGAGGCGCCTGGCCATGCCATAGGCATTACCGCGGCCTTGCGCTTCCAGCGAAGTCGCTGCGGGGAGGGCGATCGCGAGGGTTGCTGCGAGGGCGATCGACACGCGCACCTGAATCATGGAACACCTCCTGCCATTGGATTTCGTCAATATTTGCACAATGCTGTTGGTTACCCGTGAATCAATTCGGAGGTTCCTTTGCCGCGTTCGGATTCTGCCGGTAGCGACGTTGATGGGACTATCTCAGACGGCCTACTGTGATAATCACGAAACTCGGGAAGTTTGTTGAATCGAATACCGCGTTGGCGCACTGCCGTGCTTGGGCGGCGCCTCGACCAGCTCAGGCACTCTACGGCGTCCGAGGCGTGCAAGGCGATCGTGCCACGCGACGAACGCGACGATGAAGGCGTCCGTTTCAGCTCGGCCGATTGTGGGCCCACTGCGCGTGTACGCTTAACGAACCCTCGGCCAGCCGAGTCTAACTGGGCATGACAACGCCCCTTGCTCCACTCATTGCGGCCGTCGTGCTAGCTGTCATTGCGGCTGGCAGCGCCCAGGCGCAGCGTCAGTCATTCACATACAAGGGCATCGCGCGCAGCTACGTCGTGCGCGCGCCGCAGGACCTCACGCGCAGCGGCCTGTCGCTCCCGGTCGTATTGGTTCTGCACGGCGGCGGTGGCAACGCGGAGAACGCCGAGCGCATGACTGGCTTCACGAGACTGGTGGAGAAGGAACGCATCATCGTCGTGTATCCCGAGGGCACGTCCAGGCGATCGTTCGTTCGTCTGTTGACATGGAATGCCGGCCATTGCTGCGGCTACGCGATGGAGAATCGCATCGACGACGTCGGGTTCATCGGCGCGCTGCTGGACACGCTCGCCGCCCACTATCCGGTCGACGCGTCGCGCATCTATGCCACCGGCATGTCCAACGGCGCGATGATGAGCCATCGAGTGGGTCGTGAGCTGTCGCATCGCATCGCCGGCATCGCTCCTGTTGTCGGTGCGCTCTTTGGCGATGAGCCACCTCCTGCTCGGCCCGTTTCGGCGCTCATGATCAACGGGATGCTCGACAAATCCATCCCCGCAAACGGCGGACCGACCGGCGGACGCTCGGCCGCGTGGGATGGCGTTCCCACCGCGCCGAACATCGCGCAGGGTACCTATTGGGCGCGAGCGAACAATTGTGCGGCCGCGCCAGTCGTTCAGGACGCGGCCACGGTCACGCGCACGCGCTACGAGTGCCCAACGGGGCGACGGGTGGAACTTGTTCAGCTCAAGGATCAAGGACACGCCTGGCCCGGTGGACAACGCGGCAGCGCGCAAGGTGACAAGCCCGGCGCGTCGATGGATGCGACTGAGGTGATTTGGGCGTTCTTCGCATCGGTGCGCAAGCAGTAGCGGATCACGAATGCAACGAGGGTGACGCGGGGCCCGGCAGGCGGTGCGAAATGCCCTGACGGGAAAGCGTCCGGCGCGCGAAGTTGTGAGCGTCCCGACACCCCCCCGCAATCGCCGCGACCCATGCACTTGCTTCGCACCGCTGTCGCTTCTCTTTCGATTCTCCCTTCGCTCGTGATGGCGCAGTCGTCGGCGTCAACGCGTCCGGTCATGCCCATCGACTTCGTGAATTCCGCGGAGTTCGGGTGGTTGGCGAAGCCGGTGCTGGCGAGTCGCGTGCTGGACGACATGACGCAGCCGGCGAAGTGGAAAATGACCGGCGCTGGCACGTTGTCGTTTCCGGAAACACCTCGCATGGGCGACATGCGCGCGTTGCGCATCGACATGAAGCTCAATCAGGGTGCGAACATTCCGGAGCGTCCACGGCTTCCGGCCATCAACCTGCAACGCGGGTTCGACAACGAAGACTGGCGCGAGTACAACCGGTTGTCGCTCTGGGTGCGTCCGGACTTCAAGGGTGTTCCCGTATTGCCGTTTCAGGTCGTGATACACAATGAGGGAGTCGAGAAGGTGCCTGATCGGTACAATCGCGAGGGCACGCACGTCATCACACTCGCTGCGAACGGATGGCAGCAGATTGTGTGGGAGATCGAGCCGCTCGCGCGCGATCGCATCACACGCATCGAAGTCGGCTACTTCGTGAACCGCATGCTCGCCGGTCCTGATGACCACGTGGCATTCGAGATCGGGCGCATCGAGCTACAGAAGGTCGTTCCCGATCAACACACCGGCTGGACGCTTGCGCCGGGCAAGATCGCATTCAGTCACAGCGGCTATCAGAACGGCACATCGAAGACGGCCATCGCGAACGGACTCTCGGCCACCAGTTTCGACCTCGTGCGGGTGAGCGACAACGCGTTCGGTGAAGTTGTCCTGCGCAAGCCGATCGAGACCGTGCGTGCGGCGCAGGGTTCGTTCCAGCAACTCGATTTCTCGTCGTTCGACCGACCCGGCAGTTACGTGCTGCGCGCCGGTAGTGTGACCACCAAGCCGTTCCGCATCGGTGACGACGCGTGGAAGGCGTCGATCTGGAAGACGCTCAACTTCTTCTACGGCAATCGCTGCGGCTTCGATGTTCCGGGCATTCACGGCATCGATCACCAGGACTGGTTTGCCACGCTTGGCGACAAGCGCATCCCGATGGGTGGTGGTTGGCATGACGCCGGCGACCTGTCGCAGGGTGTCATCAACACCGGCGAAGGCACCTACGCGATGTTCGCGCTTGCCGACAAGATTTCAGAGGACGGCAATGATCCCGAACTCGTCGCGCGCCTGATCGAGGAGGCGAAGTGGGGACTCGAGTGGGTGCTGCGCGTGCGGTTCGCGGGCGGATATCGCATCGGATTCGGCAGTCATAACTTCTGGACCAACAACATTGCCGGCGATGCTGACGACAGGACTGTAGAGGCCAAGAACAACCCCAACGCCAACTACATCTCCGCTGCCGCAGAAGCCATCGCCTACCGCGTACTCAAGGATCGCGACCCCGCGCTTGCTGAGCGCAGTCTGCGCATTGCGCGTGAGGACTGGGACTACGCGATCGTTGGCGTCGAGGGCCCGTCTACCTGGCACACGCCAGCCTTCGCCGCGTCGCGACAGGAAATGGCCGGCATCGGGATTACCGCATCGCTCGAACTGTTTCGCGCGACGGGCGAGGCGCGCTATCGCGACAAGGCGGTCGAACTCGCGCGTGTGGTGATGGGGTCGCAGCAAGTCACCCGGGTTGGCTCGACGTTCCCGCTCTCAGGATTCTTCTACACTGGCCCCGATCGCGACACGATCTTCCATCAGTTCCATCGGGCTGCAGACCAGGCATCCATCGTCGCGTTGACGCAGCTTGTCGAGGCGCTTCCCGATCATCCCGACTGGATGCCGTGGTACGCCACGATTGCGCGGTACGCCGAGTACCAGAAGCGGAGCGCAACGATCACGGCGCCGTACAGTGTGCTTCCGGCGTACGTCTACCGCGTAGTGGACAGCGTGCAAGTGCCCGACTCCGGCGGGCGATACATGGAGAAGCAAAGCGAGTACGCCGCCCAGGTACGCGCGGGCACGCCGATGGGTAACGGCTGGTTCCTGCGCACATTCCCGGTGTGGTTCCAGCGGCGCGGCAACTACGGCGTGCTGTTGTCGCAGGCGAAAGCACTCTCCGCTGCATCTCGCCTGCGCGGCGACAGCGCGGGACTCGATCTCGCGCAGCGTCAGGCGCAGTGGGTCGTAGGTCGTAATCCATTCGCACAGAGCACGATGTACGGCGAAGGATACGACTGGGCGCAGCAATACAGCGTGTCGTCCGGCGATCTCGTAGGCTCACTGCCGGTGGGAATGCAGAGCCGAGGCGTTACCGACCTTCCCTACTGGCCTTCGCAGAACCTGTACGTCTACAAAGAAGTGTGGGTGCACTCCAACAATCGCTGGTTGTGGCTCATGGAGGACCTGCTACCTCCCGCTCATGCGACGTCCGCGCCGTCGTTCACGCTCACCAGCGCCGCCGCGTCCAATGGAGAGATCACCGTTCGCCTCACGGTGACTGGCACCGGCGCGCACACCTATACACTGCGCACGGAGAACTTTCGGGTGGCGTCTCCGACACGATCGGTTACGCTCAACGCCGGAACGCCAGCGACGATCGAGTGGAAGGGTCGCCGCACAGCGGCCGACGCGCCCTGGATGGTGGTTGCAATGGAAGAGGGCACACCGTCGCGACGGCGCGAACTGTTCGTGCAGTGAGCAACGCAACCGGTTCCCGCTGGCCGATTCCACTCGGCGCCATTCTCGTGCACCTCGGCATCGGCTCGGTATACGCGTGGAGCACGCTCAACCGGCCGATCCTCGCATCGTTGCCCGGATTGCCGTGGTGGGCCAATCCTCCGTACACCACGTTCACCTCGGCGCTGGTGCTGCTCGGCTTGAGTGCGGCAATCTTCGGCCCATGGGTAGAACGACACGGCGCACGCAAAGCCGCTCGCGTCGCTGCGCTGTGTTTTTGCAGCGGACTTTGTCTTGGTGGCATCGGCCTGACGGTGCAGCAGCCGTTGTTGTTGTTTCTCGGGCTGGGCATCCTGTGCGGCATCGGATGCGGCATCGGCTACATCTCGCCGGTCAGCACTCTTGTGCGATGGTTCCCTGATCGCCGTGGCATGGCCACCGGTTTCGCGATCATGGGGTTTGGTGGGGGCGCGTTCCTGGCCGGGTATGCAAACGCATTCCTCATCGAACGTGTCGGTGTTGCCAACGCCTTGTTCGTGCTGGCTGCACTCTACCTGGTCATCATGCTCGCTGGAGCGCAGTTGCTGCGACCAGCGCCGGTGTCTGCTGCGCAACTTGGCGTGACGGCGGAAATCCAGATCCAAGGCCTCGCGCGTCGGGAAGCGCTGCGCACGCCCCAGTTCTACTTGCTGTGGGGAATCCTGTGCATCAACGTCACAGCGGGCATCGGCATTCTCGCCCAGGCCAGCCCCATGATGCAGGACCTCTTCGGCAAGACGCCGAAGGAGGCCGCTGCCGTCGTAGCGGTCATCAGCGTGTTCAACGCGTGCGGCCGGCTGATGTGGTCGAGCGCGTCCGACATCATCGGGCGTCGCAACACCTACCTGCTGTTCTTCGCCGCACAGGTCGTGCTGTTCCTGCTGATTCCGCGCTTTGCGATGGTTGGCGCGTGGATCCCGTTTCTCGCGTGCCTGTTGACGGTGTTCACCATGTACGGCGGCGGATTCGCGACCATTCCTGCGTTTCTCTCGGATCTCTTCGGCACGCGGAATGTCGGCGCGATTCACGGAGCGCTGCTCACCGCATGGAGTGTCGCCGCCGTGGTAGGACCAGTGATCATCACCGAACTGTCGGAGCGCGCGCGAGCTGCGCTGGCACCGGGCATGTCCAAGGTTCACATCTACGACCAGTCGATTCAGCTGCTCGCAGGGCTGCTGGTGGTTGGCCTGCTTCTGACACTCTCGGTGCGGCCTCTCACGAAGACCAGGTGAACGCGAGCGCTTCCGGAACGCTGTGAACGAACTGGCGAAGGCGATGTCAAGCGAGGAGATTCCTCCGTCGTGACTTCCTCCACGCAATCTCGTCTCGCCCGCGCCCTCTCCGACCGCTATCGCGTCGAACGCGAGATCGGTGCGGGTGGCATGGCTACCGTGTTCCTCGCGCACGACCTCCGCCACGAGCGCGACGTCGCCATCAAGGTGTTGCATCCCGACCTCGGTGCGGCGCTTGGCGGTGAGCGGTTCCTGAGCGAGATCCGCACGACGGCGCGGCTGCAGCATCCGCACATTCTGCCACTGCTCGACAGCGGTGCAGCCGACACGCTGCTGTACTACGTCATGCCGCTCGTGACCGGCGAGACGTTGCGCACGCGACTCGAGCGCGAAAGACAGTTGCCGGTGGACGACGCTGTCCGAATCGCACGCGAGGTGGCGAGTGCGCTCGAGCACGCGCACAAGCAGGGCGTGATCCACCGCGACATCAAGCCCGAGAACATCCTACTCCAGGATGGCAGCGCGCTGGTGGCGGACTTCGGGATCGCACTCGCGGTGCAGCACGCAGGTGGCCAAAGGCTGACCCAAACGGGATTGTCACTCGGCACGCCGCAGTACATGAGTCCCGAGCAGGCGACTGGCGAACGCACCATCGATGCCCGCAGCGACCTGTACGCGCTCGCCGCGGTGACGTACGAAATGCTCGCTGGCGAACCGCCGTTCACCGGGCCGAGCATGCAGGCAATCGTGGCGCGCCTCATGACGGAAGAACCCCGCGGGTTGATCGCGCAGCGCAAGGCGATCCCGCCCGGTGTCGAAGCTGCGGTGCTCAAGGCGCTCGAGAAGCTGCCTGCCGATCGTTTTGCGTCGGCCGCGGAGTTTGCGACCGCGCTCGGCGATCGCACGGCGACCACCGCACAGGCATCGGCATTCGCGCGACGCGACACGCGCACGTCGCGGCTGACGGTGGCTGCCGCTGTACTGGCAGCGCTTGGGCTCGGAACAGCGGCTTGGAGCCTGTCGCGCACCGCACCGACGCCGGAAGTGATTCGATATCGCGTTGTCGCCGATTCGGTATCGGCGGAGCGCACATGGACTGGCGACGTAAGCATTTCGCCTGACGGACGCACCATCGCACGTCGCGGTGGACGGGCAGAACGGGTCATGCTGCGCCTGCGCGACGCGCTGGACTTCACGCCGCTGCCGGGAACCGAGGGCGCGATGGGTGTGGTGTTCTCGCCTAACGGGTCGCGGATCGCGTTCTACCAGGACGCGCGCCTGGTGCTGATGCCCCTTACTGGCGGCCCCCCGACGGTCATCGCGGATTCGATGCTTGCACCGGAAACGGTGGCGTGGGCCCCCGGCGACGTGATCTATCGCGGCACCGACGACATGCCGCTCGTCATTGCCAGGTGTCCGGCGACCGACTGTCGCAAGCCATCGCGGTTCACCGTGGTGGACACCAGTCGCGGGGAAGTGGCGCACATGCTGCCCGACGTGAGTGCCGACGGGAAGCTGATGATCTTCTCGAGTGAGCTTTCCGATGGCTCGCGAAAGATCGCGCTGCAGCGCACCAACGAGACGACGCACCAGTGGCTCATGAGTGGCGTGCGGGCGCGTTTTGTGGGGAACGCGCACATCGTCTACTCCACCAGCGACGGCAAGCTGTGGGTCGTGGCGTTCGATGCCGGGTCGCGGACGGTGAAGGGAGAGCCGTCACTCGTAGCCGAAAACCTGTCTCAAAGCGTCGTCGGACCCACCGACTTCGCGGTGTCCGCCAGTGGGACGCTGGTGTATGGTGAAGAGCGCGGTTCGGAGTTGCGCGAGTTGGTGTGGGTGAATCGTCAGGGCGCACAGACTCCCGTTGACGCATCCTGGCGCGCGGCGTTTGCTTCGCCCGCGCTTTCGCGCGACGGTCGCCGCATTGCGGTGACGATTCGCGAAACCGGGAAGGGATCGATCTGGATACGCGACGAGCGCGGCCCCGCCACGCGACTCACGAGCGGCCAGAATGCTGCCGACCCCTCATGGAGTCCCGATGGACGCACCATCACCTTTCTCGTCACGGGAAGCGCGGCGAACGCGGGCGATGTGTGGCGACAGCCGGTCGATGGCAGTGACATCGCGTCGCGTTTCCTCCGCGCCGACCGACCGTTGTCGGAGCACGTGTGGCTGCCCGACGGCAACGGATTGATCGTGCGAACCACGACACCGGCTGTGGGGCACGGGGACTTGCTGGCGACGCGCGCACTCACCGATACGCTTGCCACGCCGTTGTTGTCGACTGAACGTTCGGAGTACTCGCCGGCGGTTTCGCCTGACGGACAGTGGCTGGCCTACGCTTCCAACAGCTCCGGGCGATTCGAGGTGTACATCGCCCCGCGCGCAACCCCGGAGCGTGCACGGGTGGTGAGCTCGGGTGGTGGCAGTTCACCGCGCTGGGCGGCAGACGGCCGCTCGCTCTACTACCTCAACACCGCCACGCAGTTGCTGGAAGCCCGCGTGAGCACGACACCGACACTGCGGGTGGAGGGTTCACGCGTACTGTTCGATGCGACGCCGTTCGTGCAGACCTCACTGTCGCGGCGCAACTACGATGTGGCACCGGATGGACGCTTCCTGTTTGTTCGCCGAACGGACGACACGCGCGCCGGGACGATCGTGGTAGTGGAGAACTGGGCGACGTCACTGGCCACCAAGCAATAGCCTGGCCGTGTTCGCAGAAAGCACATGAACTAACACGAGCGCTGGCCGCGAACGCGTCAGCCTTTTGCCAGTGCACTCGCGAGGCGCAGCCGCATCTCATGTCCGTCGCGCGTCGGCAGCACGCGCGGCACGTCATCACGACTGATCTTCGCCTGGATGAACACCGGCCCCTGCGCACGATGCAGCGCGTCCCGCACGCTCGGTGCCTCGGTGATGTCCGACACGAGTCGTGATTCCTTGAATGCGCACGAACGCGCGATGGCCACGAGATTCACGCCGGAACTCGTATGACTAGCCTGCATGCCCGTCTCGCCATAGCGCTCGTTGTCCAGCACCACGATCGATAGGTTCTCCGGCTGCTTCACACCGATCGTGGCAAGGCTGCCCAATCCCATGAGCATTTCACCATCACCGGTGATCACAACTACACGCCGGTTCGGTTGTGCGAGTGCGATTCCGAGGCCGATCATCGCCGTGCCACCCATCCCGCCCCACTGATACACGTTGAGCGGATGATCACCCGCAGCCGCGACATCGTACGTCGCGGAACCCAGTCCGCTCACCACAATGAGCTCACCGCGATCCGCCAGCAGCGCAGCGACGAACGCTCGGCGATCGAGCGGCGAGGTGGGCATCATTTCACCCACTGCTTGCGACCGATCAACCGCTGCGAAAGCAGCACCGCGACGGCCAGGTTGCCGTTGAAGGCCATGTCGCATGCGGCACCAACGACGGCATCGACATCCTCCGCCTTGTCGACGCGATAGGTGAGGAATCCGCAGCTCTCCATCACCGTCTGCGTGATCGACCCCATCGGCACCTGCCACGGGTTGAACTCGGCGAACTCGCCGCGCATCGTCACGAGCACGAGACACGGCACGCCGAAGCCGCGCACGATCGAGAACATGTTCACGCAGTTGCCGACGCCGCTGCTCTGCATCAGCATGGCTGCGCGCTGAGAACCTAGCGCGGCGCCGACAACGAGCCCGACACCTTCCTCTTCGGTCGTGAGCACGACGTCCGCGATGGCCGGATCATCGATACAACGCTGGATCAGGCGCGTATGTCCCGCGTCGGGCACGTAACCAACTTGCCGGATTCCAACGCGCCGAAAGTGCGCAAAAATCGCGTCGGGCCACTGATCTCCAGGTGCGGCCCCATCGCGCACACCGCTGCCCTCGCTGTCGACGGACGTCGTCAATGTGGCCAGAGCCAGCCGAAGAAGCCCGCCGTGAGCAGCGCGTAGATGAGTCCATCGATCGTCGCGCGAAGCGTGAGGCCGAAACCCTTGCCAAACCAGATGTGGGATTGCCACAGCGCGCCCGCATAGCCGAGGAACGCTGCGAGGGCCACGACCTTGAAGACGCTCATGTATTCCGCACCTGGCGGAAGTGCGAGGCACGCGACACACCCAGCCAACGCCGAAATGATCAGCACATAGATGAACCACTGCAGGAGCAGCGGTCCCATTGGCGTCATGCCGTTCGGCATCACCGTGAACACGATCTTCGGCCCGCGCTCGGCTTTCGCCTTGAACTCCGGCGTTCCCATGTCCTTCATGTCCGCGGGATGCGGGATCATGTAGTCACCGGGCATCAGGTTGAACGGACGGATCGCATCCGACAACGCGTCCTGGTTTGGCGGCCCCGGATAGTCGTTCTTGTGGAACCCGCTGATCATGTGGCTCACCGAACTGGCGATGAACACGGCGACCGCAGACAGTATCGTGGGCAGCCAGAGATCGAGCATGTCAGTCATCTCTCATGACGGGGACGTCGCCACGCCACGCCGTCGCGGCGCTGGTCGACCCGACGAACGTGCGGGCCAGCGTTGCAATCGTCAAGCGCGCATTGATTCGCGCCGCGATTCGTGCCGCGATTCGTGCCGCGCGCGACCTATCGCTTCTTCCTTCCCGTTCGTTTCGATGCGGCCTTGCGCACGGTTCCCGACTTCGTGCCTGTCGTGAGGGGCACGCCTGGCGAACTCCCCTCGTCCTTGCCGGTCGGCGTGTCATTCACGACGTCGGCGCGACGGAGCACAACCGGCACCGCGAATCCGTCCATACCCTTGATCGAGAACTCGCCAGCGTACCCGACGCCGGCGGACAACTTCGGGTCAATCGCCATCGTCACGTTGATCACCCGCTGTTCGCCTGGACCGAGATCGACGCGCGCGGGATCGAACACGGGCTTCACGCCAACTCGCGTGCCCGCTGCATCGTTGAACTCGGAGGACACGAACTCGCACGACAACTGACGCCCGAGATCATTCGTCACCAGAAAGGCGCCGCGCACCGCCTCGCCCGATGCGCCCTCCATCACCAGTGCGCCGGCGCTTGCATCCATCTCGCCGGTCGTTTGCGGGTTGTGCGGGTCACCACTGAGGACATCCGAGATGCTGCGCACGTACTCGAGAGTCAGGTCCATCCAACCCTTGTAGAACTTGGCGTTGGCCTGGACCGCACGCTTCATCATCTCCGACATATCGATTCCGTCAGCCATCCTTCGTTCCCGGCTGGCGTGTGGCGTTGCAGGGGCGCGGGCAGTAGAAATGGTCGTACCAGTGGTGCACGTTGTCGGCGCAATCGTCGATTTCGATATCGCAGCCGCACGTGACCAGTCCGCATTCACCCACCGTGACCTCCACACGCACGAAGTGATCGCGACAGCCGCGAATGATCACCGGCCCCGACAAGCGCTCGCCGGTGTTGATCCCATCCGGCACCTGTACAGTGACGTTCATCGTTGCCCGTTCCTGCGGGCCAAGGCTCATCGTCGTCGGTGAGAACGTCATCCATCCGGCGAGCTTGCCAAGTCCTGTGATCAGAACGACCTGCGGACGCCATCCGCAATTCAGGATGTGCAACCTGATGTTGGCCTTGTTGCCCGGCATCAGCGTGAGCCGGCAAGTTCCCTCGTGCTTGGGTTCCCAGCATGGCGTTGGGATCGCGCAGCCACACGATGTCCGATCGAGTGCGCCGCCGACAACGGATGTGGCGAGTTGCGTTGGCAACTCCAGGAACTTGGCGATTGAGTTGCCGAGTGCGAGTGTCGGCAGTTTGGAGGAAGGCATGGTCATGGGGTGGCCTTTACCGGGTTGGGCCGTGAGCTGCTGACAATGCTCGCGACGATCTCATGCGACACGGGTCCGAGGTCCCACGAACCGGTGTATGTGCGTCCAGCGGCCACCGAATCAGGTACGTCGAGCACGCACTTGAGCTCACGCTCTTCGCCCGCGCGGAGAGGGCCCGCGCCCGAGCGGACACTAACGCGCCCCTCGCCGCCATGGCTCACGCGAAGCTCCTCGAAGAACTTCTCGGCACGCAGCTCGCCGCGCGCCAGGGGAGCGCGCAACGAACGCCCCAACGCGCGCTCCTGACTGTCGGCGTCGTCGAGGTCGAACGTTGCCGCCTTGGGAATTTCGATGGGGACATTGCCGCCATTCGCAACGGTGATGGCAAACGACGCACTCGAAGCCGGCGACACGGTAAGCAGTGTTTGCTCCGGCTCGATGCTGACGCGCGACTTCGACTCAACCTGTACGACAATCGGTCGCGGCTTGCCGCCCAGCGTCGCTTCCCCGTTGTAGGAACCTGGCGGGGTCACGTCAGGAAGCTGCAGACGAATTTCACACTTGCCCGGTGTGACTGGACGGAGCGAGGCGAGGAAGATGCTCGGCTGCTTCTCGAAGCTGACAGCGACCGAGATCACATCGGGGCTGCCGACATCGAGCGCCACGATCGCGCGCACATTGCGTGGCGGGCCGGAGAGCGTCAACGCGTCGACGCGGACGCCAGTCATTTGTTGCCGACGCGAAGCACGGCGCCGACGACCTGGCCGCCTTGAATGTTGGGATTCGTCGCAGTACGTGGACCACACTGCTCGCACGGATTGGCGACGTACGGCTCGGTGATGACCTGCGCTTCGCCACACAGGTTGAGCGCAGCAAGTTCGACACCAAGCACCGAAAACCCGAGGCGGAAGTTCGCCGGGATGTGCACACGCAGCGATGGAATTTCGCGAATGCGCAGGTTCACATCGGGAAGGCTGCTGACACCAACGGAAAAGCTGCTGGGAATGCCCGCGAGCGTCACCGGCCCGACGGGCCCAACGTCCGTGATGCTGAAGTCGGGAAGCGAACTCACCGCGACTGGCGGCGTCGAACCCACGATGACCGGTGGCACGTAGAACACGGACGCATTGACATGAGGCAGTGTGTCGATGTCGACATCCACCATTTTTGTTACATGAACATTCGTTGCCATGTGAACATCCGCGTTTGGCAGGGTGATCCGTTGACCCGCTGCTCGTCGACGCACTCGCGCGTTGACGATACGAGAAATCGCGCAGCAGCGTCAAGACTGAATTGCGAGCGAACACAACTGTACGAATGACTCTTGCGCGTTTCTCACCGCAATCACACCATGTGCATGCACGGATTGAACCATGCAACGAGGACATGTGATGACACCTGCGCATTGGAACGCGACTGTTGTGGACTCTCCGGAATCGGAGCCGTACGCCTTCGTTGGCGACCTCGTCGTTGCGGTACGGACACCGCGCTCGCGCGATTTTGTCACGGTAGAGATCGCTGCCGCATCACACGCGATGACGGCCGTGAATCATTTCGGCGACGTGCGATTCTCGTCCAAGCCGTCACCGTGCCTTGACGATCAGTGGCACGGTGAGGTGCGGCTTGGCGATCCGGTGCAGTTCAATGTGGACGGCGCGTCGTACCGCCTGACGCTGGCTCAACTCTCCGCGCACCAGGCAGGCCTGCCATGGGTCACCTGTGATTTTGTCCTCGAACGGCAGTGAGTCGCCGCGGCCGCGCGCGTCGCGGAAGCGGAAGAGCCATCAACCCGCGTTTGACGCGATTGTCGTAGGCGGCGGCCCAGCGGGCGCCGTCATGTCGTGGTCGCTTGCCAGGCGCGGCCTGCGCGTGCTCACGCTCGATCGCGCGCACTTCCCGCGAGAAAAGGTGTGCGGCGACTTCGTGGAACCACGAGGGCTGCGCATCCTGCAAACGATGGGATGCCTCGGCGAGCTCGAGTCCACGTCACCGCTCGCCATCACGCATGTCAACCTTGTGCTCAATGGCAAGGCGGCGTATCGCGGCCGGATTCCCTTCTATGCCGGACAGAAGGAGCTGCCTCAGCACGGCTACATCATCCCGCGTGAATCGCTGGACCAGCGCATCCTCGAATCGGCAGTGTCGGCCGGCGCAGTGCTGCAGGAAGGCTGTCAGGTCACGGCCGTGGAGCGCGCCGATAACGTCATGGTCGTGCACTATCGCGATGCCGGCGGCGAGCAGACGGCCTCCGCGCCAATCGTCGTTGGTGCCGACGGTACGCACTCAGTTGTCGCGCGGTCATTCGGACAGCTCAACGACGATCCGCGCTACATGGCGGTGTCGCAGCGTGCGTACGTGGAGGGCGTTGAGGTCGCTGATGGCGAAGCGGCGTTCGTGTTCGACCAGGACCTGTTCCCCGGCTACGGGTGGATGTTCCCGATGTCGAATGGCCGCGCCAACGTGGGGGTCGGCATCCTCGCGGAGACGCGGGACAAGGACAAGATCAGCGTACCGAAGCTGTTTGCGACGTTCCTGCAGAAGCTGACGACGCTGCATCCGGGCTGCCGGAACATCCGCCTTGCTTCGAAGCCGATTGGTGGAATCGTGAAGACGTATGGCGGGCACGGCCCGAATCACTTCGACGGCGGCATTCTCATTGGCGACGCAGGTTGCTTCGTGGATCCCATGACCGGCGAAGGAATCACGCCAGCGGCGGAGTCGGCGCTTCTCGGCGCCGAGGTGATTGCCGACGCGCTCAATCGCGGGCGAACAGACGCCGCTGCGTTGTCCGCGTACCGGCGCAAGTTTCAGGCGTACTTTGATCCAGCAATGTGCTACCTGGATTTCGTTGCCTGCGTCATGCGCAATCGCCACTTCGGACCCTACTGGCTCGGCGTCGTGGCGCGCGGCTGTGAGATGGCCATGCGCGATGAGTCGTTCGCGCGACTGAGTGGTGCGGCCTTTGGCGGACTCGATGTAAGGCCCTTCGATATCGTGAGTCGCATGTGGCAGAAATCCGCAGCGCTCATCACGTCCGACTGGGAAAAACTCGGCACCGGGCTGGCGTCCGGTCGATTGCCGAACGTCTCGGTGATGGGTGACATCGGTCGCTGGTCCACGGGCTGGTGGGGTTCACTGGCTGAAGATCCGAAATGGCACGCGCGCTGGATGGGTGACGTCGGGCGCAAGTGGCTCTCACTCGCCAGGACAACGCGGCTGCGCGATCCGCGCGGACAGGCCACGGTGCACCTGCGTCTCAAGGAATTGCAGCCGTCAGGCTGACAGTCGCCGCGTGTTGCGCACGAGGTTGATGAGCGTGTCGGGAACTCGCGCGACACGCACGGCTTCCGCTTCGGCTTCGGCCGCAATGCCGTCGAGATAGCGCTCGGCCACGGGCAGCGCCGCTTCCATCTTCTCCAGCAGCACCTGCAATCCTTCGGGCGTCGGATTGCGGAAGAGCATGGCGACTTCGGGATCGCGAATCGCAATCGCTGCCGGAAGGGTGAGAATGCCGTCACGCAGATCCTCCTCGCCACCGCCGCCGAGTGCCACCGCGCCTTTTACATCGCCCACATCATCGCAGCCGTGGTACAACATGCCGAGTAGTCCGCCGAATCGACGCAGCTTCTCGTCTCCAGTGCCAAGACACGCAGCGGCCTCGAACATGCTGCCGGTATCTTCGCCGGCAATGATGCGCCAGTCCTCCACGCCAAGCGGTTGGCGCCGCAGTCGCCACTGCAGTGTTTCTGCGGCGGCGAGTCGCCGGAACAACTCGGCGATGATCCGGATTTCGAACGGTTTGCCGTCCACGAGTTCGAAGGCATCCGCGGTGATGTAGCCTGACGCCATGAGCGCAGGGAGCAACCCGAACCGGCAATGCAGCGTGAGCACGCCGCGCCGAAAGCGTGACCGGTCGAGGATGTCGTCGACGATGAGCGAGACATTGTGCACCATCTCGATCGCGGCGGCGGCGCGAATGGTTTCGTCGCCGACTGGTTCTTCCGAGACGGCCGTGTGGCACGCGAAGAGAGTGACCGGGCGAAAGTACTTCGAGCGACCGAGAAACTGCCACGCGAGCATCGGCTTCACTTCGTCGTTGCCGCGCGCGGCCCACTCGTGAAGAAACGTCTTCAGGAGTTCGAGTTCCTTGTCGAAGCCTTCGGCCATGACGAGGCCGGCCGGCGCCTCGTTGGGCGAAACCGCGGTTGCCAAACGCTACTCAGGTCAGGCTTTTGCGCGTCCGGCGCGCCTGCGGCGCGTGGCGGCCTTGCGACTGGACGCCCCACCAGCGGGGCGCGAACTCGGTGGGTCCTTCTCTTTCTTCTGCGCCGCGAACTTGTCGAGCTCCTCGATGAAATGCGCGGCAGTGTGACGCGGAATCTCCGTGAGCGAACGCACGCTGGCGCGTCCGGCATCGAGTAACTCGAGCACCACATCGCGTGACTTCGGATCGTCGGTGTTGATCGACGCAAGGGTCTTCGTGGCCGATTGCACGAACGTACTGGTGTGATCGATCCACTCGGTCCAGAACGTGATCCCGGCCTTGAGGGCGGCGAGCTGCACTTCGATCGCATCCGTGAGGAGGGCGCGAAGGTCTTCTTCGCGAGTCGAGTCGGTGTCGGCCATGCCTTGCTCCAATGTACTCAGAGTAAAAACCGCGCATGTCGCTTCAGTATCGTGCGCACCGTGATGGAGTGCAACAGCCAACGCGCCTGACATCGAGGAAAATGCAGTGCGGCGAGCTCAGGTGTCAGCAGTTGCCACCGCCTGCGACCAATCGCATGTTCACACGGGCAAGAGCAAGTTCCGCAGCCTTATTGATGAGGTGCCTGTCATGCGTTTTTCGCCATCGAGCTCCGCCGTGCTCGGTACCCGTGCGGCCGCCCTGATCATCATGTTGTTTGCACCCGCCCGCCACGTGCGTGCGCAAGCCGACACCGAAGTGCTCAGCAACGCGACTGTCGTGCAAATGGTCGCCGGCAAGCTTTCAAAGAACCTGATCACCGGCAAGATCAACTCGGCGCGTCCGGGATTCGACATGTCGTCTGATGGGATCGTGTCGCTGGTCGGCTTCAAGGTCGATCAGGACATCATCAAGCTGATGCTTCAGGTCGCCGACAACGCTCGGCGCAGCGGCAATGCGCCGTCGACACTCGTGGGCATGGACGAAGTGCTGACGAACGAGATTGTGGTGCGCATGCTTGGCGCGAAAGTACCGAAGCAGATCGTGCTTGCGAAAATCCAGGTGTCGCGTTCGGCGTTCGATGTTACTGCGACGGGACTGGTGAGCCTGAACACCAGTAAAGTTCCCGAGGACGTCATCAAGGCGATGATGTTGCCGCCTGCGCCACCGGTTCAGGCTGCGCCGATTCCGGTGAAGGAAGCGCCAGCTCCTGCCGCTGCTGCACCTGCCGCGGCAAAGACGGCAACCAAAGCCGATAGCGCCGCGAAGAAAGCCGCCGCGCCGACCAAGGCGCCAGCGAAGGTGACGCCTCCGCCAACCAAGAAGCCGCCGGTTACACCGCCGGCGCCCTGAACCCTTCCCTCTCGGGAGCAGCGGACGCGTCGAAAACGACATGGTCATTCCACCATAGTCGCTCGACGAATTCTCGCACGCGCTCGTCCTCCCACTCGCGGGCGAGCTCGGCGACGGTGCGCGTTCCGATAGCGTCGAAGAAACGCCTCTCGGCCGCGTCGATCACCATGTGAATGTCTCGGAAGGTGTGGGTGCGGTTGATCAGCACGCCCGCGGCGTCAGGCGGCAACTGCTCCTCCACACACATCGTCTCCGGCATGCGGATAGGCACGTAGCTGCGCCACCCATCGCCGTCGAAGCTCACGTCGCGTGACGTATCAGGCCGATCGTTGCGGTACGCCACCAGGTTGTGCCGCACCATCGTGCCACGAAACAGTTCAACCGCTGCGAACTGTTCAGGCAGCGGCTTCTCCATGATTCGCGATGTCTGCGCCAGGCGCGTCATCGCGCCACACCGCGGACTGTATGGCGCTTGCTTCAACCAGCGTCCGAACGTCAAGCCTCCGCGCTCCAGAAACTCGTAGAGTTCGGGCACGGCGTAAGCACGATCCTGCGGATGCAGCAACGCGTCGGCCAAGCCCGCTTCTTCACGAAAGTCAGGGGACGCGCGCAGCACTGCACTCAGTGGATGACCCGGCGGCAGCACGCCGAGCGCGCGGTTCAAGTCCTGAATGCCCTCGTCGGTGGCAGGAATCCCCGCCAATCGGCAGAACTCCTGCAGCATGTAGATGCCGGCGCGTCCGTAGGGCGCATACACCATCAGGTGCATTGCACCGTTCGGCCTGAGCACCTCGCGCAGCGCGCGAACTCCGGCATCCGGGTCGACGAGGTGGTGAAGCACGCCCGTGCAGACCACCTGGTCGAACATCATGGCAAGGTCACCGACACGCTCGACTGGTAGCTGATGCACCTCGAGGTTGTCGAGCTTGTAGGTGCGCTTGAGTTCTTCGGTATGACGAACGCTCATCGTGCTGAAGTCGATACCGACAACTCGTGCCGCAGGCCATCGCATGGCATGCTTCGCGGCCTGCGATGTGCCGCATCCAGCAATCAGGATGCTGTGGTCGTCGCGATAGGGACGCGTCGGCCAAAAGAGATGATAGTCGGCACGACGTCTATCCCGATCCTCCCAGACCTCCCGGTATTTCTTGAGGTCGTGTACCGGCGGCGGATACGGATAGCGTTCGTAGAAGTCCTGGACGTGCGCTGTCACGAGCTCACAGGTCGCCCCCGGTAAACCACATGGCGTACCGGGGGGCCGTTTTCATTTCGCACACACTACTTGCCGCTGCCACCAGCAGTCTGGAGCTTTTCCAGCACCTGATCGAGCGAGAAGCTGCCGACCTTTTGACTCGGCGGGAACTCCTTGAACGTGCTGATGAACTGTCCAACGATGATCTGGGCCGGAATCAGCATGAATGTTCGATCGATGCGCCAACGAGGATATCCGGTAGCGGAATGCTCGGCGACCTCGAACGGGTCCATTCGCAGGTTGATGATCTTCGGGAGCCGCAGCGCCACGAACGGCTCCTGCCACACATCGAAGCCATGCGCGCGCTGCTCCTGGAAAATGATCTTCCAGTTCATGTAGCGCAGTCCCACCACCGAGCCATCGTCGTTCCAGTAGAAGAACTCCTTGCGCGGTGTTGGGGCCTTGCCGGCGAGTGCATCGGTGACGTTGTAGCCATCGAGATGCACCTTGAAGGTTTCGTTGCCAACCTTCATGCCCTTGAGCAATTGCTCCTTGACATCGGGCACGCCTGCGGCCGCGAGGAGCGTCGGCAGCATGTCTTCGTGTGAGAAGAGGTCGTTGTTGACCGAACCGGGTTCGATCACGCCGGGCCACTTGATCGCGCACGGCACGCGATAGCCACCTTCCCAGTTCTCATTCTTCTCACCGCGGAATGGCGTCGTACCGCCATCGGGCCAGCCGAACACTTCCGCGCCGTTGTCGGTGGTATACATGACGATGGTATTCTCGTCCAGGCCGAGCGCTTTCAGCTTGTCGAGCAGCTCACCGACCATGCCGTCGTGTTCCACCATGCCGTCCGCGTACACACCGAGGCCCGTCTTCCCGACGGACGACGGCTTCAGGTAGGTGTTGATGTGCATGCGCGTCGAGTTCCACCAAAGGAAGAACGGCTTGTCCGCGTCCTTCGCTTTTTCCAGGTACTCGAGCGAAAGCTTGAGCGTCTCCTCGTCAATCGTCTCCATGCGCTTCTTGCCCAGCGGGCCCTTGCTTTCGATCTTCTGCGTGCCGTCGGGGTTGGCCCATGTGTGGATGACGCCGCGTGTCTTGAATCGCTCGACCAGCGCCGGATCCTTGAAGTAGTCCACGTTCTCGAACTCTTCCTCGGCATTCAGGTGGTAGAGCGAGCCCATGAACTCGTCGAAACCATGCGCGGTGGGAAGCGTTTCGTCGGCGTCACCCAGGTGGTTCTTGCCAAACTGCGCCGTCATGTACCCCTGCGCCTTGAGAAGCTGCGCGATGGTGACATCGCGCGCCTGCAGTCCTTCCTTCGCACCTGGCAGGCCGACCTTGAGCAAGCCGGTTCGGAAGCCAGACTGACCGGTGATGAAGCACGCGCGACCGGCGGTGCAGCTCTGTTGCCCGTACCAATCGGTGAATAGCGCACCTTCCTTGGCAATGCGATCGATGTTGGGCGTCTTGTAGCCCATCATCCCCAGATTGTAGGCGCTGATGTTCCAATACCCGATGTCGTCTCCAAAAATGACGAGCACGTTCGGTTTCTTCGATTGCGGCATTGGTTCTCTCCCGTGCAGTGATAGTGTGCACCAATTGCTCTGTGGTCACTTCGTCCGGCCATTTGTGTGTCCTAGTCAAGCAATTTGGGCCGTGCGAATGACCCACAAATCATTCAAAGAGCATTGGGCTTGCACACTGTACTGCTGTCGCGGATAAACCTCGTCCATATTCGTGGCATCGTAAAGACGTCCGTTCTTCATGACGTGCTTCGTACCGACGATCAGCGTCGGCGTGTACGCAATGCCCGAGTCCGCCAGCCGCTTGATCGCGTCGGACCGCAACGGATACGTAGGAGCCTGGTCAGACGCTCCCGCGTCGTACGCGTGCATGATCGTCACTGGCGCTCCGCGACGCCATCCAGAGCACCATGGCCGTCAGGGCGCTCAGCACAGGCACCGTTCCGAACGCGTCATGCAACCCCAATGCGCGGGCGTCGACCACACTCGCGCCGCCCGCCAGCGCAGCCGCCATGCGGGCATCGCTGAGCGCGCCGAATCCGACCAGGCCGAGCGCGGTGAACATGTAGAATACGAAGAAGTAGACCGACATCGCCGCCCCGCGCATCTGCGGCTCGACGATATCGTGAATCGTGGCATAGACCGTCGAGTAGTACACGTACATGATCGCGACGGCGACGAACATGCCCGCGCCGAACACCCAGTACGCGCCACGAGGTTGTTGTATCGCGATCCACGCAATGGGCACCGCACAAAGGAGCGACGCGGCCGCGAGAAGTAACCGGCCGCGCGGTGAACGCTTGGCCACGTGATCGCCGAGCCAGCCGCCGCCCAGCATGCCGATGCCGCCACCGAGTCCGAAAATCACCCCGCTGAAGCGATTCGCGATGTCGATGTCGAGCCCGTGATAGCGGATGAGGAACGATGTATGGAACGCGCCGAGCGCATAGGAGATGAGGTTGAAGAGTGCACCAGAGGCGATGATCCACCACATGGTGCGCGTCTTCAGCACGCATTTGATGGACTCCCACGCCCCGCGACGACGCCCCGCGACATCGGGGTCAGCGGCGCCGCGGAGCGGCTCCGGGAGCCGAAGCGCAAGCAGGCCAAGCACGAAGCCCGGTGCGGCGGCAACGAAAAGCGCCGGACGCCAGCCACCCGTTGCCTGTACGATCAACCCGCTCACGACGTAGCTCGCACCCAGCCCGAGCGGCACGCCGAGCATGAAGACGCTGATCGCGCGCGCGCGCTGCGTGACGGGAAACAGGTCGCCGATCAGGGAGTTGGCCGCAGGCGCCGCACTGGCTTCCCCGACGCCAACGCCCAACCGATACACGATCATCGCACCGAAACTCCCTGCGATGCCGGAAAGCGCCGTGAACAGACTCCACACGGTCACGCCCGCGGCCAACACGTGCTTGCGACTGCCGGTATCGGCCAATCGCCCGAGCGGAATACCAACCACGGCGTACAACAGGATGAACGCCGTGCCCAGGCCGGCGAGCTGACCATCCGAGAGCATCCACTCAGCCTTGATGCGCTCGCCGACCGCACCTATGACCTGACGGTCGTAGATGTTCATGAAGTTGATGCCGAACAGCAGCGCGAGTGCCGCCGGCAATCGCGCTGCTGTGGTTTTCGGCGTTGCGGACACCGTCGCCCGCTACGGCTTCTTGAGCTTGTCCCGCGTCGGCGAATCGTCCTCGTTCCACGGGAACGGCGCACCCTTCACCTGCCGCGGATAGACCTCGTTCAGGTTCGTCGCGTCGTAGAGACGTCCGTTCTTCATGACGTACTTGATCGCCATCGTGTTCTGCAGATTGTCGAGCGGGTTTTTGTCGAACACCACGAGGTCCGCCATCTTGCCGACTTCGATGGACCCGATGTCCTTGCTGAGTCCCAGTGTTCGCGCGCCTAGTATCGTGGCGACCTTGAGCGCATCGAACTTCGTCATGCCGTCGCCCATACCGATGTTCCACAGCTCCCAGTGGTAGCCGATGCCCTGCTGCTGTCCGTGTGATCCAACGCCGGCGAGGCCGCCTGCATCGATGAGCTTCTTGATGTCGCCGCCGGCCTGCTTGAACGGATACTGGTTGTCGAGGAACCAACCCGCCTGACCCATCGTGGTGACGGCGCCGGCCGAACCGCCGCGACGAATGATCTTGCCTTCGAGGTCACTCCACGGCGTGAACAACTGCAGCTTCGCGTCGTTCAGCAGGTCCATCTTCTCGTACCAGTAGTTCTCGCCCCACGGCGCACCGTACGCGACGATCAACGTCGGCGTGTAGGCAATACCCGACTCGGCCAGCAGCTTGATTACGTCGGACTGCAACGGGTACGTGGGAATCGTGTGCTCGTGACCGCTGTAACCATCGATGGCTTCGGTCATGTTCATCTTCACGTCGAGGCCACCCTCGGTGGTCGGCATGAGCTTCAACTCATTGGCCGCCTGGATGACCCACTGACGCACTTCACGATTGCCCGTCTGATACTCCTTGATCGTCTTCGTGTCGTAGTACTCGGCGTACCGCTTGAGCACCGTGCGCGCATTCTCGAGGTTGCGAATGTTCTCGGCCGCAAACACGCCGGGGCCCGTGGAGTAGATGCGCGGCGCCAACACCTTGCCGGCCTTCTCCTGGTCTTCGTACGTGAGGACGTCCGTGCTGCCCGTCTGCGGATCACGCGCGGTCGTCACGCCGTACGCGAGGTTCGCCGCGTAACTCCATACAGGATCGCGATGGATGTTGTTCGCGACGCGCAGGTGCGCATGCGTGTCGACAAAGCCGGGAATGATCGTCTTGCCCTTCACGTCGATGACCTTAGCGCCCGACGGCGTCTTCACCGAGCCGCTCTTGCCCACGCCGACGATGCGATTGTCAACGATCGCGATATCACCGCTCGCGAGGATCTCATCGCCCTTCATCGTGATGAGTCGCGCGCCCTTGAGCAGCACCGACCCCTTCGGAATGTCGCGCGGCGCTTGCAGCTTGATGCGTGTTTCCACCGGCTTGTACGTCGCGGCGACGCGTGCATTGCCCCGACCACCACCGGCCGACGCTGAATCACCACCGGCACCGCCGCCACCTCCTGCACCACGCGCAGGCGCGGCACGCCGCACGGAGTCATCGAACGCAATGGCGCGCTCGACGTCGTACACCGCATGCGCATTGCCGATGGACCAATGAATGGTCTTGCTGTCCGATCCCCAGTAGGGGAACTGCGCACCGATGTCCGTCAGCTTGCGCGACGGGAAATCCGCGCTCGGGGGACCTGCGGCGGGTGCCCCACCATCACCGCGACCTCCACCAACGGTGATCGACGGCTCCGTTCCACCCGGCCACGGCACGTCCGGGATGTAGTACAAGTCGAGATTGACCTGCGCCAACACATGCGTGCCATCCGGCGACAATCGCGCCCAGCTCGCGCCGCCACCACCTCCACCACCACCGCCGCCGCCGCCGCCGGAGATGCGGAGGATGTTCTTGATGTCGGTGCCATCCCAGCGCATCGAATACAGGCCGCGTTGGCCGTTGTATGCGAAGATCCGCGACGTGTCGCGCTGCGAGAAATGCACCTCGCCGGCACCGTTCGCGATGAACGTCGCGTTGCCGCCTGCAGCAGGCATCCACACCAGTTCCCCACCGCCACCGCCACGACCACCACTGGCCGTGCGGAATGCGCGAGCTGGCGCGCGGTTGGCGAGAATGCGTTGTCCGTTCGGTGTATACTCAGGATTCGACCACAGTCCCTGCTGCGGCGTGAGACGCTGCGGCTGCCCACTGCCGTCACTGCGCATGCGCTGCAGATAGCCGATACTGTCCGCCCACGTGGTGTACGCGATGTACTGTCCGTCGGGGCTCCACGTCGGTTCGAACTCACCGAAGTTGCTGTTCGTGAGGCGCTTCGGCGTGCCGTTCGGATAGTCCATCACGTACAACCGATCAAGCGCCACGAACGCGAGTCGCTTGCCATCCGGACTCGGCACTGCATCGCGAATCTGCTTGATCGTGAACGTCGCGGAGTCCGGAATCGGATAGTCGAACGCGACCTTCGGACCGAGCGCCTGCACCACGTCGGCTTCGAAGGGAATCTCGGTCGCCTTCTTGGTACCCATCTCGACCTTCCAGAACTTTCCCTCCCACGTTGTCACGAGATACCTGGAGTCCGGGGTGAACGACATTCCGGGATAAACGTCCAGCGACGCAATCGACTCCTGGTCATCGCGTGCAACGGGACCTGTCAGCCACTCTTCCTCGTTCGTCGCAAGATCGCGCACACGCAGTCGCGTGTGGTCGACGTAACGCGTGCCGTACACCAGCCACTTTCCGTCGGGCGACAGTGTCGGACGAAACGCCGAGCCCCAGCGGCTTTCGCGCGTCGTCACCTGCCCCGTTTCGCGGTCGTACTGCATGAGCTGGTAGTCGCCGAGCGGCGTGTTATACACCCAGCGTCCACGTCGCTGCGCAAACCAGATGTAGCGCGCGTCCTTTCCGATCGCCGGTCCTTCTTCGCGCGTGACATCGGCAGCGGGCGCGCCACCGCGTCCGCCAGCGGCCGCACCACCTTCCGGGCGAATGAGCTGAATGCCTGTGCCGCCTGTCGCGGGGAACATCCACAACTTCTGCCCGCGCGTGGCGATGATGTACTTGCCATCGGGCGTCCAGATCGGCGACTCGTACGTGTTGGTGTTGCCGGTCGTGAGCTGGACGGTGTCTTTCTTGTCGAGCGAGATCGTGAACAGGTTGTAACCGCCAGTGCGGTCACTCACGAACACCACGCGCTTGCCGTCGGGGGAGATGCGCGGTTGTGCGTCGAACGCCATGCCGCGCGTGAGATGCGTCGCCTTGCCGCCCGTGATCGGCATGGTGTAGATGTCGCCGAGCAGGTCGAAGGCGATGGTGTTGCCGTCCTTGCTGACGTCGGATGACATCCAGTTGCCGACCTTGGTGGTGAAGGTCAGCGTGCGCGTGGGCTTGAGCGGGAGCCCTTCCTGCATGGGATCACGCGGTGCCTGTGCGCCACCGCGTTGCGCGGTTGCGCTCGCCGGCATCAGGACCAGCGCGAGTGCGGCGGTGCTTATGAGCGTGTGGAGTCGCCGTGACGTGCTCGGAATCGGAGTCGCTGACATGGGAAATCGGGTGCGAAGGAGGGCGTGGCGTGGGGTGCGCGGGGGTGGGATCCACTTACCGTAGGGAAGGTGGATCGCGTGCAGGCCGAGGGCCATGGTACCACCGCCCGTGGGTCTTACTTGACCTTCGAGCGCACTGTCCTTACCTTCAGTAAGGATTATCTTGAAAGGTAAGGATGTACGACAGCAAGCTTACAAGTAAGGGCCAGATCACGGTGCCCAAAGCGGTGCGCGAGACACTTGGCCTCAGTCCAGGCGATCGTGTTCGCTTCGTCGTGCGTGACGACGGCACCGTGACCGTCGAGGCCGAGTCGATCGACTTGCGGTCCCTGCGCGGCGCGTTCAAGGCGAGCCGGCCCGTCAGCCTCGAGCAGATGGAGCAGGCGATTCGGCGGGGCGCCACCGGCGACGTCGAACGGTGATCGCGCTCGACACCAATGTGCTCGTGCGGTACCTCGTCGAGGATGACCCGCGCCAGTGCGCGTTGGCGACGGCCCTGATTGAACGGGCCATCGCCGGCGACGACGCATTATTCGTGTCCGATCTTGTCGTGTGTGAAACGATATGGGTCCTTGGCATCAGCTACCGGGTCGGGCGGGCGGAGATCGCCTCGCTGCTCCGTGATCTCTTCCGGGCTCGGCACCTGGAGTTCGCGGCGACCGACCAGCTGGTGCGCGCCCTCGACGCATACGTCTCGGGAAAAGGCGATTTCGCGGACTACTTGATTCGGGAGCACGCTCGCGCGGCCGAGTGCGAATCGGTGGCCACTTTCGACAAGGTGCTGCTCAAGGAGTCGGGGTTTGTCGCGGTGAAGTAATTCGTTGGTCGCTCGGGATGGCGTCAGCGAGCCACGGTTACCGCCACATCGCGTTCGACCACCTCGATCGTGACGCGATCGAACCAGAGCGCTCCTGAGCCAGCGAGGCCCTCGTGCTCGACTAGGCGAGTCTATCGAACGCCGACCTTGATCGCGTTGATTGGCGCGTGCGTGCGCGGAATTGGTGATGAGCTTTCGGCACGTCGCCGCGATGTTGTTGCATGCCGGAACTCTGCCGCTTCCATGGCCTCGTCATCACCATGTACCATCGGGAGCATGGCGTCCCGCACTTTCACGCGATCTACGCCGAGTTCGAAGCAACCATCGAGATCGAGTCCGGGCGTGTCCACGGGATGCTGCCTCAACGCGTGCTTGGATTGGCACTTGAATGGTGCCTCCTCCATCGTGCAGAATTACTGGACAACTGGCGGCGGGCACGTCACGGCGCGCCACTGTACCGTATCGACCCTCTGGAGTGAGGGATAGCATGGACTACAGCGTGCTCGAAGCCCGGTACATCTCCGGATTCACGATCTGGTTGCGCTTTCGCGACGGCCGTTCGGGCGAAGTGGATCTTGCCAGCGATTTGAACGGGCCGGTCTTCGCACCACTACACGACATCGAATTCTTCCGGCAGTTCCGCGTGCATCCGGAATGGAAGACGCTCGTTTGGCCAAATGGCGCGGACATGGCCCCGGAATTCCTATACGAGCGCGTCCGCGTCGCAGCCTGATTCCCTGATCGCCTGACGCGCCGCTTTTCCTGGCGCGTCAGCGCTCCTTCGCGGCGCATCAGCACGACAGACGCGTCACCACTACGTGCAAACAACTGCGCCGCCCTCGACACACGACGCATTCCATCGGATACTTCGGCATCCCCTGCCCTGCCTCCGATGACCAAGCCGTTCTCCCGACGCGACTGGATAAAGACTGTCGGCGTCGCCAGCACACTAGCGCCGCTCGACCTGGTGCAGGCTGACGGCATTGCTGCCGCACCGAGCGCGCTGGCAGCGCCGATCGATATCCGCAACGTTTACGCACCTGGCGACATCGTCGAGCTCTACTCCACCAGCGACGTCAACATCCCGCCACGCGGGCCGTCGTTCATGAAGTTCAGCTTCGACTTCCCGGAGCCCGGCGTGGTGTTCGGTGATCATCGCTTCAGTTTCTTGATCTTCACTGAGGAGAACACGTACTCGCTCGATCGCGCGTTGATGCAGGCGAGTGGCAACGCCGACGCACTGCAGCTCACGTGCACGGGAATGGTGTGGGCGGGCGGACAGGAGAAGGCGCCGGGCAAGGTCAACGTGCGATTCACGCGCTCGGGCCGCACGATCACGTGGGATATCACGGCCGAGATGGGGCATCCCATCAAGACCGTGACGACGGTCATTCGCGACATCCCTCGCGGCAAGGTGTCCTTCGGGGGCGGCGCGCTGAACGAAACGCGCGATGGTGACGTGCTGGGCGGGTACACATTCGGTGCAGGCGACCTGCATGGGGCCGGCACGCCGCAGAGCATGACGACACCGGTGACGATCCTGCAGGCCAGTGATGCCGACTTCATCTACATCACGACGCAGGACACCAAGGTCCGGCCCAAACGTTACTACTATCAGGCCGGCGAAACCGCGTTTCGCGTCGAGGCCATCTACGAACACGACGCGTGGCGCAACGACACGCGTGTCGTGGTGCCGCGCTGGCAGCTTGGTCATGCGTCGATGTTTGAAGACGCCATGACGCCGCACATGGCGCATATCGAGAAGGCGTTCAACCTCCCGTCGTGGGACACGCGCGCCGACACACCGAAGTGGATGCGCGACATCGCCATGGTGACCACGCTGCATGGCATGCACTACACGGGCTTCATGTTCAACGACTACGCGCAGCAATTGGCAATCTTGCGCTGGATGGCGACGCAGATCCCGCCCGAACGCGTGCTCGTATTCCTCGCGTCGTGGGATGGGCGCTACTACTGGGACTATCCCAACTACGTCGTGCCCGCGCGCATGGGCGGCGAAGCCGGATTCCGCCAGCTCATCACCGAGTCGCGCAAACTCGGCTTCAAGATGATGCCCATGTACGGCACCAACTCCGCGAACCGCAAGCAGCCGGTATACGCAAAGGTGGCATCGGGGGCTACGCACAAAATCGACGGCGACATCTACAACCTGAACTGGGTGGACTGGAACAACGACCGTCACCAAGACGGTTGGCTCACGTACATGAATGTCGGCGATGACAAGTGGCGCAACCACATCGAGGGACGCATCGCCGAGATGATCGAACGCTTCGGCGTGGACGCGTACTTCCTGGATATCGTCGGCGGCCACGTGAACAGCACCAATGGTGACATGCATGAGGGGACGCGTCGCCTCATTCAGAACCTGCGCGCGAAATACCCGAATGTCGTGGGCGTCGGTGAGATGCCGTACGACGCGCTGTACGAGTTCATTCCCATGTTCCACGCGGGCGGCGGCGGACGCTGGCGCAAGTACGCGAATTTCTTCCAGCACCTGAGCGCCCCGGCTCCAGGACGCGGCAGCTCCGGCGTACATGAAGCGGGTTTTCAACGCTTTCGTCAAGAAACGCTTGGACTCAACCCCAACGCGATTCCAACGCTGCAGGTGGTCGACGACACCTTCACCAAACACCGCGACACGATGACGGCCATCATTGCCGAAGCGAAGAAGCGCGCGGGGATCGCGTGAGTACTGCCCGAGGCAAGACGCCCGATGTGTCACGCGCACTGCGCGAGGCCGTGTGCGAAGCCAACATCGAACTGTTTCGGCGCGGCCTGGCAAAGTTCACGTTCGGCAACGCCAGCGGCATCGATCGCGAGCAAGGCTTGATCGTGATCAAGCCCAGTGGCGTGCCGTACGACGCGCTCACGCCGTCCAAGCTCGTGGTGACGGACATGGACGGCGATGTGGTGAGCGGCGATTTGCGACCATCGTCCGACCTGCCCACGCACGCGGCGCTCTTTCGCGCATTCCCGCTGGTTGGTGGCGTAGTGCACACGCACTCGATGTTCGCCACCGCCTTTGCGCAGGCGCGCCGCGATATTCCCTGCCTCGGCACCACGCACGCCGACTACTTCTTTGGTGCAGTTCCCGTCACCGCCGCGCTGACGCGCGAAGAGATTGACACCGACTACGAACTCAACACCGGCCTCGCCATCGTGCGTCGCTTCAAGTCACTCGATCCGATGACGATGCCGGCGGTGCTCGTTGCGAGTCATGCCAGCTTCTGCTGGGGTTCAACGGTCGCAGCAGCGGTCGAGAATGCGTCTTACCTCGAGGAGGTTGCGACGATGGCGTATCACACGCTGCAGCTTGATTCGCAGGCGAGTTCGATCCCTTCCGCCCTGCTCGACAAGCATTTCTTGCGGAAGCACGGTGCCGCCGCGTACTACGGGCAGCAGTCGTAGCGTGGTCGGCGTCGGCGTCCGCCGATTTCTGGCGACCTTCACGATCGTCGGCACGGCGTCGTGTCATCATGCGACGGTAGACACGAAGGCAGATGAACCGCAGGCGTTCCTGTTCTCGTACTTTACGCGCAACGGCGAGGACGGCCTGCATCTGGCGTACAGCGCTGAGGGCACGACGTGGAAGCCCATCAACGCCGGACGCTCGCTGCTCAAGCCGGAAGTCGTCGGCAACGGTGTGGGCTGGCAGCAGTGGGACAGTCGCGCCGCGCTCATGCGCGATCCGTCCATCGTGCGCGGGCCGGACGGCATGTTCCACATGGTCTGGACCATCGCCTGGAACGACAAGGGTATCGGAGTGGCGCACTCGCGCGACCTCATAACGTGGTCAGCGCAGCAACGTGTTCCGGTGATGGACCACGAACCCAACGCGCTCAACGCGTGGGCGCCGGATATGTTCTACGATGACGTCGCGCGCGAGTTCGTGATCGTCTGGGCCACGTCGATTCCCGGTCGATTCCCCGCCACCGATTCACTGGCGCAACGCACCTCGAAAGGACGCGCCGATCATCGCCTGTACTACGTGACCACGAAAGACTTCGCGACGTATTCCAACGCCAAGCTGCTGTACGACGGCGGTTTCGCCACGATCGACGGCACCATCGCGCGCGAGGGCAAGCGCTACGTGCTGGTCATGAAAGACGAAACGTTTTTTCCCGAACGTCGCAACCTGCGCGTTGCGTTCGCCGACAAGGCGACGGGTCCGTACGGCCCCGCAGCACCGGCGTTCACGGACCTGCACACCGAAGGTCCATCGATCCTTCACACGGGCGGCTGGTGGTACGTGTACTACGACGAGTACACGCGTGGACACTACGGCGCAGTGCGCACGAAGGATTTCATGACGTTCGAACCTTACCGTGACTCGCTGATCACACCGCGCGGCATTCGCCACGGCTCGGCGTTCCTCGCGCCGGCGTCGGTACTGCGTGGCCTGCTCGCGCTTGATTCGATCGCGAAGTAGCGAATCGAGGTCGATTCAGTGTTGCCGGACTGCGTGCGCTCGACTTCGCCTTAGCGCTTGCGGATCGAGCCCGTTACCTCGACCCGCACCGGCACGCCATCGATGTCACTGGGAAGTTCGACTCCCTTCGCAGGCGGGCTTTGAAGGTTCACCTTCACGGCATAGCCACCCGCATGACGCGTAATTCCCACACCAACCACGGTCGCAAGGGGCGAGAACACCGACTTCGCGTGTGCCTTTGCGGCACGCGCTTGATCCAGCGTAACAGAAGTCACGGATAACCAGTGAGAGGATCGCCAGGTTTCGGCAGTTGGAACTCCGACGCAACCAGAGCTGATCGACAGATCCTCTCTAAAGGATAGCCGCTTTAGAAAGCGAGATCCACCTTCAAGGCATCAAGCACCGCCTGGATGGGATTGGCATAGGTCAGACCCTTGCCATTGGATCCGCCCTGATCGCCACCAGCGAACAGGAGTGCTACACCGTTGCCGTCCGCATCGACGATGAGCGAGCCGCTGTCGCCGCCCGCACTGAAGGCCTTGTTGCCAGTGCCTTCGATCTCGATCTGATTGTCGAAGCTGACATCACCGATGTCATAACCCACAACCACATCGTCGAGTTCGAAGGCGGTAACCCTCCCTCGCGTGACCCCCGTCGTGCGTCCGAGCTTGAAGACTTCCGTCCCTTCTTCGAGAAACGCGGCTCCCTGACCGACTAACGTGCCGACGCCCTTGATCGAACTCAAGTTGCTGTTGATGCCGGTCTTGATCGATGCGACCGCGCAGTCGACGAAGTTTGCGCCGGTGGTCTTGAGCTTCACAAACTTTTGGAGTTTGCCGACGACGTCCTTCGGCCTCACACCGCCGTCGAACGCGCCCCGCTGCAGGATCACGTCGCCAATCTTCGCGTCGTTTTCGTTTGCCAGTACGTGGTTGTTCGACAAGATCAGCAGCATCCCGTCGGATCGGCGCGTCACGAAGCATCCGAGTGTTCCGGCGGTGATCCTGAAGTGCCCGATCGACACACCGATACGCAGCGGTCGCGCGTTCTTTCGATTCCACGGAACGGCGGGGGCGGCGGCCGTTCGCTTGATGAGGCGGCCGATGAAGCGAACGTCAGCTTCGCCTTTTGCTTTCTTGACGATCGCTGCGACCTGAGGACTGTCGATCAGTTCCGGTCGCTGTACCCTGACTGCCAACTGATAGTTGTTCTCGCTCTTCTTCACGATGCCGAGCGCGACGGCCCGTCGCGAGCCGGACAGGTTGCCCATGGGCTGGGCGGACAGCGCCAGCGCCTTGCGGGTGACTGTCTTCGTCGCGAGGGGGGCCACGACAGATGCCTGCACACTGGCCTTCAGGTTCCGGACGGAATCGAGTTGCATGCTCTCCTCGAACGAAGGGTGTGGATGAAGGAGACCGCGTGGCCGTTCAGCGCCAGACTGAGTGTCCATAGAGACGGACAGGCCACTGCGATTTCCCACGTTGTCCGGGCGCCACCGAAGACTTCGTGACGTGCGCCAAGACTCGCGCCCGCGTTGGTGCTGGGCGGATTGCTCGCGCTCTATTCGCTCGCGGCAGTCGTTCGCGTCACCGTTGATGCGTCTGCAGCCACCGTGCATTCCCCAACGCATGACTGCCGCCGGTGTTGTCGAAAATGCACCAGACAACACGGCCCGCCGCGCAGTCCTCTGCAACCTGTTGGCGCAGCGCTTCCAGTCTTTCGACCGAATAGTCGGAGAAATAAATGCGCGGCGACCCGTGCCAGCGGTAGTACGAGAGTCCCGTCCAACCACCCGGTCGATCGCCGCCCGTCTCCTGCAATACGCCCTTCGGCAAAGGATCAGCCGCGACGCGCGCGACGCCCTGCTCGGCAAGCCACGTATCGGCTGACGGAGAAAACCAGCTCGGATGTCGCGGCTCGAGTGCAAGCGGCACGTTGATGGCCTCCCGCAATAGCCGAAAGAAATCGACGGCGGCGTGTTCGTTCAGTGCGGCCTTTGGCGGCATTTGAATCAGCAGCACGCCGAGTTTTTCACCGAGCCCCGCGACTTCGGCAGCGAATTGGTCGATGAGTGCTGCGCAGTCAACCATTCCCTTCTCGTGCGTCATGCTCTTGGGCACTTTCACCGAGAATCGAAAGTGTTCGGACGTCGCGGCGGCCCATCGCTCATACACGCTGCGCCGATGCGGGCGATAGAACGACGAATTGATCTCTACGCCGCTGAGCCGCCGCGCGTAGCGCTGCAGATGGCTCCCTTCGGTTGCAAAGTCATCGGAATAGCGGCTGTGTACGCCCCACCCTGCAGTGCCGATGTAGAGCGCTGCAACCTGGCTGGTCATGCATCAAGAACGAGCGGTGATCATCGAGTTCACGGGCGTCCGATGGTGAACTCGGACCGCATCTTTACCACGGTGTACGGATTCCAGGTCGAATTGAAGTAATAGATCTTGAGCGTATTGCCGGCCGCCCTCGTAAACCGATCGATGAGCATGGGTGCGTACGCAGCACCTGGACTGGTGACCGGATCAGTGGTCGGTCCGATGGTGGGACCTGTGAGTCCGTCGCTCGGGACAATGCTCGGGTTGTGTATGAACACGCCGAGTGCGTTGTCGCGCGTCGGGTTGAAGATGAGTTGCGGCGATGCCCAGGGTCCGGTCGGTTCCTTGGCGTAGGTGAAGTAGAAACCTCCCGTGGCCGCGCTCTGCCGCCCGCCGTCGAAGGTCATGATCCAAAGCCCGAGGTCAGTCGAATAACCGACCGTCATGTTCCCAACGGTCGGTGAGTAGGTCGCCGTGTTCAATGGGTTGTCCTGCACGATCGGAACGGCGGCGCTTTCCGACGTGCTCCACGTGGGCTGCCCGTTCACGCGGCCAGCGTAGTAGCGTGTCCCGGTACCAGCCCAGAATTCGCTGGCCGGTGTGACCGACAGATAAATGTCGGAGGCGCGGTAGTTACCCGTGCCGAACATGTACACGTCCGATCCGGAGGCGCGCAGCGTGGTAAAGACGAACCGTCCGCCGGGCGAAGAGATCGTGCGCCCCGCCGTGAACGTGCCCGCTGCCTGATTGAAGCGAACCAGCACCGAGCGCGCGTTCTGTTGCCCAGTCGTCGGCGTAGCACCGGTGTTGATCACGATGTAGACACCATCGCTGAGACTGATGCCCGAATTGGGCACGTTGTTTCCACCCATGTCGATGTTTGCGCCTGGCATCCTGATGAACAACGGCGTCCGGCCATCGCTGCCGGTGATGACTGAGAGCTGCAGCGGTGCGTCACCATCCGTGGTCGTGCTGAACGCGACCGGATCCGGAGCGCCGAAGTTCGGTGTTGGCGTGGCCGGCAAGATGTCGCCGAACAGAAACATCACCTTGCCATTGTCCTCGAATGATGTGCCGATGTCGGTGCCCAGGATGTTGTAGCGACTCGCGGTCTGATTCGCCGTGGGCAACGTCGTTCCTTTCGCCCAGGCGGCAAAGTCCCTGTCACCGATGACTTGCTCGAGCTTGACCGACGAGCCCGCGTTCCACGTGAGCGTGATGCCTGCCACACCGGCTGTCACTGTCACCGAGGTCGTTGCCGTCACCGCGCGCCCAGCCGAGTTGATCGCGGTCAAGGTGTAGGTCCTGGTGCTGGCGGGATTCACTGCCATCGATGTTCCGGTGACGACGCCGACACCCTGATCGATGCTGACGGTCTGTGCGCCCGTCACCGACCACGTGAGGGTCGTAGTCTGATCGCTCGTAATTCTTGGCTGCGTCGCAGTGAAGCTTGTGATTACAGGCAGCGGCACGCTGCTGGTGGGGGGCGTCATGGTCCCGGGCGGTTCCGAACTCGAATCGCCGCAGCCAGTGCTGCCAACGACAGCAGCCAAGAGTGCCGCCAGACTGACCGAGGCCGCACGGAGCATCAGCGCCCCGCGAGCCCTTGGGTCAGCTCTATGCGCGTTCCAGCCGGATCGATCAGGAACGCGAGCTTCAGCCCGATGCTGGGCACGTCACGGAAGGGGATCTCGAAAGCGACACCGTCGGCCGCGAGCTTCTTGCAGAAGGCTTCCAGGTCTTTCACTTCGAATCCGATGTGATCGAGTGACCGGCCCTTTGTCGGTGCCTGCGCCGCGTCAGTCTTTCGAAAGCTGAATGCCATCCCCGGCACGCCGGCCGCGTTTGCATTCCTCGCCGTGGGCGTCGCGGCGTCAAAATGTTTCACGTACCAGGCACGCAGCGCGTCGATGTCGGCGGCATAGAAGTGCGCGTGGAAGTGCTCCACGGGGACGCTGAGTGTCGGGGCTGGGTAGAACTCCACCTTCACCTTATCGGGGAAAGTGGCGACGATCTCCAGGCTATCATCGCGCGTGAGTGGAATTCCGGCGGCCTTGAGTTTCGCACTCGTGCCTGCAAGGTCCTTCACCCTGAACGCGAAATGGTCGAGCGTGGATCCTTCCGAACCCTCGGCGGGCTCCGCCCTACCAAAGATCAGAAAGATCCCAGGCAGCTTGAGGAGTTCGAGCGAACCGCTGTTGACGACCTGCGCACCGAAGAGGTCGATCCAGATTTTCTTATGGGCCGCCGGGTCCCGCACCATCATGTGCATGTGCCCGGCGGAGACGCCCGCAGCATTGGGAGCAGGGAGTTGCGCCCGAAGGGGTACGGCCGAAATCATCAAGCCGATCAGAAGAAACGCGGTGAGGCTGATCTGGCGCATTGCGTACTCCTGTCGCGAGACGCGAGTCACGAGCGGGTGGGCGGCGAGAAGAACGTACGGGCGAGGCCGCGCGCAGGGCAAGAAGCAGTCGTCCGAGTAGCGACTAGCCCCAGCCCAGGGACTGTCGAGAAATGCGAGACTGCATCGTTCGTTCGTAGAGACGGATAGCAGACTGGCCGACGGCGCGATTGCGAACCGCGAACAGTGCGTGGGCGATCGAGGCACGACGCTCCAGGCCCCAACCAGCTTCTCTCAGGTCTCGAAACAGCGAGCGATAGGCGGTCTTGGCGCTCAGCGGACGCACTAGCCAAATACTAGAAGTCAAGACGAAGGAGAGGATTGTGGCGTGCATGGCAAGAACAGCAACTCCTAGCACACGGCGCGTCCAGCCATCGACCTGCAAAATCGCGCGACGTCTCGACGCCCACGTCGGTTCATCCGTTTCGGCAGGAATCGATCGGACTCGCGTCAGAAAGTTTGCCACGACGGAGTCCGGATATTCCATAGTAGACATCTGCACAGTGGACAATGTTGTTCGATCGACTTGCGAACGAGTAACGCTCTGCTGCAGCGCTCAAATCAAATTGCGCGCGCAGCGCGCATTCCGCAAAGCGCTGTCAGCAGCAACGCCTGTTCGGAAGCGGCCACTTAGCGTAGCGGTTTCTTCAAGTGGATCTCAGGAACATCCGCTGGTTGCGGTCGAGCCATCGACTCCCAAGATTCGAATCGTGTTACCTGCTGAAGCGAGGCGCCCGAGTGTGCGTCGAACGTGGCTTCGACCAGCACGTCGCGGTGATTGAGTGAATCTCGGCCCACTGTTGGCGACGAAAGTCCAACCGCATTCGCGGAAATGTTGCGACGCCAGTCTTCTTTGGACGCGAACAACAAGTTCTCCTCATCGTGAAAGTGGGAGAACCCGATCACGCGCACGCGCTTGCCGTGCCATTCTCGAGGCTGCGCAATCAACTCGTACATACTGACCTCGAACAATGGACACGGTTTCGCCCGCTCAATTTGTACGCAGCGCAGACTATCGAGGGCGAGCCCAGAATCTTTCGTTCCAACCGCGGTGCCAAGATCGTCGCGTGAAACGCACGCGATCATCACAATACATGCGGCCAGAGTGGATCGAATCATGTGCCGTAACATTATTGAGGAAGATGTACGTTCGACTTCCTAACGCCAGGCTGCAACGCCTCGTTTGGCCGTAGGCCCTCGTAGGGCCTGCGAGTCAATTCCTCGCCGTGGAAGTTTGCTCGGCGATGACCTGCCAGCCTTGACTCCAAGCCACCCACGTCCTCGTATAGCGCTGCACGGTATCGAGGCGTTGTCCGCCCTCCACGCCAACCCACCGCACCTTCCCCGTCTCGACTGCGGCGTTGTTGTCGATCGCTACCACAGACTGCTCCAGGAGCTCGACCGACTCGAGCGTGATTCGACCGACCTTGTAGCGGTCGAGTGCTTGAGCCTTGTGGCTGATACCGACCTCCCCGCAAGCGCACGCGTATTCGTCCGCGAGCAGACGTGAGAACGCGGCGATGTCGGCACGCTGCTCGGGCTCTGCTCGACGACGTCCGTCCGCGAGGCGCTTCGTCAACTCGTAGTACTCATGCCCGCGTGCCGCCACTTGCCGTTCGATGAGCGTGCCATCGTGTGGTCGTTCCGTATCCTGTTCGGCAATCACCATCCAGCGCCCATTACGCTTCGCGAAGACTCCGGTATGACGGCCTTGGGTCACTTCGGGTTCAGCGCCCGGTGCGTCGAGCGGCGCCGTACGCGACACGTAGTCATTCGTAACCACGGCCATATCGCTGACCGCACGGATCACGACGTTGTCGTGCTGGAGTGAGATTCGCCGATAGGAGGGCCGGTCTCGCTCGGCGGTGTAGTACTGCAGTGCCTGAGCCCGGCTGGACTTTCGGCCGCCCGCTCCCGTCAGGACGTAGTCGTCCGACAGCACCCGTTCAAGGAATGCGATGTTGCGAGCGCTAACGGCGCTGTCGTACGCGACGAGGAGCGCGCGCACCTCATCTTCTGGACGATTGCGCTGTGCTCCGGCCACGACGGGCACGGCGAGAAGAGTGATGGCGACGAGAGGCAGCCTTTCCATGGTCAGACCATCGAAGGTTTGCTTGCGACCTAAACGTTTGCGTTCAGCTGCAGCGGCATCAAATAAGATGCGCGCGAAGCGCGCCGACAATCGCGCCGCTGTCAGACTGCAACGGCTTGTTAGATGTCACCTTGCGCTTGCATCTGTACTCGGATCGATAAGTCAGCGTTTCGGCATATGCAGGAGCAACTGTTTCACTGACATGTACAGCAGCGCCAATGCGGCAAATGAAAGGAACCGTGCGATTCGCAATCGCATCAGCGCTTCGTTCCGCATGTCCTCGAGCTGCGGCTCTACGGCGTCGATCTCGCGCGCGATTCTGGCGCCCGCGGTGTAGGCTTGCTTGCGTGCTGCACGCGCCCCGGCCGCGGCGATGCGATACGACTGTGCAGCCTCCTGCGCTCGCCCGCGAGGGACCACTGGTAAAGATCGACGGTCGAGCAACGTTTCACCATAAGCGAGAGAGGCCGCGAGCTGTCTCTCTCGCTCTAGCACCAGAGCGATTGTTGTCACTAGCTCTCCCACGAGCTCACTTGGTGCGGCCACCAAACGCCCGTTAAGTTCGGCGGAATCCTTGGCGGCGGCCTCGGAGATCGAATCCAGAAACGTTCGTCGAACTTCCACACTGCTCTTACTCTTCAGAAGAGCGGACTTCTGCAAACTGTCAAATCGCGTAATCGCGTCGAAGCGTGCTTCGGAATTGACACCGATGGAATCTGTCTTGGCGAGGACTGAAAAAAGCGCTGCGAGTCGTGCAACGCGGGTATTCAACTCATCTCGGGCAAAGGCTGAAACAGGAGCGAATGTCGACGCAGTGTCTAAGAAGCCGGTGTTTGCCCCCCAGACGAGAACCGATGCGCTTGCCGGAAGCACGAGGGTAAGAACCCACGTCGGCCAGAGGCGACTGCGTTTCATGTGGCGGCGCTCTCCGCGCGATAATCCGGTGTTGTGTGCCATCTAACGCCTTAGCCTAGCTACGAGCGAGTCAAATAAGAGCGCGGGCAGAGCCCGTGCAACTCCAAACGTCACTCGGGATGTTGCACCAGTTTTGTTGACACTGAAGGTGGAATTACGCCGCCGTCGCTTCGAAGGCAAGCGGACATACATAGCCCAACCCTGAGTGTAGACGGACGGTGTTGTAGTAGCGGATGTACCGCTCCAGCTGCGCGCGAAGCACCGGCTCATGCGTGAAGGTCTCACCGCGTGTGAGCTCAGCCTTCAGCGAGTGGAAGAAGGACTCGGCGTGGGCGTTGTCCCCGGGGACCGCGCACGCTCGCGCTCTGCAGGAGTCCAAGGCGCTGCACCTGTCGGCAGAAGAGTGCGCCCATATACTCTGAGCCGCGGTCGCTGTGAAAGATCACGCCGGTCGCCTGGCGCTTCTGCACGGCGGCCGCAAGCACCGCACAGGTGACGGTCGCCGTGCGACGACGCGTGAGCGACCACGCGAGAATGCGCCGCGAGTACCGATCCATCACGATCGCGAGATACCGCCAGCTGCCCCCCACCTTGAGATACGTGATATCGCCGACCCACACCTGGTTCGGTCGATCCACATGCGTCGTCCAGACACGATTCGGATGCCGTGCATAGAGGTGATGGACCGCCGCCTTGCCGCGGTACCCGCACACCGCCTTGGCGCAGGCCGGCGGCGCGCATCAGACGGGCGACGCGACGCCGGCTCACCGTCCAGCCCTGCGCCATGAGCGCGTGGTAAATCCGTGGGCTGCCGTACCGTCCCTCGTGCACTGCGAAACACTTCGCTATCGCTGCGGATAACGCGCGGTCCTGCTCCGCATGGGCACTTTCGCCACGCCGCCGCCACGTAGTAGCCGGCCGGCGTCACACCGAAACGCCGACACAGCGACGTCACGCAGTACGACCCGCGCTGCGTGTCGATGAACGCGAACGTGTCGCTCTTTGAGCGGAACAGAACCGAATGACTTTTTTTAGGAGGTCGTGCTCCTCCTTCAACACCGCATACTCGCGTTCGAGTGCTTGGAGGCGGGCGATCTCGCGTGCCGGACCCGGTGCTGGCGCTTTCGGAGCACGACCGCGCAGCACTCCATCGCGTACTTCCTTCTGCCATTTCGAAAGCATGAACGGATGAATCTCGAGTGCGGCCGCGACGGTCTGCACCAGCATGCCGGGCTGCTGACTCAACCGCACCGCGGTCAGCTTGAACTCGTCACTGTACTTCCGAACCTTCCGTGGTCCCGATCGAGGCATTGATGACACGCTCCAATCCGGTTAGGTGGAAGTGTCTACAAAACTGGTGCAAGAACCGCTGTCAGCTACAACTCTTCGCTAGGCCGTGGCCGCAATGATACTGACCCAGCCCAGCCAAGTTTCCGGGTGCGCCACGCCATCCAGTTCCAGCGAGTGGCTGCGAACGGTCCGGGCACCGAACCGCTCGTAAAAGGAGCACGCCTTGTTGGCGGAGAAGGCTCGCACGACTGCGGAGCGATATCCTTGGGCGATCATACGATACGCCCACTCCGTCAGAAGGCGCCGCCCCACGCCCCGCCCGTGCAGCTCGGCGGCGACATAGATGGCGTAGAGTTCTCCATCGAAATCCGCATGAGCTTCGCGAATCGGGCCACCGGCAGCGAATCCGACGATGCCGCCATCGTCCTCTGCAACGACTGCTGTGGCTAAGATGCGCGGATCAACCAAGCGTTTCCGCCAGCGGTCCGCTTGTCTCTCTACGTTGAGGCCATCGAGGTAGCTCTGTACGACTATACCGACGTGCGTTTGTTGCCAAGAGTCGACCAGGACGCGCGCTATCGCTGGCGCGTCGCTGATTGCTGCTTGCCGAATCGCGATCGTGTGAGGAGCGTTCATCATCGGTCTAACGCTCAAGTTCAGCTGCAGCCGGAGGCAACCGATGCGGCCGCAGGCCGCTTCCACAGCCCGGCTGTCAGCTGCAACGCCCGATATACAGCCTCAAGAAAGGTTGCCGCACAAGGGAGAGGACCCTTCCGGTCAAAGCTCGTCAAGGTTTCGCCCAACGAACTCCATTGAGGAACTCCACGCCAACTTGATCTCGCCAACGTCTGGCGTGCGATACCAAGCCTCCCCAAATGTGTTCTGATCAGACCACTCCCAGCTAACTCGCATTCCTCTGGCGAAGTGCGAACGTGTGGTCGGGAAAATTCGGTGAGCCTTGCGGGCACCGCCAGGACTAGTCGTCTCGAGGATCACTCCCTTAACACCTTGAAGCTGCTGCGTACATGCTGCATCAGTGAAGACAGCCACTCCTGGGTGGTATACGACGTTGATCTCGTGAGGCACGGCATTCAGGGCACGGAGGATGGCGATGCCCGAGTCAATCGCGCTTAGCGTGTCCGCTTCGCTCGCTTGGTGTCCATGCACTAGCCGGCTGCGGATGTCCCAGAACAATCGAAGAGAACTGGGCACATGTTTGGGGAGCCCGTAAGCGTCGAGCTCTGCGATCGCCTGTTGAATCGGAACAGAGCGACGTCCCCTGAGAAGCCCAAGGCTTGCGAGTAACTGGCGCACTTCTCGCTCCAGCTCCGAGGCAAGAAGCAGCAATGCCGCCTTCGGCGACTGTGCAGACATCGTGAGAACGCGCTCGATGGCCGATGCCTCTTGTCGACGGTCATCCTCCCCTGACCGCTGTTGCTCCCCAGCCGGAAGTCTTGCGACCTCAGACTGAGCAGCTACTGCTGACATCTCAAGCTTGGCCAGTGACTCACCTAGTTCGATCTCTTGACCGAGCAACTTGCCCTTCTTGAGGCGCGACAATAGGTCGCGAACCTGAGGACGCAATGTCCAAAGCGCGAAGAACGCGAATACTGGCCAGAGGAGCGCTGCAATGGCCTGAAGGAGCTGCGCAAAACTGGCCATGAGTGGTGTGCAGGTGGACTGTGTAAACGAGTATTGGGCTGCAGGGGATCACTGCGTCGCGGAGTTTATCGAGCGCGAATCCGCAGTCTATCGCGGAACAGTGGATCGTTCGCCACCACGGTGCAAGAGCAGGTAGGCCAAGCGTTTGCGATCTCGCTCGCAAGTCCCGTGCGCCGTGCTTATGCAGCGAATATTGCAGCATAACACCGGTCCTCGCAGAGGGTGACCGCACGGCAGCACACCTCTCCTCACGTGCCCAGCCGCACTTCTGCCGCAATCGCTCGCAGCCTGGGCAACACATGCCCAACGGCCTGCGGCGGCGATTCCGGCGTCCCCATGCCGAAGTACAGTTCGCGATACAACGGATAGAGCTTCTCGTACACCGCGACACTTCGCGCGTCGGGCAGAATGCGACGATATGCGGGACACAGCGCCGCCTGAGCCGCCTCGATACTCGGGAACTCCCCGCACGCCACAAACGCAAAGATCGCGCTCCCAAGGCTCGTGATCGATGTCTCCGGCACGAGCACCGGCATGTTCAGCACGTTCGCGTAGACCTGGTTCAGCACGTCGTTCTTCTGCGGAATGCCGCCGCCATGAATGACGCGTTCGAGTTTCACACCGTTCTCGCGCATGCGCTCGAAGATCACGCGCGTATGCAACGCCGTGCCTTCGATAGCGGAGAATAGGTCGTCCTCGGCAGTGCTGGTGACGTTCCAACCCAACGTCACGCCGCCCAGGTTGGGATTCACCAGCACAGTGCGATCACCATTGTCCCACGTCAGGCGCAGCAATCCCGTCTGACCCGCGCGATACTCCTTCAGCTCTTCGGTCAACGTTGCCACGCTTCGGCCAGACCGTGATGCGATTGCTTCGAAGATGTCGCCCACCGCCGACAGCCCCGCCTCGACACCCATGTACGCGGGGTGAACTGATCCCGCGACGACACCGCACACGCCAGGAACGAGACCCGCGTCCTTTGCGATGGCAATGATGCACGTGGACGTGCCGATCACGTTGACGATGTCACCTTCCGCCACACCTGCGCCGATCGCGTCCCAGTGCGCGTCGAATGCGCCGACGGGAATGGGAATTCCGGCGTTCAAGCCGAGTCGCGAGGCCCATGCATCACAGAGGGTTCCGGCGGTTGCGTCCGACGTGCGATACGGGCCATCAAGTTTCTCGCGCACGCCCGCGAGCAGTGGATCGACGGCGACGAAAAACTCCTCCCTCGGAAAACCGCCAAGTGATTCGTTCCACAGCCATTTGTGACCCATCGCGCAGATGCTGCGCGACACCCGCTTCGGGTCAGTGACACCGCACAACACGGCTGCCACCATGTCGCAGTGCTCGAACGCGCTTGCGAATCGGTCGCGCTTATCGGGATTGTGACGGAGCCAGTGCAGCAGCTTTGCGAACCCCCACTCCGACGAGTACACGCCGCCGCACCATCCAATCGCGGGCACACTCCGCTCGGTCGCGATACGGGTGATGAGCGCCGCCTCCGCCTTCGCACGATGGTCACACCATAGGTAGTAGTCGTCGAGGGGATTCATCTCCCTGTCGACTACGATGACCGTCGAACCGGTTGTGTCGAGTGCAAGCGCGCGCACGTCGCGTCCGGAAACACCTGCCTTGTTCAACGCCGCCTGCATGGCCAGAACGAGCGCGCTCATGTGCGCGTCGTGAGACTGCGTGGCGAAGTCCGGATCGTTGCGGTCACGCTTGACCGGATACTCCGCAACGCCGTGCCCGATCACACCGCGCACGCTGTCCACGATGGACACGCGCACACTCTGCGTGCCGAAGTCGACCCCAGCGACGATTCCCACGGTCAGCCGTGCCTCAATACGTCCCAGCCGAGGTAGCGCGCCGTCGCTTCGTGCACGGCGTCGGCCACGTGCGAGAACGTGCCGGCCACGTGGTGTTCGAACCCGTTCCGGCAGATGTGCTTGAGCAGCGACTGCAACCCCGGAATCTGCACCACGCCCGCGCCACCAAACGTGTTGAGTGAATCGCGCGTGAACTGGCCTTCGCCGACGTAACCGCGAATCGCACCGGTATTGTCGTCCGTGGAGAAGCGCGCGAAGCTCATCGGCCCCGGCTTTACTGTACCGACGATCGTTCCATAGGTGTTCTCGCGCCCGACGGTTCCCGCGATGATCGCCTGATAGTCCATCGTCGACGACTCGAAGAAGTCACGCGGCAGGTTGCTGCAGTGGAAACACACCGCCTTGTCGGGATCGTCGCCGTAGTTGTTGTTCCAGTCCAGCAGCGCGGCTGGCGACTGCGACGCGAGCGTCAGCGCATGCATGCTGATCGTGCCCATCACGTCCACTTCGCATGCGCTCGGCAGGTTGTCGTTGCTCATCATGCTCATGACGGTGCACGGCACCACGCCGAAGTATTCCTCCATCGACGTCCAGCACTGCACGGCGCTGATCGTGACATCCACCTCCTTCATCCACACATCCACGACACGCCCGAGCTTGGCCATTTTGATCAGCGGTTCGTCGGGCACACCAGTCGTGTCGACGTACGCCGTCATCTCGGCCAACTTTTCCTGCACGCCGGAGTCGTCATCCGACAGCCGTGCGATGCGGCCGAGTATTTCGGAGAGGTCGATCGGTTCCACCGAGATGCCCGAACGCTCGAGGACCTTCTCGCTATAGCGCACCGTCTTGAACGCGGCAGGACGCGCGCCGATCGCGCCGATGCGCGCCCCGCGCAGTCCCTTCACGACTCGGCACACTGCAGCGAACGTGCGCAGATCCTGGCGAAAGCCCGGAGACTCCGGCCGCTGCGTGTGCATGGACGTCAACGAATACTTGATGCCATACTGCGACAGCACGTTGCACACCGACATCTTGCCGCAGAACGCGTCGCGCCGATTGTCGATGAGCATCTTCGACGGATCGTCGGACGTGGCGTGAACGAGCACCGGCACATCCAGGCCGGCCAGTCGCAGTGTATCAGCCACCGCGCGCTCATCGCCGAAGTTCGGGAGCGTCACCACCACGCCGTCGATTCGATCGCGATGTTCGCGGAACAGCGCCGCACACGCCCGTGCCTCGTCACGACTTTCGATGGCGCCGTGATTCGTGGCGTGGGCATCGATGATGACGGCGTCGATGCCCTCCTCCTCGAGTGCCCGCAGGATCTCGATTCGACCCGTTGCCGCCAGATGACCTGGAAAGAAGCCGCGATTTCCAACGATCACGCCCAGCGTGACGCGTTTTGCGGGCGGCCGGGGGCGTGCACTGACCTTGGCGCGCGCGGCTGTTGCCTTGCCGCCGACATTGGATTCGAGCTTGTGAATGGACATGAGCGGGGCGAGATGGATCGCGGTGAGTGACGTCCGACCTCACGCTTATCAGGCGTGCGTTCTTCGTTGACGGACTTATGCGCGCCCGTATGTTACAGTGCGCCCTCTCCCTCGACAAACACCCCGCCGAATTCGTGAACACCGCTGCCGCGCCAACCACCGCAATGGGCCGGTTCGGCGGATCCGTCCTGCGATCGCAGCAGTTCGGACTCGTCCTCGTCCTGCTCCTCCTGGGCACCGCCCTCACCATTGGCGCAGGGTCGCACACCGACCCGCGGACGAACGAGGTCGTCAACAACTTCCTCAATCGCTACACGCTCATCCAGATGGCCACGGACGCAAGCGCGTTCGCCATCATGGGCGTCGGCGCGACGCTGGTCATCATTGCGGGTGGCATCGACCTCTCAGTCGGCGCGATCTACGCGCTGGCCGGCGTCATCATGGCGATGGTGCTGCGAGCGCTCGGGCCGATGGACCCATTCGTGACGATCATGGTCGGACTCGGTACCTGCCTCGCCGTGAGCCTCGGTTGCGGGCTGGCCAACGGCGCAATGGTCATCGGACTCGGCGTGCATCCGTTCATCATCACGCTCGGCACCATGTGGATCCTGCGCGGCATTGCATTCGTGAGCAGCCGCGCGGAAAGCATCCTCGTCCCGCAATCGCTTACGGCCGTTGCCAAGGCGCCGCTCGGAATGGGGACCGCGCTCTATCCGGTGCCGCTCCTCGCAATGCTCACGGTGACAACGCTCGGCGGACTGTATCTCTCGCGCACTATCTGGGGACGACACATCTTTGCCATTGGCGGCAACGCCGAAGCGAGCCGCTTCTCCGGCCTCAACGTCAAGCGCATCACGCTCGGCGTGTTCGTCATCTCGGGTCTGCTGGCCGGTTTCGCTGCGTTCCTTGGCGCGGCGTTCTACGGATCGGCCACATCATCGGACGCGAACGGCTACGAGTTGTATGTCATCGCCTCTGCGGTGGTTGGCGGCGCATCACTCTCTGGCGGAAAAGGAAGCGCCATCAGCGCCATGCTGGGCGCATTGCTCATCGTGATGATGCGCCAAGGCATTCGGACCTTGCATCTGGACCAGAACTACGAGTGGATCATCATCGGCACGGCCCTCATCGTGGCGGTAGTACTCGACCAGCGCGGCTTCAAGAAGGTTTCCGAGCGGTTCGCCGCCGGCAAGTAGACACAACACGCTTCAGTCGCACCGCAGTCGCACCCCAACTGACTTTCACCGGAGTAGTGATGCGTACACGGATTCCGCAGTCCTCGCTCGTTCGGCTCACCGCGCTCGCAGTAGCCGCAGTGTTTGCGCTCAGCGCCTGCGGCAGCAAGGGCGACAGTGCCAGCGACACCACCAAGGCTGCCGCATCGACGTCCAAGACGTTCACGATTGCGATGATCGCCAAGAGCTCGACGAACCCCGTGTTCCTTTCTGGAAGACAAGGAGCAGAGGCCGCTGCGGATTCGCTCTCGAAGGCGCACGGGATCACCGTGAAGATCGATTGGCTGACACCGCCGAACGAAGATGGCGCGGTGCAGGCGCAACGCATTGCCGAAGCGGTGAACAGCGGCGCCAACGCGATCCTGCTGTCTTCGAGCGATGCGTCGAAGGTGTTGGGTGCTGTGAACGAAGCCGTCGACCGTGGAGTGCCCGTCATGACATTCGACAGCGACGTGCCCGATTCCAAGCGCTTCTCGTTCTACGGCGGCGACGACAACCTCATGGGCGTTCAGGTGATGGACGAGCTGGCGAAGCAGATGGGCGAGAAGGGCAAGGTCGCCATCATCGCCGGCAACCAGAACGCGCCGAACCTACAGGCACGCGTGAAGGGCGTACGTGAAACGGCGAAGAAGTATCCCGGCATTACCATCATCAATGCGTTCTATCACGCAGAGACTCCGCAGGATGCGGCTGCTGAAGTGTTGCGCATCAAGAACGCGTATCCCGACGTGCAGGGCTTCGCGATGATTGGCGGATGGGCGCTATTCACGCGCGCGCTTCTAACCGACCTCGACCCGAAGCGTATCAAGATCGTGTCGATCGACGCACTGCCTGCAGAACTCGCGTACGTGGACGCAGGGCTCGCACCGGTGTTGTTCGCTCAGCCGACGTATAGCTGGGGATACGTGTCCGTGAACACGATCTTCGATCACGTCTACCTCAAGAAGGACGTGCCGGCCAAGGTGCAGATGGACCTGGTGAAGGTGTCGAAGGACAACCTTGGCGAGTGGGCGCGTCAGTTGAAGACGTGGGGTTTCTCCGACGTCGATCCCAAGTTCCTCGCGCTGCCCAAGTAACGACGTAACCGATCGGCCGTGACGACTCCGCGCATTCGCTTCCGGGGTATCACCAAGCGCTTTCCGGGCATGGTGGCGTTGCGCGACGTGTCGTTCGACGTCGCGGCCGGATCGTGTCATGCCATTTGCGGAGAGAATGGCGCGGGCAAGAGTACGCTGGGGCGCATCCTCGCGGGTTTGCATCAGCCGGATGCGGGAACGGTGGAACTCGACGGCGCTGCGGTGCACTTCTCGTCGCCACGCGATGCGCTCAAGGCCGGCGTGGCGATGGTGCATCAAGAGCTCGCGTTCTGCGACAACCTGACCGTCGGCGACAACCTGTGCCTACGCTCATTGCCGCAGCAGTACGGATTCGTGCGTTCGGGAGAGCTACGCGATCGCGCGCTCAAGCTGCTTGAGGCGACTGGCGCTGCGATTGATCCGGATCGCCAGATGTCGTCGCTGAGTGTCGCTGAGCAACAGCTCGTTCAGATTGCCGCCGCCGTTGGTGAAGGCGCAAAGGTCATCATCTTCGACGAGCCGACAAGCAGTCTTGGCGACGCCGAAGCGGAGCGACTGTACGCGTTGATGGCGTCGCTCAAAGCGCGCGGGGTGACGCAACTCTTCGTGTCGCACAGGATGGGTGAGATCTTCACGCTGTGCGATACCATCACGGTGCTGCGCGACGGACAGCACGTGGCGACGCAGCCGGCGACGACGCTCAACGAAGCAACGCTCGTGAAGCAGATGATCGGCCGCGAGCTTGGTGAATACTTCGCGACGCACGGAGCGACGCCCCGCGGCATTGAGTGGCTTCGTGTCGACAGGCTCACCTCGCCCGGTCACTTCAGCGATGTGTCGTTCTCGGTTCACGCTGGCGAGATCGTCGGACTCGCAGGATTGGTTGGTGCCGGCCGGTCGGAAATTGCGCGCGCGATCTTCGGGCTCGACGCACGGGCGACGGGACAACTGCATGTGCGCGGAATGCCGGTGAAGATTCGTACGCCGCGCGACGCCATGCGACACGGCATTGGCTTCGTTCCCGAAGACCGCAAGAAGCAAGGCCTCGTGCTCGGCATGCGCACGCGCGAGAACGCGACACTGCCCACGTTGTCGCGTTTTGCGCGCAGTGGCTGGGTGAACCGGAGGGCGGAAAGCGCCGCCGTGCAAACGAGTTTTTCACGCGTCGCCCTGCGGGCCGGACCGGAAGCGACGGTGGCGTCGCTGTCCGGCGGCAATCAGCAGAAGGTCGTGCTGTCGAAGTGGCTCACGGCAAACAGCGACTTGCTCATCCTCGACGAACCCACGCGCGGCGTTGACGTTGGCGCGAAGGCTGAACTGCACGCGTGGATCGACAAGCGTGCATCGGAAGGAGCAGCCGTGTTGCTCATCTCGAGCGAACTTCCGGAGCTGCTCACTCTGTCATCGCGCATTCTCGTGTTGCGCGAGGGACGACTGCGCGGCGAAGTGTCGCGCGAGCAGGCGACGCAGGACGGGCTGCTTCGATTGATGGCGGGACTGGGCTGACGAGCGTTCTGTCAGAGGCTCGCCGCGCGCGACTCCACCGCGATATCCCGCGACCTCAGAATCTCCGCGACTCGCGTATCGGACGCGGTAATCCGCCCGTCGAACCATACCCGACGCAGTTCAACGGTTTTGCGATCGCGCGCGAAGTGATCGACCACTTCCGCGACGAACACCACTTCCGCCAGCGGATTCGGACGGTTGTCACCGGTGCGCCGGTGGTGCGCTCCAATCGCGCGCGCCGATCGCTCACCCATTCCCCACGCTTCCATCGCCGCCGCACCCAGCGGTTCGTGCATTTGGTTGAGCAGATCGCGCACAAACGACGCCGGTAGCTCCGGATCGCGACGCACCGTGCTGCGCAGCGTGGAGATCCGGTCGAACACCACCAGTTTCCCGATGTCGTGCAGCAAGGCGATGGCAAACGCTTCTTCGGGATCTGCGTTGAAGGCCGGCGCGAGCGCGCGCGCCAGCGGCGCCGTCGCCATCATATGGTTCCAGACGGCCGAGGCCATGTTGTTGAAATGGCCGCCGGGTCGGCTGAGTACTCCGTCCACGGCATTCGCAAAGATGATGGCGCGCGCGCTCGCGACCCCGATGCGATCCAGCGCCGCTCCGATGGAAAGCACCGCGCCCTTCCCTGCACCGAACGCCGCGCTGTTCGCGGTCCGCAGCAATGCCTGCACGAGCGCCAAGTCAGTCGACAATTTTTCGGCCAGCGCGCGAACCGTCAGGTTGGGATCGTCGCACATCGCCAGACTCGCTTGTGCGGCAGCCGGGAGTGGGCGAACGACAACGTCAGACTCCTCCGCCAGCAGTTCCAGCAGGGCGAGCGCATCCGGCGACCCCGCCGTTGCCTCATGCGCGGTGAGTTGGATCAGTAGCTCGGCCCGCGACGTGGCCGGTGGCGGCTCCGCTTGCAGCGGCTCCCCCTGCGGCGGCTCCGCCGGCATCGGGTCGTCGAGGAACACGAGGCCGCGCTCTCGGAGTCCGGAAAACGGATCACCGGTTGGCGCTGCACTTTCTTTCTCGTGCTTTCGCTTGGGCTGTGCGGTGGCCGCGTTGGACTTCGCGCCCGCCGATTCGCTCCCGACCAACCGACTCAACCAGCCCTTTGACACGTTCACTCCCTTCAAATGCCGAAGATTGCATTCCCCTCGCCAGACGAGTGAAGTAGAGTGCGCGCAACGCGTTGCGAAACCTCGTTCGGATCACCGCGTACGCAGACGCAAATGAGTCCTATCGGAACGATCCACCTCACAGCGTCTCTGGTCTCCATTGGCGTGGGCGCCCTCGTCCTCGGGCAGGGGCCCAAAGGCGGTCGCCGTCACCGCCAGCTCGGCTGGACGTACGTCGTGGCGATGCTGACGGTGAATGCGACGGCCTTCATGCTCTATGGGCTGTTCGGCGGGTTTGGCCCGTTCCACGTCGCGGCGATCATCAGCCTGACCGGCATCGTCGGTGGAACGCTCAACGCCCGGAGCGCGCGCAGGGCCCGACTGGCGCGGCAGACGTTCCTGCGGTCTCACCGCGTCGAGACGCACTACTGGTGGATGACCTTCTCCTACGTGGGGCTGATCGCGGCACTCGCGTCCGAGGCGATCACCCGACTTCCGGCTACGCGTGCGATCGGTGGCGGCGCGGGCGCGATGTTCGGCGCGGCGGTGGGCGGAGCGACCGCGCTGGTCTTTGCCGTCGGTAGCTACCTGATTGTCACGCGGCGCGCGCGCTTACTCGAGCCGTTTCGCGTGCAAGGGACACCTTAGGTCCTGTCCGAGTTGAAGATCTCGGGATGCCCGTCCGACGCCTGGCGCCGTCGCGGGGTCTTCCAGTTTGCAAGGAGGGCGATGAGCAGGAGGAGCAGAGTGATCGTCGGTATGACCTCCCAGAACGGACCGCTGTTGTAGCCGTACTCGCCGGCAAACATCGCGAGCGAGCGCGGAGGTGCTTTCGCGACAGTGCTGACGACAACCGCGACAGCGAAGAGCTGCGCGCCCGCTTGCAGGAGCGTACCGATGGCGGCGACGACCATCGTGAGGTTTGGTAGCAGATGTCTTCTCAATGTGCGGCAATTCTCGTATCGAGATAAGCGCGAAACGCCGGTATCTGCTGCGGCCCCACTTCTTCCCAAAAGCTACGAAATAACGGTTTCTCGATATCGGTGAGGAGCGGTCGAAGTGCTGAGTTCAGTCGCTCTTCGGACAACATCCCTCTGTCAAACTGATAGTAAGCCATGTCAGCTTGCCGGAACCGCATGTACAGCAGCGAGCGAGCCTGGCGCCTTTGCACAGGATTGAGCCTCGTCCAATCCCCTGTGGTGTCCATCATCCGTTCAAAAACCTTCGCGAGCGCCGGGTCGAGGAGCAGCTCGTTGAAACGTGAGATTTGTGCATTGAGATCTTGATACGCTGCAACCTGCAGCGACGTCGTGTTGAGAGCCGTTTGTCTACTGGATTCCCGGAGTTGTAGCCCGACAAACACCAGCGTCAGCGCAACCGCAGCGGCGGACGCGACCTCGGCGATCATTCGGTACCGTGTTCCGAATTGGCTCATCAGTTCTCTAGACGAAGGGTGGGAACTGCTCACGCTGTCTTCTCAGGGCGCGTTTCGCACGGCGGCGCGAGCCCACCTGACAGCAGCATCGAAATCCCGGAACACCTGCACGTCTGTCGCCGACCGTTCTCGGTATGCCCCAAAGATGCGCGCCATGCCGTAGTCGACATCACGAGCGACCACGATTGCCCCGCGCACGGGCGCGGGCGAGGGTTGTCGACTATTGGCAAACTGCGCCAACTCGAAGGCCTCCGGTCCTGACACGTCGAGTTGTGCATTTCGAAAGTCCCACACAATGGCAAGGCCCGCCCAGTCGCTGTTTTTCCAGAGCGCCATGGTAGCTGCTCGGCAGTCCTCCATATTCAGCACACCGGTCCCCGTGCACATCGCGACTCCTGAGACAGCTTCCACTTCAATCGAGATTGGCATCACGCTTCCATTGAGTTGGCGTTCCGACGGGCCTCCACATCCGGTATGATGTATCTCGATTTCCGGGTTCGCCACTGCGGCGCCCGGGTAGTCAAGGATCTGAAACTCGCTGAATTCATTCTTCGTAGCTGGGAAGGTCAGGTCTCCCACCTTCGAGGCACTCCATGTCCGACCTCGCGCAGGATTTCGCGTACGCGTTTCGCAAGCTCAAGAGCGCGCCCGCATTCTCGATCACCGCGATCCTCACGCTTGCGATCGGCATCGGTGCCAACGCATCGGTCCTGAACCTGATCAACGCGACGCTGCTCAAGCCACCGGCAGTGTCGCGTCCGAACGAACTCGCGTGGATCACACCGCAGGAACAGAACGGTCGCTACGGCCAGTGGACGATGCCAGACATTGTGCACTTCCGCACCGTGTCCCGCTCGTGGGCCAATATCTCGGCACTCGGCGGCGTCGATCTCACGCTGTCCGGTGATCCGTCGCTGCGACTTTCGGGACAAGCGGTGAATGCGAACTACTTCGACATCATCGGCGTGCGCCCACTTCCCGGACGCGGATTTCTTCCCTATGAGGACAGTGTTGGCAGTGGCGCGATGCCGATCGTCCTGAGTCATTCGCTGTGGCGTCGCCGCTTCAATGGCGATTCCGGCATCGTTGGCCAGACGGTCCGCATCAACACGATGCCAGTCACCGTCATTGGAATCGCGCCGGAAACCTACACCGGACTCAGGATCGGCGAAGAAATTGACTTCTGGGTGACGCTGGCCGCACTGACCCAGTTGGACCGCCGGTTCGTGAACATGTACTCGGAGGACCAGTCGCGTTGGCTGCGCGCAATTGGCCGACTCAATTCGCACACCTCCATCGCTGCAGCGCAGGCCGAGGCCAAGGTCATCGACCCGCAGCTCGAGTTGTTTCTCAAGAAGGATCGGCGTACTGTGGCGATCGACCAGGTGCGTGGCGGACTCGAGCCGGCGGGACGCGAACGCATGGGGTTGGTGCTCGTGCTCGTGATGCTCGTGCCGTTGTTGGTGCTCGCCGTCGCGTGTGCGAATGTGGCGAACCTCTTTGTATCTCGCAGCGTGCTCCGGCAAAAGGAAATCGCCGTGCGTCGTGCGCTCGGCGCGTCGCGTCAACGTCTGGTGCAGCAACTGCTCACCGAGTGTGCGCTCCTCGGTGTGTTCGCAGGTGGGGTCGGCCTCGTGTTCTCGTCGGGACTCACGTTGGCCATCGTGCGAACGGGTCAGCTGCCGAGTGACGTCTCGCGGCTGCTTGTTCCGGATGCGCGCGTGTTCGCGCTGACCTTCGTGCTCGCGATCATTGCCGGCATCCTCTTCGGACTCCTTCCCGCGCTCGCTGCAACGCGTCACGAGATCACGGCGGCGCTCAAGCAGGACGGAATTGCCATGCAGATGGGACGTGGACGACATCGCCTGCGCAACGCGTTCGTCGTCAGCCAGGTCGCTTTCTCGTTGTCGCTGCTGATCACCGCTGGGCTCTTCATCGGTTCACTGCGCAAGGCGCTCGACGTCGAGCCCGGATACGACACCAGCAACGCCGTTTCCGCCGACTACGATCTGGGCGGGCAAGGCTACGACTCCGCTCGCGTTTCACGATTCGGGCGGGAGCTCCTCGAGCGCGTGCAGGCGACTCCTGGCGTCGAATCGGCGGCGCTCGCGCAGATCCTTCCGCTGAGCGGCAGCACGATGACCACCGGCGTCGCGCGAGCAGAAACGAACCTTGATCAGCGTGACGGTATGGCGATGTATCGGTGGTGTCGCCGGAGTTTTTCGACGCGATGAAAATTCCACTCGTGCGTGGTCGAACGTTCGGTGCGTCGGATGTCGCGGGGTCAACGCCTGTGGCCGTGATCAATGAGGAGCTGGCAAGGATCCTCTGGCCGAACGACAATCCGATCGGCAAGCGTTTGCGACCTGGTGGCAACCCACGCGTTTACGAAGTGATTGGCGTTGTGCGAAATGGTCGCTACCGCCGACTCGTCGAGCAAAGCCAAGAGGGCTACTACTGGGCTTCGTCGCAGCAAGAGCCGCTCGGCACGCAGGTGGCGCTGGTCGTGCGCGGCAAGGCGGGAACCGCTGACGCGATCAATGCGGCGCGCAACGCGTACCAGTCCATCGACCCGAACCTGCCGGCCATGCGCATTGAAACGCTCGAGGCAGCGATCACGCGAACGGTGGACGGTCAGCGCGCCGGTGCGGCGTTGCTTGGTGTGTTCGGCGCGCTGGGGCTCGGCCTTGCGACGTTCGGGATCTTCGGCGTGATCGCGCAGGGCGTCGCTGCACGCACGCGGGAGATCGGCATCCGCATGTCGCTCGGCGCGACGGCGGCGGTGGTGGTGCGTTCCTTCGTGCGCGAGGGGTTGGCGTTGACCGCGATCGGCAGCGCGATCGGCGTGGCCTTGAGCCTCGCGGCGTCGCAGGTGCTCGGGTCGATGTTGTTCGGTCTATCGTCGACCGATTCGCTGACGTTCGTCGCTGCGGTGGTGGCGATGATGGTCATCGCCGCGCTTGCCAGCTTCCTCCCGGCGAGACGGGCGGCGCTCGTGGATCCGTTAACGTCGCTGAGAGCGGAGTGATGTCGGGAAGCGCGCGCTTCACCCCTCGCCAATAGCGGTGCCAGCTCGACGGTGAAGGGAGAGTGACCGTCGTCGTTCTGGAGCAGCAGCTGCGCAGCGTACGCAGCGCCTTCCTCGAGCACATAAGGTGCGGATTTCAGATGATTGGCGACCAATCCCTGAAACGGACTCCCCTTCTGAATCGATGCAACGAGAGCATTTGCATTAATGCCAGGTGGCAGCAGGTTTGCACTCGGGTTGACACATGAGTTCCCCCATGGGCTTTGAGCAGTGGTGGTGAGACCTGTCACTCGGAAGATGGGTCCGGCGCTTGTCGCGCACCGATTTCTGCTGCTAGTTCACGCACATTGCCTAAGGAGTCTGACCCGCCAGCAGCAATGCTTGCCATAAGCTTCGCGACGCTATCAGCCGATAAGTTGAATTCCTCCTGAAGGCGTGCAATTTCCACGCGAAGGAACTCTGCGAACGCTTGGGCTGGAGTGCGTCGACCGTAGAATCGACTACCAAACTCCTCTGCAACAGCAACGCCGAGAGGGGTGAAAGAGAACTTCAGTTTAGCTGCCGCTGCGCCCGTCGAGGCGTGCTCGCGGAGCGCAATAAAGTCCGGCAGCGTCGTTTGGAGTACTCCAAGCGAGAGAAGCCTCGAAAACCCAGCCATTGCGCGGGAGCTAGTTGCGGCGTCACCGAGTTCCTGCTCAGATCGCACTTTTGTGAAGGGAGTGATGCCACATTTCGCCAGAAATTCAAATGACGTGACGTCCAGAGCATCGACAATGCGTTGTACCGACATGTGACGGGTCAGATCGATTTCAGAAAGCGCGCGACGGATTGCCTCGACAACCTGATTCTTTGCGCTTACGGAGGCGCCGGGACCTGCATCGGGGTGGTATGAGTCCGCGAATATTGGAGCAATGTCAAACGGCAACCGATCGTTGTCTGAGCGGAAGACTAGGACCTCCTCGGGCCTTCGTATTGCGTGAGCTATCCCTAGCTCATACATCACATTTGCATTGCGCAACCCGTTCTCCGACGTGATGTCGCCGAAGACGAGCCGCGCAGTCCTCAGTTCTTCCAAGATCCTTGGTGGAATGGAATCGGCAACCTGCGACAGGTCAACTCGATATGGCTCAAGACCAACCTCCTCGATCGCCGGTTTGATCACATGCTCCCACCTCAAGGTGAATCTCTTTCCAGCACATTGGGATCCTAAGCTTAGAATTCCACGTGGACAAGTTGTCGCG
>JADMIO011721394.1_pt1 | contig 101177 bp, 81 predicted proteins | sample 8958161 | NCBI WGS metagenome assembly JADMIO01 (sample SAMN16585339, study PRJNA669376) | soil metagenome | isolation source: Crop rotation soil | place: USA: Cullars Rotation, Alabama | collected 2011 | reverse complement strand
GCCGCGACTTCAAGTCACGTGAATTCCAAGCTTCGGATCCCACTGTGCTGGAAAGGGCTTCCAGCTTCACCGCAACGCGCGGTGCAAGTGCTTTGCCTGAAAAGCTTGCAGAAAGGATGACAGCTTTTGCCGATTCACTTTTGGCTGCCTCCGCAATCACAGAGGCATATGGCTGCGTGTTGAATATCTCCAGCTTGCCGTCAGCCGCAGAAAAAATTTTTGAAGCCCCGTATTTCGCAAGCTTTGCCAGCTCGTCATCAGCGACAGCACCTATTGAAAGAGCCGTAACTGTTGTATTCAGCAATTTCGCAACGGAGAATGCATACGACACAATTTCAAACGTCGACTTTTTGAATTTCCCTTCTGTGTTCTCTGCAAAAACTAATACAGACATGGTGTGTTTATGGTTTACAAGTTTACAGTTTCAACAAGTTCACGCAAACCGTAAACTTGTAAACCGTAAACATTTTTCAGATTATTTTTTTCTCTTCCCTCAGCATCTCCCACAGCTTACCTGCATCATCAGGAGAAATCATTTTCACGGTGCTGCGCGGCGTTGGTTTGTCATACGATACCACTTTTGTAAGTTCCGGGACAGCTATTGCTTCCACCACTTTCAATGGTTTTGTACGTGCCGACATGATGCCGCGCATGTTCGGGATTTTCGGTTCAGCCATTCCTTCCGATGCCCCGGCTGCAAAGGGAAGCGGAACAGAAAGCATTTCTTTTCCACCTTCAATTTCTCTTTCAATTGTTGCTGTTGTTCCTTCAACGGTAATTTTTTTTGCAGATGAAACGGAAGGTATGCCTAACATCTCCGCAATCATGGACGGAACGGAAGATCCGTTGTGGTCGCTGGATTCGCGGCCGCAAAGGATCATGTCGAAACTGTTTTGCTTTGCATATTCTGCAACCTGCTTCGCAACAAACCATGCGTCTTTCGGTGCAGCATTCACGCGAACTGCGTCCGTAGCGCCTATTGCAAGTGCTTTCCTGATAGTTGGTTCTGTAGATGCATCCCCGACATTAATAGCAGTCACAGATCCGTTCCCGCCATCCGTGAGCTCAATCGCGCGTGCAAGAGCAATTTCATCATACGGATTGATGATAAACGTAACACCGGATGCCAGGAACTCTTTATTATCCGGGCTAAAATTTATTTTTGCTGTCGTATCAGGAACATGGGAAATGCAGACGAGGATCTTCATTGTTTGGATTTTGTTTTCCTATCGAAAAAAAGTTATATGTTACACGTTATAAGGGCCGAAGATCGGACAGGTGTTCCATTCACTTATAACTATTCAAGTTAACTTTATTTTCGAGGCGCGAATTTACACATTTAACTTACATGATCAAGCTGTGAAATCGAGAATTGAAATGCTGAAGAAGTACCTCGAAGAAGATCCCGATGATGCTTTTTCAAACTATGCTTTGGCGCTGGAATACGTGACCATGAAAGAGGATGACTTCGCGGCCGGTTTGTTTCAGAAAATCCTTGACAAAGATGACCAATACCTCGCAGCCTATTACCAGTTCGGAAAATTGCTGGAGAAAATGTCGAAGACAGAAGCGGCAAAGGATATTTATAAAAAAGGAATTTTAATTGCGAAAAAACAAAACAATCAAAAGACGTTCAATGAACTTCAAAGCGCCCTGGAGACTTTGAATGAAGATGAATGAAATTTTTACATTTGCGAGGTACGAATTTCCAATGCGAATGCACGTGTGGTACAAATGAGGAACCGCAGCAATCGGTGTAATCAATTTAATCTGTGTAATATCAACAAATGAAAGAATTGCAATTCCGGGAAGCATTACGCGAAGCCATGAACGAAGAAATGCGTCGTGATGAACGCGTATTTTTAATTGGTGAAGAAGTGGCGGAATACAACGGTGCTTACAAAGTGAGCCAGGGAATGCTCGACGAGTTTGGCCCGCGACGGGTGATCGATACCCCTATAGCCGAGCTTGGATTCACCGGAATCGGGATTGGCGCAGCCATGAACGGCTTGCGACCGATTGTTGAATTCATGACATTTAATTTTTCTCTTGTCGCCATCGACCAGGTGATCAACTCGGCTGCAAAAATGATGAGCATGAGCGGCGGACAATTCACCGTGCCCATTGTATTCCGGGGACCTACTGCCTCCGCAGGAATGCTGAGCTCGCAACATTCACAGGCGTTTGAAAACTGGTATGCAAACTGCCCGGGGCTGAAAGTGGTGGTGCCTTCCAATCCCGCTGATGCAAAGGGTTTGCTGAAGTCAGCCATCCGTGACAACGATCCCGTTATCTTCATGGAAAGCGAACAGATGTATGGCGAAAAAGGACTTGTTCCTGAAAGCGAATACCTCATACCGATTGGCGTTGCAGATGTGAAGAAAGAAGGAACCGACGTTACCATCGTTTCATTCGGAAAGATGATGAAGATCGCATTGAAAGCTGCAGAGGAGCTGGCCAAAGAAAATATCAATGCTGAAGTAATCGATTTAAGATCTGTTCGACCGATTGATTACGATACTGTTATTAACTCCGTAAAAAAAACAAACCGGCTTGTCGTCGTAGAAGAATCGTGGCCGCTGGGTGCCATTGCTTCTGAAATCACCTTCATGGTTCAGAAGAAAGCTTTTGATTATCTCGACGCTCCTGTTTTAAGGGTGATGGGTGGCGATGTTCCGCTTCCATATGCTCCTACTTTGATTGAAGCTTATCTTCCGAATCCTGAAAGAGTGATTAAGGCAGTGAAGGAAGTGATGTATTTGTAGTTTTTTGTTTGGGTTCTAAATTCTTGGTTCTAAGTTCTTGGTTCCTGGTTCTTAGTTCTGGGTTCGAGGGCTCACAAAAACCAAGGACTTCTGTTTTTCCCCACTTTTGGATTTTTTCTATATTAATTTACCTTTGCGTCCCTTTAAAAATAAGATAAACTGATATTTATGGAGATGATAATTTACCTTGTTCCTGCAATAGCGATTTTAGCGCTGATATATTCCGCTTTTGTTACTGCGCGGATTTCCAGGTTCGATGCAGGTACTGAACGGATGAAACAGATTGCCGGCTTTATTGCAACCGGCGCCATGTCTTTCCTGAAAGCTGAGTATAAAATCCTCGCTGTATTCGTTGTAATTGTGGGGGGCTTATTGGCTGTCTCTGCAGATTCAGTTACCTCTTCTCCTTTGATTGTACTGGCTTTTGTAACAGGAGCATTTCTTTCCGCCTTCGCCGGCTTTATCGGCATGCGCGTGGCAACGAAAGCAAATGTGCGCACAACGAATGCAGCACGTACGAGCCTGTCAAAAGCGCTTGACATTTCATTTTCCGGCGGATCGGTGATGGGAATCAGCGTGGCTGCACTTGGAATTTTAGGGTTGAGTTTGCTCTTCATTTTATTCCAGCATATGTTCAATGCAGATATGCAACTCGGAGCTCCTTTGAAACGGGTGCTCGAAGTGCTGACCGGTTTTTCTCTCGGCGCAGAAAGCATTGCACTCTTTGCTCGTGTTGGTGGTGGAATCTTCACCAAAGCAGCTGACGTCGGAGCTGATCTCGTTGGAAAAGTGGAAGCAGGAATTCCTGAAGATGATCCGCGTAACCCTGCCGTTATTGCCGACAACGTAGGTGATAACGTAGGTGACGTAGCCGGCATGGGTGCCGATCTTTTCGGATCATATGTCAGTACGGTTCTCGCGACGATGGTGCTCGGTGCATCAGTGATCATGAATGAAAATAACAAAGACCAGTTCAACGGGATGTCGGCGGTGATACTTCCGCTTATCATTGCTATTACAGGTCTCGTATTTTCCATCGTCGGAACATGGTTTGTAAGGATTAAAGAAAACGGAAATCCACAGGCAGCTTTAAACAGGGGAAACTGGGGAGCTATTATTTTCACAGCCATCGCATCTCATTTTGTGATCGCTCACATGTTGCCTTCCAATTTTACGATAAAAGGAATTGAGTACACCAGTCTCGATGTGTTTTACACAGTAGTGATCGGTCTGATCGTCGGTGCGCTGATGAGTGTTATCACAGAGTTCTATTGCGCGATGGGAAAAAATCCTGTCAATACCATTGCCCGTCAATCTATTTCCGGGGCAGCAACGAATATCATCAGCGGACTCAGTGTCGGTATGATTTCAACAGCGCTTCCTATCCTTGTGCTTGCTGGTGGTATCATCGCTTCTTATACTGTTGCCGGTATTTACGGAGTTGCCATCGCGGCTTCGGGAATGATGGCAACAACCGGAATCCAGCTGGCCATCGATGCATTCGGGCCGATTGCCGACAACGCAGGCGGTATCGCCGAGATGAGTCATCTTCCAAAAGAAGTACGCGAGAAAACAGACGTCCTCGATTCAGTTGGTAACACTACCGCTGCTATCGGGAAAGGTTTTGCAATCGCTTCCGCTGCTCTTACATCGCTTGCATTGTTTGCAGCGTTCAAGGAAATCACCGGTGTGGAAGTGATTGATATTTCAAATGCAAAAGTGCTGGCCGGTTTATTCATCGGCGGCATGATCCCGTTTTTGTTTTCAGCGCTTGCCATGCGCGCAGTTGGTCGCGCGGCAAATGCGATGGTGGTAGAGGTGAGAAGACAGTTCAGGGAAATCAAAGGACTGCTTGAAGGAAAAGAAGGGGTGGAACCTGATTATGATAAATGCATCCAGATCTCTACTTCAGCTGCTTTGAGGTTGATGTTGCTGCCGGGTGTTCTTGCTATTGTTACACCGATCATTATCGGGTTTGGTTTTGGTAAAGATGGTGCACAGGTGCTTGCATCTGTGATGGCCGGTGTTGCAGTATCCGGCGTGCTCATGGCTATTTTCCAGAGTAATGCAGGTGGTGCGTGGGACAATGCAAAAAAGAGTTTTGAAAAAGGAGTGGAGATCAACGGGCAGATGTATTACAAAGGCAGCGAGCCGCACAAAGCTGCTGTAACCGGTGATACAGTTGGTGATCCTTTCAAAGATACTTCAGGTCCTTCGATGAACATCCTCATCAAGCTCACGGCTATCGTGTCGCTAGTGATAGCACCGTTGCTGCAAAAGAGTGATGTGACAACAGCAACGTCGGCGAATGCAGCATCCATCGGGATGACAACTACTATTCCGGCGACATCGACTGCATCCATTGAAGCATTGAAAGGTGATTATCCTGTTGATGCCGGTCATTCAGTTGTGAACTTCAGCATCAAGCATTGGATGTCGAAAGCTCATGGAACGATGCAACTTGATTCAGGAATGATTAAGATGACAGGCGATCCTTCCACATCTTCATTGTGGATGGCGATGAATGTATCTTCATTCAACACCGCAAGTGAATCAAGAGACGAAAAAATGAAAGATGCTGATTGGTTCGATGCAAACCAGTTTCCTAAAATTACTTTCCAGTCGAATTCGATCAACAGTTCCACCAACCCTGCTTTTAAATACATGGCGAAGGGCAACCTCACCTGCAAAGGGATCACGAAGCCTGCTGATGTGTATTTCAATTACCTGGGAGAAACCGTTACTCCATACGATTCAAAGGTGTATTCTTTTGAAGGCCAGACTGTCGTGAACCGAAATGATTTTGGAATCGGCAAGCCGGGCCTGGCATTTTTGGGTGATGAGGCTATTGTTGATTTCTCAATCGAGTCAGCGATCGACACGAAAAAGTAAGCTGGCAGCCGGTTTTCAGGGTTCCAGCGGACAAAAGTTCCGGAGAGAGGTAATTTTCAACAGGTTCTTGCCCGGTTTGAAATGTTTTTTTACATTTGCGTCCCTTAAAATAAAATCAGAAAAAGCTAACTCAACAACATGTCAAATCAGTATGAAACAGTATTCATCATGACTCCTGTTCTTTCAGAAGAGCAAATGATGGAGACTGTTGCTAAATTCAAGAAAATCCTCTCCGATCATCCCGGAACCGAGATTGTTTACGAAAACAATTGGGGATTGCGCAAGATGGCTTACCCCATCCAGAAAAAGAATACAGGGTTTTATTACCTGGTCGAGTTTAAAGCTTCCGGTGATCTCATCGGCAAGCTTGAAACGGAATTCAAACGCGATGAGCGCATCATGCGCTTCCTGACAATTGCATTGGACAAACATGCAATTGCCTACAACGAAAAGAAGCGCAGGAATGCTGTCGCTAAGAAAGAAGAACAAGAAGCAACTGCATAAAAACAACGACCATGGCAAACCCAAATGAAGTACGTTATCTCAACCCGCCGTCGGTTGATGTGTCAAGAAAAAAATACTGCCGTTTCCTGAAAAACGGAATCAAGTACATCGATTACAAAGACGCTAACTTTCTCCTCAAGTTCGTAAACGAACAGGGAAAGGTGCTTCCACGCCGTCTTACCGGTACCTCGCTGAAGTACCAGCGTAAAGTGGGACAAGCGATCAAGCGCGCACGCCACCTGGCGTTGATGCCGTATGTATCCGATCTGCTGAAATAAAATTATTTACCCGGATCATTCCGAAATAAGAAACTAAAATGGAAGTTATTCTCAAACAGGATTTAGACAACCTCGGTTACGCCGATGAAATTGTAAAGGTGCGCCCGGGTTATGCACGCAATTACCTCATTCCACGGGGTCTTGCCAGCATAGCAAACGATACCAACAAAAAAATGCTTGCTGAAACCGTAAAGCAGCGTGCGCACAAAGCACAGAAGCTGAAAGGTGATGCTGAATCAGTTGCAAAACAACTCGAAGCGATGACGCTGAAGATCGGTGCGAAGGTCGGCGACAGCGGAAAGATCTATGGTTCTGTCAATGCACTGCAGATTGCTGATGCACTTTCAAAACACGGTGTAAATGTTGACCGTAAGAAAATTCACCTGGAAACCGAGCACATCAAAGCGCTTGGTAACTACGTTGCCACCGTTTCGCTTCACAAAGATGTAAAGGTGAAAGTTAACTTTGAAGTTATTGCTGAATAAGCAACGACTTATGCAAAATAAAAAAAGCGCTTCAGGAATGAAGCGCTTTTTTTATGATTGATACATTGACGATTTTATCATTGACGATTTATTTTAATCGTCGCACGCCATCGTCAATGATAAAATTGTCAATCCTTCAATAGTTGATCTCGTACAAATACGTCGGCTCCTCTGTCCCGATAGTCTTCACCAGTCTTAGCTTTTGAGGATAGCGCATCGCGATGGGCTGTATCATTCGCTGAATGGTGTTGATGATTCTCCCGTTGTTATGTTTGGGTTCCATACGCAGGCTCGGCATGATCACGTACTTCACCTTCTGCGCACGCCAGCCCATTAAAACACTGTCAGCATCCATCGTCGTCACCCAGAACTGGCCTATGAATTTTTTCCCGTTTCCGTAAATGAAAGACATCTCGGGTTTACGGGAGATGATCTGTGCGGAATCGCCGGAAGGAATGCTGTCGCCGCAGTAGCGGCTCATCCTCAGAAAATTTTCCCAGTCTGGTGTATAGCCGTAATAAATATCGCCTTTTAAATTTTTGCTGAGTGCCGTCGTATTGTGTCCCGCTTTCTCAGCCGACTTGCCAATCGTGATGAATAACATGACGATGGAAAAAAGAATAAGCCCGTATTGCAGCACTCCTGCACGTTTTGCAAGCTCGTACGCTCCGTAAAAAAAGGCGAGAAAAATAAATGGCATGGCAATCAGGATAAGTCGGTCCTGCGTGTTGGTGGCCTGTACACCTACGAATATGCCCGCGCACAGCACGAGCAGGTAGAGGCACGTAAAGAAAATGTATTTGTTTTTTTTGTAGCTGATAATGGTGATAACACCCATCACAAGCGCCGACAGTGTAGCCAGCGGTGGCTTGACTTTCACTTCATCAAAACCGCGGAGGTTCATGATGCGATACATGTGAAGGGAAAAATACAGTTCAAAATTTTTCATGAAACGTGTTATCATTCCTGAAAAATCTTCGTGGCCAAGGTTGGGCTTGTAAATGTCCTTTCGCATCATCAATTCAAGCTGGCTTGCATCGTTTGCTCCGAATGCTGCTGTCACAGCAACCTGGTAGATGATGCGGAACACGGCAAATGCAACCACGGCGTATATTACTTCTTTGAAATTTCCTTTCAACACGAGATAAGCCAGAACACCCCCGATTGTTACAAATGCAATGCTCTTCGAAAGTGAGAGTAAAACAAACATGATTCCGAAGCCAATCCATTTCATGTAATTCTGTTTTATTCCATCTACGAATCCCGTATCTTTTTTGATGGAATCAATTACATTGAACATGATGTAAAGACAAACGGCCTGGACGAACAGGAAAAATGTTTCGGTATATGTCTGGCTGGCGTAGTATTGAAAGAAGCTGTTGAAGGAAATAAAAGTCAGCAAGGCAAAAAGCACCATGTAGGGAATGCGTTTGCGAAAAGCTTTGTAGGTGAACCACACGAAGCCAGCGTGGCAGGCAACGGAAGTCAGCTTGAGGATAATGACATTCAATCCAAACAGTTTTACAAACAGGGATAGAAAAACAGGATAACCCGGTCCCTGGAAATAGGGAAAAATTCCATCATTCAAAAGTTGCCATGCACGTTCGATGTATGCTGAATCATCACCGCCTGTTGAAACTTTTGAATCAAAGAGCAGGAGGGAGAGAAGAGTTGAAATGGCAAGCAGCGTAAAAAAAATCCTGCGATCATTTTTTTCTAACCAGCTATTCAGGCGATCGAATGTATCAGCAGTAGCAGTTTTTTTTACAGCAACTGTTTTTGATGCCACCGGTTTTTTTACCTGTGGTTTTTTTTGTGTGGCCATGGTTAGAAAAAATTATCCGGCTAAATGTATTAAAAAACTGCAAGATGAAAAGTACTGCCTAAGTGAAATTGGTATAGTTCTGAGGAGGCGTCTGGATTAAATAATAATTAATAATCGTTTATATGGTCCCAAATAAATAAGGAAGCATGCCTGATATTATTTTCTATATATTGTGGTTCTATACACATTTCATGAAACAAAATGTTGCTTTTCTAATTACGTGTTTAATTTTTTTATTAAGCAGAGAAAGTATCGATGCTCAAGCCGGCGTTGGAATATCATATTCCTATGATACCTCCGGAACTTCATTTACGCTGCCAACCATCAATGCTGTTTCGGATTTGTCCTCTACCCAAACCGGACTTACCTATTGGAACAGTTCAAATGATACGACGAGCATCGTTTTCGACTCAACCAATACAAAGCTAGGATCTCCGGCAGGCAACCATTACCATGGCTTTACCTATGGTGGAATACTTTACCGGGGGTTTTATGTTTCTACAAACGGATTCATTGGCTTAACCAATCTTGCAAACGGTTCAACACCTTGGACCAATGGTTTATATTCTTTAAAAAATAACAGTCTTGCCACAACTGCCGGTCCTATCCTCGCACCGTTGTGGGACGATTTGCTTGCAGGTACTGCCTACCAGGCGAAGTGGGATACAACAACAGCAGGCGGGCCTTTTCTTTGGATTCGTTTTGTAAACATGAAATGGTCCCAACCGGGCGGTCCGAATATTACTTTCTGGATTCGACTGACACCGGCTACACAAAAAATAGATTTCATTTATCCTGCAAATGCCATTACACCGACAACTCCTTCTGCTTCCATCGGAATCACAGGTCCATGCGCAGGTGACTATTATTCGGTGAAGAGTTCAAGCATTAGGTTACCGGGAGTAGACAGTCTCCAAGAAAATTGTTTCTGCCTGGCATCGATTGTTCCCGGTTCCGGAGCATTCAGAATGATTTCGTTTACACCCCGGTCTGTGCCTCCATATGACAATTGTGCAAATGCAAAAGTGCTTCCGAATGTTTCAACAAGCTGTACATATGATACTCTTGCAACGACTCATGCAACGACATCCGGTAGCCCTCTCTCCTGTGCATCGGATGTAAAAGATGTTTGGGTAAAATTTGTAAAACCAATCGGAGTTACATCTTTCGATGTGAACACCGTCATGGGACCTTGCCAGGCATTAGCCGGCGTTTCCATTGAAGTGGATTCAGGAACTTGTGCATCTTTAGGAACACCTGTTGCATGCTCTGCAACCAATTCAGTTTCTCTTACCGGTTTGGATGCATGTTCCTCGCATACGTACTATGCACGTATTACAGGCGATGCAGATGCAATCGGAAAATTCAAAATATGTGTGCAGGATCCTGCTGCGGCAGGAGCTACGTGTTTAAATGCAAACCCGATCTGCGCGATTCCATACAACAGCTCAAGCTTGAATACAAGCGGTTCGGCCAATGATTATACTGAATTGAATACTCCGTGTGCTTCGAATTATCACAAGGGAAATGATTACGTTTTTTCATATACACCTTCGGTCTCGGAATGTGATTCGATATCCATCACAGGAACAGGGGCAAATTCTTATCCGGGTATTTTTATTTACGATGCCTGTCCGGATGGAGCGACTCATTGCATTGCAAGCGCGGGAACAGTCAGCAATACTGCCGTCATCAACAAGGTGACACTTACCGGCGGCACCACTTATTATTTTGTTGTCGATAACAACAGTACATCGGCAGGGTCTCCTAATATTCCATTCGTGCTGCATGTATACAATACAGGAACAGTTCCTACCAATGATGATTGTGCGGGACTTCCGGCTGCGTATGATTTCGGAAATATCAACCCTGCGGAAAACTGCGCAGCCCATACAAAAACGGGAAGCAACGAATGTTCCACTCCATCCGTCGGTTCCACCGATCCTTCCTGCGGAGGTTTTGTTGCCGGTGTGAGCGGTGATATCTGGTATAAATTCACAAGCCAGATTTCAGGAACGGTACAGATTAACCTTTCTCCCGGTCCTTCGGACGCCATCACTTCTGCCGGCATGGCGATTTATTCAGAAAGTTGCGCAGGGTCTCTTGTGGATTGTAGGGGAGCGGATACGTTACTGTCATCAACTATTTCGGCTTCAATAGGCACTGTTTATTTCATCCGCATCTGGTCACCGAATCCTGCCCAGTCAGGAAACTTTAGCCTGTGCGTGTTTGACCCTGCAGGTGCAACCTGTTCCAACGCTGCCACCATTCTTTCGATTCCATATTCTGCAACATCACTGAATACAAGTGGATTTGGAAATGATTACACCAGCGCCAACACACCATGCGCTTCCGCATTCCATAACGGACCTGATTTCGTTTTCAAATACACACCGGCATCTCCCGTGTGCGTGCAGATTGCAGTTACAGGTACCGGTACCAATTCATTTCCGGGAGTTTTCGTTTACGATGCCTGCCCTGATGTTGCCACACATTGTGTTGCCACTGCAACCGGAACATCCAATTCAGCAACCATTACCAAGGTCCCCCTCAGCGGAGGTGTTACATACTATATAGTTGTCGATAACAACAGTGCATCCGGACCTTCGTCGATTCCGTTTAACATCAGCATTACGTCGAACGGAAGTTCACCGGCCAACGATAACTACTGCAACGGTGTCACCAATGCTGCAACAGCACTCGGAACACTGAACTCCAATGATGCATGCGGAACCCATACTGCAACAGGCGCTGCGGTTACTACTGAATGTGCTTCTAACACTGCTGCCAATCTCACACCTTCCTGCGCCGGCTATACAGCGGGTGTTAGCGGAGATGTGTGGTTCAAGTTTGTTGCGGGCTCAGCAACTACAGCAAGCATTCTTGTTTCAGCAGGAAGTGTGGGAACACCTGCTTCAAGTCTTGCATTCGCCGTTTACAACGGTGGCGGCGGTGCCTGCCCGGGCAGTTTGGCCAACGTTTCTCCAGCGGTGTGTGTCGGACCCAGCACTTTGGTTTCTGCTACAAGCATTAACCTGACAAGCGGCTTTACTTATTACGTCCGTGTATGGTCGCCGACTGCAGCACAGGCAGGAACATTTACTGTCTGTGTTTCCAATAGCTGTAATTTTAATGATGATCCATGCGGTGCGATTGATTTATACCCGATCACGCCGATCGGCACAACATGTCAGAATGTAACAGTTAACGATGGCTGTGCATCAGCAACGATCACCACCAACCCTCCTGCAACTTCTGCCTGCGGAACTGTTGGTATTGATATGTGGTACAAGGTGACAATTCCTGCAAGTGGCTCATATGTTTTTAGAACTTCGACAGCGTCCGGTTCACCACTTGTGTTTGATCCGGTCATTGAAATTTACCGTGGCACATGCAACTCGCTCACTAGTATTTCCTGCGACGATAATGGAAATGGCACCATTGGATTATATTCCAGCGTTTCTGCATCCAATTTTATCGCCGGAGAAACTATCTGGATAAGAATATGGTCGTATGCTAACGGCCAACGTGGATTATTAAATATTTGTGTTTACAATATTTGCTCTAATGGGATTCCATTTCCTGCCGGAGATGATCCATGTAATGTTCCGGCCTTCTTCCCAATCGTTTCTGAAAGCTGTTCCTTGCCTGCCTACACCAATACCAGCAATGACTGTGCGAATGCCACAGCATTACCGGGAACACCCACCACATGCAGCCCTGCCGCACCAAATGTCACTGGTACTAAAGATATCTGGTTCAAAGTAATTGTTCCTTCAAGCGGTCAGCTGGAGTTTAACACCAAACCAGGATCGTGGACGGACTGGGCCATGTCTATTTACAATACCAATCATCTTGGATGCGGATCGCTTACAGAAATTGCCTGCAACGACGATTACGCCGGCAACGGACAGATGCCATTCATTTCTTTGGGTGGGTTACAGGCAGGCGATACATTATATATACGTCTTTACCCGCATCGTCTTACATTTAACTTCCAGATGTCAGGGACCATGAGTATTTGTATTGACAATCCATGCCCGACAGGTTTACCTCCTTCAAACGACAACATATGCGGAGCCATCCTGCTTCCTGTAGGATCCGGTGTTTGTAACTATTCCGGCCCTTACCAGAATCTTTGTTCTTCTGTGACAGGTGGTGTTCCTGCACCGGGATGTGCGGGAACTACTTTCAAGGATGTCTGGTTCAAAGCAGTCATGCCTGCCTCAGGTTATATGGACATTGATTCACGACAAGGAAGCTTGCTCGACGGGGGAATGGCCGTGTATACTGCTGCATCGGCACCAACCAGTTGCGCGAGCACGTTAGTCCTGAGAGGATGCGATGACAACAACAGTTCGAATGCTAACATGCCTCATGTATCACTTTCGTGGACACCGGGAGACACTGTCTTTATCCGTTTCTGGGACAAGGGAGGAAACAATGCCGGTACATTTGAAATGTGCGCATCTGATCCGTGCCCGACCGGTTCCCAGGCGAATGATCAGCCATGCAGTGCAACACCGATGAACATCGGTACTTATTACAATGGTAACAATTCATGTACAAATAATACTGCCGAACCGATTGCGTTCCCTGCAAATGGATTTACTCCATCATGCTGGAGTAATATTTCTGTTGCCGGTTTGAATACAGTTTGGTTCTCATTTGTAGCGCCAAGTAATTCAGTGATCGTTAAAACCGTTACAGGATCATTATCAAATACACAAATTGCATTGTATGGTGGTGCCTGTGCAGCACCGACACTGATCGCCGGTTCTAATTGCAATGATGATTTCTCGAACTGCGGCGGTACACCTAAGTCCTCACAGATTACAGCTACTGTAACAGCAGGTACAACCTATTTTATTGTTGTTGATGGTTACCAAAATCTGACCGGCTCCTTCAGTCTCATCGTACTCGATGCTACCCTTCCCCTTCCGGCACAACCTGTCCAGGATTGTTCAATACCTGCTTCCGTTTGCAGCCAGGTAATTACTGTGGCAGATCCGGGTTATAACGGGTACGGAAGCATCTGTGATCTTCCAAGCTCTCCGAATTACGGTTGCTTCCCATTCAGTGGGGAAAGCAATTCTTCCTGGTATACTTTCAAGATTGCTTCAGCAGGAACATTGCGTTTCGATATTCAACCTACTTCAAATGCTACAAATTACGACTGGGCACTCTGGAGAATCGGGAATACAGCATTTCCTGTAGGCACGATGGCGCCTGTGTGCAGCTTGCTTTCAGCACATGGAACATCGAATGGTATGCCGGTAATTGTTTCCTGCAATACTTCCCCTGTTACTGGAATTACTGGAATGGGATCGGCCGGAACAACATCCAGTGAAGGCACCGCGTCTACCAATCCATATTGTGTACCAATAGCAGTAAATGCCAATGACCAATACCTGCTGCTGATCAACAACTCTTCTTTTACACCTGTTGGTTATTCGATTGACTTTACAGGTGCATCTCCAATTTCTTATTCAGCTACCAGTTTGCGTTGGGAACATGCCAGTACCACTGTATGGACAAATGCTGCCAACTGGGGGCCATGCGGTGTGATACCTGCATGCGGGGTAAACGCATATATATTGAATGATCCAAATACCCCGTGGTCGAACCCGAACATTACCACCAACCCGCAAAATGTAAATGATCTCCTGATTGATCTGAATGCCAAGCTGGGTATTGGTGCAGATACATTGTATGTATGCGGAAACTTTACACAGAACGGAAGCCTCCTGGCAACAGCAAATTCTGTTATTGTTTTCAAGGGCACGGGTACTCAAACCATCAGCGGAAGTTTGACCGGTACAAATAAATTTGGCAACCTGGTCATCAACAAGCCAAGCGGTTCAGGCCCCGTGATTCTGAATTCTGATATCGAGGTGAGCGGTAACTTTACTATCATCGGTGCGACCAGCGTCTTCAATATCAACGGAAAAAACATGAAGGTGGCTAAGAATTTCACCAACACGAACGGGAAAAATTCTTTCACCGGAAGACGACTCAGCTCTGTTGAATTTAACGGTACGGCAGATCAGTATTTTATAAACGCAGCTGATACCACTTATTTCGATCGCGTGATCATCAACAAATCGGGCGGAAGTCTCCGACTGGGCAATGCGACGAGTTCCATCTACATGGATTCATCTTTGACCTTAACGAATGGGAAAATAATCGCCGGTGTCAATGGTTTACCCGAAGTTGGAATATCACTTAACAACGGATTAAATTATCCGGCTATCATCGGAGGAAGCTCAACCAGCTACATCCAGGGAACATTGAGAAGAAGAGTATACCGCGGCGCCTTCTCTGTTATTGTGCCATTGTCGATGGATTTTCCGGTAGGGGATTCAATACATGACTATCAAAGTGCTAATGTTACCTGGCAGTCTGCAACTCAGATTCCTTATCTCTCAGCTAAATTCTCCACGTGGCAACCACAGCCGAATCCAATGCTGCCCAATGGACCAAGTGAGTCTTTGGAATGTACGTTCGTTGACTATAGCAAATCAAAAATACTGGACAATGGATATTGGACAATCCTTAAAACAAGTAATAATACAGGAGGAAAATATGATCTCACGCTTCATGGTACTAATTACTTGAATTCAATAGGAGGTGGGAAATTCTCCCCAACTATAGCTGACACAAGTCTTAACCTATACGATTCCCTTTCATGGAAACTGGACGGCCAGTGTGTTTTTGCGAGCACGCCTTCGAATGCGCAACGAACATCGATGAATGTCGGAGGAACATTTGCATTCAACCGGTATTATGGAATTGCGCAAGGAATAGAGAATGTGATAGACCCTCCAGTCACCACAAATTCAATGCAATGTGGAAGTGGAATACCGACATGTTCGGTAAGCGGAAACCTTAATAACTTTAGATGGTATGTTGTGTCATCAGGCGGGTCACCGATTGGAGGCGAAACAGGAAGCGTTCTTGATTCTTATTCAATAAATAATACTACTACATTTTATGTTTCCCAGTTCGATGGAGCGAATGAAAGTTCACGGTCTCCTGTAATCGCTACTGTACATCAGCTTCCGACTCCAACAATTACTGCAAATGGGCCTACTTCATTTTGTCCAGGCGATAGTGTTACGCTTTCAGCAAACAGTTTTGTTAACTACTTGTGGAATATAGGTGCAACTACGCAAAGTATAAATACAGGAACAGAAGGCAATTATTTTGTTATTGTAACTGATTCGAATGGATGTTCATCGGTAAGCTCCGGAACCTCTATTGTTGTCAATAGTTGTCCAGTCACCTTGAATCTCAGGATTTTTTTCCAGGGCTTTTACAGAAATACTGATAGCATGGCAGCGGTAGTGAACCCGGTTGATTATCCTGGATTGTTCGACTTCGTAACAGTAGAATTGCATAAATCGACACCTCCATATGATATTTTTTATGTTGTTGGAAATTTAGTAGATATCTATGGTTACGGGAGTTTTTATTTTCCTTTTCCTATTTCAGGGAAATCATATTATATCGTCGTCAAACACCGGAACTCAATGCAAATATGGAGCAGGGATCTTGTACCATTCAATTCTTCAGTAATAAATTATGATTTTACCCGGTGAGAATTGAAAGTTATTTTTATTTATTTTCGCGATAGAAATTTTATTTTTTGTTTACTCATTCTTTTATTTTTTTAACCTGAATTCATTTCAATCCCTGGGATCACCATTTGTATTTTTTCTGAAAAAATTATTCACTCTTACTTTTTATGAAACAGAACACAGCTTTCTATTTTACCAATAGCTGATTCAACAAATGACTCTCATGGGTTGAAGTGGTTGTCACAAACCTTTCACCATGAAAACTTTTTTAAAAATTTTTGCATGCTTGCTGCTTGCAGCAAATAACCTGGATGCACAGTCGCCATCTTTCGAAGTATTCATTTCGAATGAATGTTATCCGACTTCCAGGACATTCCGTTTTGATATCTGGTTAAAGAAAACTGGTAGTGGTATTCTTGAAATTGCCAATCTCCAGTTTGGCATTAATGTGAATGCTGATTTTCGCGGGGCAGGAAATGTGACCGCAGTATACGTGGGAGGGTCGTCGATGTTTGTTGCTTCACAGTCGCCATCGGTGCCGGGACAGGTAACCTATACTAATTCAATTTCACCCGGAATCGACCGGTTGAATATTACTGCGCGGGCAAACCCGGGTTGTGGAAACGGAACAATTGTTCCCGATACAGGCTTACAATGTATGGCAAGTGGAATCCGTTTTGGAACATTCGAGCTGACTACAAGTTTGCCCGGCTGGACAACCGGCGAACATCCCGATCTTGTTTTTAATTTCATTCCTTCATGGGGCTATAATTTTCCTTTGCAGACAAAAGTGTCTTACTATCCACAACCATGTCCTTCAACCGGGCATGATGCAACATCGCATGGAATATTTTATGATGCATGGAATGCCGGAGGGTCGTGTTCACAAAATCCTGTTAGCCCCGGATGCAGTCAATTTGTTCAGACAAATATCAATTCGCTTGTAAAGCCATTGTGCGCAGGAGGGTCGGGCAGCTTTACCATGAATAATTCTTTTACCGGCTCACTCGTCAATGGCCAGGTGAGATATTCTATTGATGGTGTAGCATACAAAGTTGTTTTGGCGGCGGGAAGCATTGCCAGTTGTGCATTTACAAATGTGCCTGGTGGAATTCATTTTATCAAGGTTGAAAGAGGAACCGGTTACCAAAACACTTTTCCCTTTGATGGTGGAGTTACTCAATGCACGGCTACTTTTTATTTCACGATGGAGGCGCCGCGACCGGTGCACGCTTTTGTTTTGGTTGGCGCACCCGTAAATTGCTATGGTGAAAACGGTCAGCTAAGTGTGTTCGCATCAGGAGGCAGGGGAATGTATAAATATGACGGTGGAGATTTTTTTATTTCAAATCCCGACCTCCTTGATGTACCTGCCGGCACTTATTCTTTTGTTGTATCTGATCAAAACAATTGTCCTGCATTTGTGACGGACCCTGTATTTCTTCCAGAGCCACCTGAAGTAGGTGTCGATTCAATGACAGTTATAAATTCAACTTGCATGAATTGCGCTGACGGATCCGTATCCATTCATGTTGACGGCGGAACAGGAAACCATTCGATCGTGTTGAGCGAAACAGCTTTTCCATACAACTCGTGGTCGCTGGCAGATTCTCTTTCGCATTTTTATTTTTATGATTTAACTCCCGGCGAATATGTTCTGAATGCATACGATGCGAAGGGCTGTTCCTCGGACCCTGTATCAATTTCTATTTTATCATGTCGTGATTCCTGCATGCTGACTCTGAATTTGAAAATATTTTTTGAAGGTTTTTACGTCGCTCGCGACAGCATGAAACCGGTTGTTGACCCAGGTGATCATCCAGAACTATTTGACAGTGTCACTGTCGATCTTCGCAGTCTCGATTCGCTGCATATCCTACAATACTCTTCAACAAATGTTCTCTCTGTTCATGGCGATGGTTCTTTTTATTTCTCAAAAGATGTTGCGGGAAGCTCGTACTATGTTGTGATACATCACCGAAATTCAATTGCCGTATGGAACAGGGAGCCGGTATCTTTTGATTCCCCTGTCGTCACAATTGATTTTACGACGGAATAAGCCTTCATTGAAAATTTACAAATGCATCACAAAAAAATCTTTTCTTTGTGATGTATTAAAAGCACGAATCTTCCATTATGAAATCATCGACGAGCATTTTTGCTTTACTCTTTATGCTGATCTCGGAAGCTGCATTCTCCCAGCTAAGTCCAAAGCCCACACCTTCTCAGGCACCGACTTTCGATGTGTACATCAGCAATGAGTCTTTCCCATCACCCAAAACCTATCGTTTTGATGTTTGGATTAAGAAAACAGGGAAGGAAAAGCTGGAAATTGCTAATTTTCAATTAGGAATCAATGTGAATTCTGCTTTCCGGGGAAGCGGTGTCATTACGGCTACTATGGTCGACAACTCATCGATGTGTGTTGCCACGGAGATTCCAAAAACGATTCGGTATTCGAATGCGCTTGGGCCCGGTATCGATCGCGTAAACGTTGTCGCCCGTTTTAATCCCGGTTGCGGGTCGGGTACTGTAGTTCCTGATAGTGGCAAAGGTGTCCGTTTGATCACTATTTTGTTGACGACAACTGCTCCTTTCTTCAACAAGGAAATTAAGCCTGAGTTGGACTTCAATTTCGTACCGGCAAACATCAATTCTCCGCTCCAAACCAAGTTCTCATATTACCCGCCTTGTCCATCGACTGCTCTTGACGCAACCCCTTCAGGAACATTCTATGATTTCAATAATATCCAGGGCAAAAAAGATCGTCCTTGAGGGCATTTTCCGGTAACATTTTTCGTCACTTTTTCTCCCTTGAAAGCCGGGAGAATCTATGTTTGAAATTTTTTATCAACAATCTTGGTAAATAAGAAAATTGATTTACCTTTGCGTTCCCCAAAAATGGGCAAATTCGCAATAAAAAATAGATCGTAAACTAGTTCAAATACAACAGAATGCCTACAATTCAGCAGTTAGTTCGAAAAGGACGCTCTAAGCTTATGGACAAAAGTAAATCGCCGGCGTTGACGTCATGTCCTCAACGAAGAGGTGTTTGTACACGTGTGTACACGACCACTCCGAAGAAGCCGAATTCAGCGATGAGAAAAGTTGCCCGTGTGCGCCTCACGAACAAATACGAAGTAACTGCTTACATACCGGGCGAAGGTCACAATCTCCAGGAACACTCCATCGTGATGATTCGCGGAGGCAGGGTTAAAGATCTTCCGGGAGTTCGTTACCACATCATCCGCGGAACGCTTGATACGGCCGGAGTTGAAGGACGGAAACAACAGAGAAGCAAATACGGAGCAAAGAGACCTAAAGAAGGAAAAAAATAAAAATTAATTTGATGATTTGATAATTTGATGATGAGCAAATGACATCATCAAATTATCAAATCACCAAATCATCAAATCAAAAAAATGCGTAAGTCAAAACCAAAAAAGAGAATCCTGTTACCGGACCCTAAATTCAACGATACACTTGTTACACGTTTTGTAAACAACCTGATGTACGGAGGAAAGAAGAGCACTGCTTATGGCATCTTCTATTCTGCAATTTCAAAAGTTGAAGAGAAGACAAAAGAAAATGGTCTCGATACATGGAAGAAGGCGATGACGAACGTGATGCCTGCAGTAGAAGTAAAGAGTCGCCGTGTGGGTGGAGCAACGTTCCAGATTCCAAGCGAGATTCGTCCTGACAGGAAAATTGCATTGACGATCAAATGGCTGATCTCTTATTCAAGAAACCGCAACGAAAAATCAATGGCAGAAAGACTTGCCGGTGAAATTATTTCGGCTTCCAAAAACGAAGGTTCTGCAGTGAAGAAAAAAGAAGACACACACAAGATGGCGGAAGCGAACAAAGCATTCAGTCACTTTAAAGTATAATCAGACTATTAAAGTATAGTATAATCAACAAGAAATAGAGTGAGTACACCGTACTCAACCCAATATGGCAACAGACTTAACATACACACGAAACATCGGAATCTCTGCTCACATTGATGCAGGTAAGACCACCACGACGGAGCGTGTACTTTATTATACAGGTAAGGTTCACAAGATCGGCGAGGTGCATGAAGGTGCTGCTACGATGGACTGGATGGTCCAGGAGCAGGAGCGTGGTATTACCATTACCTCTGCTGCCACTACTACATTCTGGAATTACCCGACAAACAACGGAAAGACAACTCCTGAGACCACTCAATATAAAGTAAACATTATTGATACTCCGGGCCACGTTGATTTTACAGTTGAGGTAGAGCGTTCACTTCGCGTGCTCGACGGAGCAGTTGCTTTGTTCTGCGCAGTAGGCGGTGTTGAGCCACAGTCTGAAACGGTATGGCGCCAGATGAATAAATACCATGTGCCGCGCATCGGTTTCGTAAACAAGATGGATCGTGCAGGTGCTGATTTCTTAACGGTTGTTGCACAGATCAAAGAAAGACTTCACGGAAATCCTGTTCCTCTTCAGTTACCGATTGGTGCTGAAGATATGTTCAAGGGTGTTGTAGACCTGATCAGCAACAAGGCGATTATCTGGCATGACGAAACGCAGGGAGCGACATTCGATGAGGTTCCTGTTCCGATGGATATGAAAGCGGATGTGAATCACTGGAGAGCCCAGCTGGTGGAATCCGTTGCCGAATTCGATGATCACCTGATGGAAAAGTTTTTTGAAAATCCTGATTCCATTACTGTTGATGAATTACGCAATGCAATCCGCAAAGCGACTATTGCCATGAAAATTACTCCGCTGTTGTGCGGCTCTGCCTTTAAGAATAAAGGTGTGCAGGCCATGCTCGATGCGGTGATTCAATATCTTCCTTCACCAATGGATGTTGAAGGTGTAACAGGAATCAATCCTGATACAGAAAAAGAAGAACAGAGAAGGCCGGATGCCTCTGATAAATTTGCAGCGCTGGCATTTAAGATTGCAACCGATCCGTTTGTAGGACGTCTTGCATTTTTCCGTGTGTATTCAGGAAAGCTGGATGCAGGCTCTTATGTATTGAATGCACGTACCGGTAAAAACGAGCGTATCTCCCGTATCATCCGGATGCATGCAAACAAGCAAAGCCCGATCGACAGCATCGAAGCAGGAGACATCGCTGCAGCTGTCGGTTTCAAAGAAATAAAAACCGGTGATACACTTTGTGATCCGGATGCACCGATCGTACTGGAGTCGATGACATTCCCTGCACCGGTAATCGGTCTAGCGATCGAGCCGAAGACGCAGGCTGACGTTGACAAGCTGGGAATGGCACTTGCCAAGCTCGCAGAAGAAGATCCGACTTTCCGTGTTCATACAGATGATGACACCGGCCAGACCGTGATCAGCGGAATGGGTGAGCTTCACCTTGAAATTATCGTGGACCGTTTGAAACGCGAGTTCAAAGTAGAAGCCAACCAGGGAGCGCCACAGGTAAATTACAAAGAAGCACTTACGAAAAACGCAACTCACCGCGAGATATATAAGAAGCAAACAGGTGGTCGCGGAAAGTTCGCTGACATCCAGTTTGAAATCGGCCCGGCAGATAAAGAGTGGCTGGAAAAAGGTCACACAGGTCTGCAGTTTGAAAATGAAATCACCGGCGGAAATATTCCACGTGAATTTATTCCTGCTGTTCAGAAAGGTTTTGCAGCAGCGATGACTACCGGTGTTCTTGCAGGTTATGCCAACGACAGCATGAAGATCCGCCTGTTCGACGGATCGTACCATAGCGTTGACTCGGATGCATTATCATTTGAAATCTGTGCGAAGGTTGCGTTCCGTGAATCAGCACCGAAAGCAAAACCGGTATTGATGGAGCCGATCATGAAAGTAGAAGTTGTTACTCCTGATTTATACATGGGTGATGTAATGGGTGACCTGAACAAGCGTCGCGGGCACCTGGAAGGAATGGATACGCGTGCGGGAGCACAGGTAATCCGTGCGAAAGTTCCGCTCTCTGAAATGTTCGGGTATGTGACGTCATTGCGTACGATTACATCCGGCCGCGCTTCTTCGACGATGGAGTTTTCTCATTACTCTGAAACTCCGAAGGCGATGTCAGAAGAAGTTATTGCCAAAGTAAAAGGCAAATCAAAAACAGAAACAGTAAACAAATAATCGTTCTTTATACTTCAATAAAATGTCACAGCGCATTCGCATTAAATTAAAATCATACGATCACAACCTCGTTGACAAGTCAGCTGAGAAGATCGTCAAGACCGTGAAGATCACCGGTGCAGTCGTGAACGGACCTATTCCGCTTCCTACTGATAAGAAAATCTTCACTGTTCTCCGTTCACCGCACGTGAATAAAAAAGCGCGTGAGCAGTTTCAGCTTTGTGCTTACAAGCGCCTGCTTGACATTTACAATTCATCAGCGAAGACAGTGGATGCCCTGATGAAGCTCGAATTACCGAGCGGTGTTGAAGTAGAAATTAAAGCATCCTGATAATTTATTAATTCAAGTGAATGTTTGCCCTGCCCCGTGCATGCAAACCTCTGGCTAAAAAACGAAACGAAATGTCCGGAATTATTGGAAAGAAAATCGGAATGACCAGCATTTTCGCCGCTGATGGAAAATATATTCCATGCACCGTCGTAGAAGCCGGCCCGTGCGTAGTTACACAGGTAAAAACTATTGACAGTGACGGCTACAATGCCGTTCAGCTTGCCTTCGGCGAGAGAAAAGAAAAGCACACTACTGCTGCTCTGAAAGGTCACTACAAAAAAGCAAATACAACCCCGAAGAAAAAAGTGGCAGAGTTCAGGCATTTTCCTGAGCTGCCTGCATTGGGTTCAGAAGTAAAAGCTGAACTTTTTGCTGAAGGAGATTTTGTAGACGTTGTAGGAACATCCAAAGGAAAAGGTTTCCAGGGTGTTGTACGTCGCCATCACTTCCAGGGTGTGGGCGGTACATCGCATGGACAGCATAACCGTTTAAGAGCGCCCGGTTCAATGGGAGCTTCTTCATGGCCTTCACGCGTTTTCAAAGGAAAACGTTTGGGTGGCCACATGGGTGTTGACCGTGTTAAAATGCAAAACCTGCAGGTAATAAAAGTTATCCCTGAACAAAACCTTTTGCTTATCAAAGGTTCTGTACCGGGACATATTGGTTCTTATGTAATCGTGGAGAAATAATCATGGAAGTAGCAGTCGTTAATTCAACCGGCGCAGAGACCGGGAAAAAAGTAAAGCTCAGTGCAAAAGTATTCGGCATTGAACCGAATGATCATGCCATCTACCTCGACGTGAAGCAGCATCTCGCTAACCAGCGCCAGGGTACGCATAAATCAAAAGAGCGTGCGGAAATTCATCGTACTACCAAAAAGCTGAAAAGACAAAAAGGTACAGGCGGTGCGCGTGCAGGTTCCATGAAGTCACCATTGTTTGTAGGAGGTGGACGCGTGTTTGGTCCGCGCCCGAGAGATTATTCCTTCAAGCTGAACAAAAAATTAAAACACATTGCCTGCCTGTCTGCGCTTTCTTACAAAGCAAAAGACAACAGCATCGTTGTCCTGGAAGATTTCAACATGGATGCGCCGAAGACGAAAGCCTTCACCGACATCATCAAGAACCTGAATCTTGCAGACAAAAAAGTGCTGGTTGTGCTCGCGCAGCATGACAAAAATATTTACCTGTCATCACGCAACATAGAACGTAATAAAGTAACCACTGCGTCTGAACTCAACACATACGATGTTTTGAATGCTCAAAACCTTGTGCTCGTTCAAAGTTCAGTTTCCGCAATTGAAAACCGACTGACAAAATGAGGATCCTGAAAAAACCGATCATCACTGAAAAGATGACCAAGGCCGGCGAAAAGCTGGGCACGTATGGTTTTGTTGTTGACAGAAATGCAAACAAAATCCAGATCAAAAACGAAATTGAAAAGATGTACAGTGTCACTGTAGAGCGCGTGAACACCATGACTTATTACGGCAAGAACAAATCCCGCTTCACCAAAGCAGGATCCATCACCGGTAATAAAGGTGTGACAAAGAAAGCAGTAGTGACATTGAAGAAGGGTGAGACAATTGATTTCTATAGTAACATTTAAACTAAATAATTTGATAATGTGCTGATTTGATAATTTGATAATGGGAAGAAGTTCTTCTCTCAAATTATAGAATACAGAATCATCAAATCATCAAATTACCAAATCATCAAATTGACCAATGGCAGTTAGAAAACTTCGACCGATGACACCGAGCCAGCGACACATGATCGTTGACTCGTACGATGATATTACAACCAACGAACCTGAAAAAAGCCTCACGTCTACACAGAAGCGTTCAGGCGGACGGAACGACAGCGGAAAGATGACCATGCGCTACATCGGCGGCGGGCATAAGAAGCTGTATCGCCACATTGACTTCAAAAGAGACAAATCCGGTATCGAAGGAACTGTAAAGACGATTGAATACGATCCGAACCGTACAGCCCGTATTGCACTTGTGCATTACAAAGACGGTGAGAAAAGATACATCATTGCTCCCAACGGTTTGAAAGTGGGCCAGCAGGTAATGGCAGGAGAAAAGGCAACACCGGAAATCGGCAATGCATTGTTGCTAAAAGATATTCCGCTTGGAACACTCATTCATAACATCGAGCTGCGTCCCGGACAAGGCGGAGAGATTGCAAGAAGCGCAGGATCATTTGCACAGCTTGCTGCCCGTGACGGAAAATATGCCGTGTTGAAAATGCCTAGCGGCGAAACACGCATGATCCTCACAGCATGCCTGGCAACGATCGGAACGGTTTCAAATGCAGATCATATCCAGGAAACGCTTGGTAAAGCAGGACGTTCACGCTGGATGGGCCGCAGGCCAAGAGTAAGAGGTGTTGCGATGAACCCGGTTGATCACCCGATGGGCGGAGGAGAAGGACGTGCTTCAGGCGGACACCCGCGTTCACGTAAAGGATTGCTTGCAAAAGGTTACAAGACCCGCAGGCCGAAAAATCCTTCGAATAAATATATCATTGAAAGAAGAAAGAAATAATAAATCAGTTTACAGTTTACGGTTTACAGTTGCCGTAAACAGTAAACAGTAAACAGTAAACAACAATGGCTCGTTCACTAAGCAAAGGACCTTACATCGCTTACCATCTCGAAAAGAAAGTTACGAAGATGGTGGAGGGTAAGAAAAAAACAGCAATCAAAACCTGGGCGCGATCTTCAATGATCTCTCCTGATTTCGTAGGGCACACGTTTGCCGTGCACAACGGAAATAAATTCATCCCTGTGTATGTTACGGAAAACATGGTTGGGCATAAGCTCGGGGAATTTGCGCCGACGCGTACATTCAGGGGACACAGCGGAAACAAGGCTGCTGAACCGTCAAAATAATAATCATTGCAATCAGATAATTAATCATGGGAATCAGAAAAAGACAAGCTTCGGAAAACCGTAAAGAGGTAATGAAAGCGACTGCCATTGCAAGGCTGGTGAATGTGCCTACTTCTCCGCGAAAGATGAGAGTCGTTGCCGATTTGATCAGGGGAAAAGAAGTGACGCAGGCAATGAATATTTTGAAGTTTAATGCAAAGGCATCGTCAACACGCCTCGAAACACTTCTTCAGTCTGCCATCTCGAACTGGGAAGCAAAGACAGGTGAGAAAATAGATGAAGGAAAAGCATTTGTAAAATCAATTGATGTGGACAGCGGGCGAATGCTGAAGCGTTTGCGTCCTGCCCCTCAGGGAAGAGCTTACCGTGTGCGCAAACGTTCTAATCACGTATCGATTATTCTCGACAGTTATGAGAAACCGATGGCAGAAAGTGCAGAAGCAGAAACAGAAGAAACCAATCAACCGGAATAATTTTTAAAAATAGTTAACCAACATCACGCATGGGACAAAAATGCAACCCGATCGGCAACAGGTTAGGAATCATCAAAGGATGGGACTCCAACTGGTACGGTGGAAAAAATTACGGCGACAAGCTGTTAGAGGATGATAAGATCCGCAAGTATGTAATGGCGCGTCTTATCAAAGGCGGCGTATCTAAAATTGTAATTGAAAGAACGCTGAAGCTCGTTACCGTTACCATTCACACTGCTCGTCCCGGGATTGTAATCGGTAAAGGTGGCCAGGAGGTTGACAAGCTGAAAGAAGAGTTGAAGAAGCTCACCAAAAAAGATGTGCAGATCAACATCTACGAAGTGAAGCGTCCTGAGCTCGATGCACAGCTGGTGGCAGAAGGAGTTGCACGGCAGCTCGAGGCGCGGATTTCATTCCGTCGTGCTACCAAGATGGCGATCGCTTCCACGATGAGAATGGGAGCAGAAGGAATTAAAGTAATGACGGCAGGCCGCTTGGGCGGAGCCGAAATGGCAAGAACGGAGCAGTACAAGGAGGGAAGAATTCCCCTGCATACGTTCAGAGCCGATATCGATTTTGCAATTGCTGAAGCACAGACTTCCTATGGAAAAATAGGTGTGAAGGTATGGATCTGCAAAGGAGAAGTATACGGTAAGCGTGACCTTTCTCCGAATCTCGGAACAGGAACTGTTTCCGGTACAGGTGCAAAAGGAATGGGTGAAGAAAGAAGAGGAGACGGACGCGGGGAGAGAAGAGGCGGCGGAGATCGCAGGGGCGGTGGAGAACGCAGAGGCGGCGGAGGCGGTGAACGCAGAGGTGGCGGAGGAGGCGGTGATCGCAGAGGCGGCGGAGGCGGCGGAAGAAGATAAAAATCAATTTGTAAATGCTGCTTACAGCATTTCAATCGTCAATAAAAAATAAAGAATACAATGTTACAGCCGAAGAAATCGAAATTCAGGAAACAGCACAAGATGAAAGCCAAAGGCAACGCTACGCGGGGCCACATGCTGGCGTTCGGATCGTTTGGTATCAAATCAATGGATACCGGCTGGATTCCAAGCAAGCAGATCGAAGCTGCCCGTGTTGCCGTTACACGTTTCATGAAACGTGAAGGTCAGATCTGGTGCAGGATTTTCCCTGACAAGCCAATCACAAAGAAACCGGCTGAAGTACGGATGGGAAAAGGAAAAGGAGCTCCTGAATACTGGGTAGCTGTTGTAAAGCCGGGTACCATCATCTTCGAAGCGGAAGGTGTTTCAGAAGCAACTGCAAAAGAAGCATTGCGACTTGCTGCACAAAAGCTTTCTGTATCAACAAAATTTATTGTCCGCAGGGATTATGCTGCCGCACAGCAATCATAAACTGCACGTTTAAAAATTAAAGACCGTTCAAAATGAAAAAAGAAGATATCAGAGAATTGACGACAGAGGAGCTTCGCATGCGTTTGACTGAAGAGCAGGCACAGTATGCCAAGCTGAAAATGAATCATGCTATATCCCCGATTGAAAATCCGTTGAAGATCCGCTCTACCCGTAAAGGAATTGCAATGATCCACACGGAACTTTCAAGACGCACGAGGGAAGCAGTACAAACTAACAAGCAATAACACCCCGGAAAATAAAATGGAATCAACAACAATAAAAAGAGGCTTACGGAAAGAAAGAACCGGTACGGTGGTAAGCAACAAGATGAGCAAAAGCATCGTGGTTGCTGTCGAGCGTAAAGTAAAGCACCCGATCTACGGAAAGTTTATCAAGAAGACGACCCGTTTCATGGCGCATGACGAAAAGAACGAATGCGGCATCGGCGACCTGGTGATGATTACCGAGACACGTCCTCTCAGCAAGAATAAAAACTGGAGATTGAAACAGATCCTCGAGAAAGCAAAATAATAACCTGGTTTGCAGTTAACTCTTTACGGTACAAACCGCAAAACAGTAAACGGCAGACAAGTAAACAGTAAACAGAATGATACAGCAAGAATCAAGACTGACAGTAGCCGACAACAGCGGAGCCAAAGAAGTGCTTTGCATCCGTGTGTTAGGCGGAACCAGAAAAAAATACGCATCACTCGGTGATAAGATCGTGGTAACTGTAAAGCATGCGCTTCCTTCAGGAAATATCAAGAAGGGAACTGTCACGAAAGCCGTTGTGGTTCGCACCCGGAAAGAAGTGAAAAGACAGGATGGTTCATACATCCGTTTCGATGATAACGCTGTTGTACTGCTTACTGCACAGGACGAGCTTCGCGGCACACGTATCTTCGGGCCGGTTGCGAGAGAGCTTCGTGAAAAACAATTCATGAAAATTGTATCACTGGCACCGGAAGTAATTTAATATGAGAATCAACTGTAAACCACCAGGTGTTCACAGTAAATAAAAAAGAAAATGGAAAGGAAAAAAAATAAACAACCCAAGCTGAAGCTGAAAAAAGGCGACATCGTAAAGGTGATTGCCGGTGACTCAAAAGGTCAGCAGGGAAGAATTCTTGAGGTTCTGCTCGATAAGCGCCGTGCGCTTGTGGAAGGCGTGAACCTGGTTAGCAAGCACACCAAGCCGAATGCAAAGAACACGCAGGGCGGCATCGTAAAGAAAGAAGCAACCATTCACATCTCGAACCTTATGCTCGTTGACGGCAAAGGCAATACCACGCGTGTTGGAAGAAGAATGGAAGGAGATGAGCTTGTTCGTTACTCTAAAAAATCTGAGGAGGTAATCAAATGACATATACACCGCGCTTAAAAACAAAATACAAGGAGGAAGTAGCTCCTGCGATGAAGAAAAAATTCAATTACAAAAGTGTAATGCAGGTTCCGCGCATTACCAAGATCTGCCTGAACCAGGGTGTTGGTGATGCAGTAAGCGACAAAAAGCTGATTGATTCTGCGATCGCAGAAATGACACAGATCACAGGTCAGAAGCCTGTGCCTACAAAGTCGAAGAAAGATATCTCTAACTTCAAACTGAGGGTGAATGTGCCGATCGGTGTTCGCGTTACACTGCGTGACAACAACATGTACGAGTTCCTGGATCGCCTGATTGCCGTTGCGCTTCCGCGTATCCGCGATTTCCGCGGTATCAACCCGAAAGGTTTTGACGGGCAGGGTAACTATACACTTGGCGTAACCGAGCAGATCATTTTCCCTGAGATCGATATCGACAAAGTGGGTAAGGTAACGGGAATGGACATCACGTTTGTTACTTCAGCAAAAACGGATGAAGAAGGAATGGAATTGCTGAAAGAGTTTGGCTTCCCGTTCAAAACAAATTAAAAAAAGAGAAAACAGAATACGATGGCAAAAGAATCAATGAAGGCAAGAGAAGTGAAGCGTGCACGCATGGTGGCGCGCTACGCAGCCAAACGTGCAGCACTGAAAGCAGCAGGTGATTACGCAGCACTCGATAAATTACCCCGCAATGCTTCGCCGGTCCGCATGCACAACAGGTGCAAGCTCACCGGTCGCCCTCGCGGTTACATGCGCACCTTCGGATTGTCGAGAAATATGTTCCGCAAGATGGCGCTCGAAGGAAAAATTCCAGGCGTAACAAAAGCGAGCTGGTAAAAGAAGTGAATGGTTATTGGTTATTTGTTATACGGTAGTATTTCATCTGGACTGGTAACTTAAACATAGAGTCGTATAACTTATAACGAATAACGCATAACGTAAAAAGATGACAGATACAATCGCAGATTTCTTAACAAGAATCCGGAATGCCGTACAGGCCAACCACCGCATCGTGGAAATTCCTTCTTCCAATCTCAAAAAGGAAATGACAAAAATCCTGAAAGAGAAAGGATACATCCTCGATTATAAATTTGAGGAAAACGAAATCCAGGGTGTAATTAAGATTGCCCTGAAATATCACCCTGTTACAAAAGCTCCGGCGATTCACAACATCTCTAGAATCAGCTCACCGGGTCTCAGGAAATATGCAGGTGTCAACAAGATGCCGCGCGTATTGAACGGACTTGGTATTGCCATCCTCTCTACTTCAAAAGGAGTGATGACAAACAAAGAAGCGAAAGTGCAGAAGATCGGCGGCGAAGTATTGTGTTACGTATATTAATAGTATTGAGTAAAAAAAATAGGAGATAAACAGAATGTCACGAATAGGAAAATTACCGATCACGATTCCCGCAAAGGTGGAAGTAAAAGTCACCGGCAACACCGTCCAGGTTAAAGGACCCAAAGGTGAATTGACGCAGACGATGGAAGACGGCGTAACGGCAAAAGTAGATGGCACCACCATTCTCGTTGAGCGTGCTACCGACCAGAAGCGTCACCGTGCACTTCACGGGTTGTACCGTTCACTGATCAACAACATGGTGATCGGCGTATCGCAGGGATTTGTTAAGCAGCAGGAGCTGGTAGGTGTTGGTTACAAGGCATCCAACCAGGGACAAATGCTCGACATGGTACTTGGATATTCTCACCATTTCGTTTTTGAACTTCCCAAAGAAATAAAAGTAACGACCAAGACTGAAAAGGGAAGCAACCCGACCATCATCCTCGAAAGCGCTGACAAGCAATTGCTGGGTGCGGTGTCTGCAAAGATCCGCTCACTGCGTACCCCTGAACCTTATAAAGGAAAAGGTATCAAGTTTACAGGCGAGGTGCTGAGAAGAAAAGCAGGTAAGTCGGCGGCTAAAAAATAATAAGTAGACAATAGACAAAAGACAGCAGACAACAGGCCAGAAAAAATAAAGATGCGGGAGAACGCAATACGCTCATCTCACATCGCATATCGATAAAATCATGTTAAGAAAACAATTAAGAAGAAACAGCATCCGCGAACGCATCCGCAAAGTGCTGAAGGGAACGGCAGAGCGTCCGCGCCTCTCGGTGTTCAGAAGCAACAAGCAGATTTACGCGCAGATCATCGATGATATCTCCGGTGTTACGATTGCTGCTGCCTCTTCTGCATCCAAAGACTTTCCTGTAAAAGGAAATAAAGTAGAGGTTGCAAAAGCTGTCGGTAAAGCAATTGCTGACAAAGCCGTGCAATCCGGTATCAAGACGGTGATTTTTGACCGTGGAGGTTACCTGTATCATGGACGTGTGAAATCACTTGCAGAAGGCGCACGCGAAGGCGGGCTTGAGTTTTAATCGTAACCACAGATCAACAGAAAAAATATGTCAGAAGCAAACATTAAAAGAGTCAAGACAAGCGAGATTGAACTGAAAGATCGCCTGGTGAAAGTTAAGCGTGTTACGAAAGTGACCAAGGGAGGACGTGCGTTTACGTTTGCAGCCATCGTGGTTGTAGGTGATGAGCACGGTGTAGTTGGCTACGGACTTGGAAAAGCAAAGGAAGTCACCGACGCAGTTGCTAAAGGAGTGGATGATGCAAAGAAAAACCTGGTGAAGGTTCCGATTATGAAGGGAACAGTTCCCCATGAGCAATACGGAAAATTCGGCGGAGCATATGTGCTGCTGAAGCCGGCTGCTGCAGGAACAGGTGTAATCGCGGGAGGTGCCATGCGTGCTGTCCTCGAAAGCGTCGGCGTTCATGATGTACTTGCAAAATCAAAAGGAAGCTCGAACCCGCACAACGTGGTGAAGGCAACCATCGATGCGCTTGCAAGAATGCGTGACCCGGCTACAGTAGCCCAGCACAGGGGAATTAAAATGGCAAGAGTATTCAATGGTTAATTATGAATGATAAATTATAAATGATGAATGATCTTCACTTATAATTTATAATTCAAAATTTATAATTTCAAAAAATGGCAAAGCTCAAAATCAAATTAGTGAAAAGCGGAATCGACAGATCCGAGCGTCAGAAAAGAACACTGGCTGCATTGGGACTGCGCAGGCTGCACCAGATGGTGGAGCATACTTCAACGCCGCAGATACAAGGCATGCTCACCAAGGTGAATCATCTTGTTGAAGTGACCGAAGCATAAACAAAAGTTCAGAACAGTAAACCGGAAGAAAAAAATGAATTTAAGTAATCTCAAACCTGCAGAAGGTTCAGTCAGGAAAAATAAACGCGTTGGCCGCGGAACCGGCTCGGGCCGTGGTGGTACATCCACGCGCGGACACAAAGGTGCACAGTCACGTTCCGGTTACAGCAGCAAGAAAGGTTTTGAAGGAGGCCAGATGCCTTTGCAGAGACGTGTTCCGAAATTCGGATTCACCAATCTCTTCCGCAAAGAATTCCATGGCATCAACCTCGATACGCTCCAGGCGCTGGCTGAAAAGAAAAAGCTGACGTCAATCGATGTAAAAGCATTGGTGGAAAATGGTCTTGCCGCGAGAAAAGACAAAGTAAAAATTCTCGGAAGAGGTGAGCTGAAAGCAAAGCTGGATGTAAAGGTGCATGCCTTTTCAGCATCTGCAAAAGCAGCTATTGAAGCACAAGGCGGAACGACTACAACTCTCTAAGAAAAAGCATGAAGAACTTCATACAAACATTAAGGAATATCTTCAAGATCGAAGACCTGAGGATCCGGATTCTCAACACGCTCTTCTTCCTGGTGGTCTATCGCCTGGGTACGCACATCGTGCTGCCGGGTGTGGATCCTGAGCAGCTTGCCAACCTGCAGAACCAGACGTCGCGCGGAGTGCTCGGGTTACTCGATATGTTTTCGGGTGGTGCGTTTTCGCATTCGTCCATTTTCGCTCTTGGAATCATGCCTTACATTTCTGCTTCCATCGTGGTGCAGCTGTTGAGCATTGCCGTTCCGTATTTCCAGAAATTACAAAAAGAAGGAGAGAGCGGAAGAAAACGCATCAACCAGATTACACGCTGGCTGACTGTGATCATCACTGCATTCCAGGCGCCGGGTTACATTGTTAACCTTCGCTCGCAGGTTCCGGGTGCGATCATTTCAGTGACGAATCCGAATCTTGTATCGCCGTTCCAATTCTGGTTTACTTCTATCATGATTCTCATTGCCGGTACCATCTTCGTGATGTGGCTGGGAGAAAGAATTACAGACAAAGGAATCGGGAATGGTATATCACTCATCATCATGGTGGGTATCATGGCGCGTTTGCCGATTTCACTTCGCGATGAATTGCTTTCACGCCTGAACCAGGGAGGAGGCCTCGTTGTGTTTCTCCTGGAATTGGTAGCGCTTGCCGCCGTCGTCGCGTTCGTGATCCTGCTGGTGCAGGGAACGCGGAGGATCCCGGTAAACTTTGCAAAGAAAATTGTAGGTAACAAGCAGTACGGCGGGGTTCGCCAGTATATTCCTCTGAAAGTAAACGCAGCGGGTGTAATGCCGATCATCTTCGCGCAGGCGATCATGTTCATCCCGGCAACCATCGCACAGTTTTTCCCTGACTCGAATGCATCCCAGGGAATTCTTGCAGCGTTCGGAAGTCATACATCGCTGGCCTATAACATTACGTTCGCGGTGCTGATTATTCTCTTTACTTATTTCTATACTGCCATTGCTGTGAATCCAAACCAGATGGCGGAGGACATGAAGAGAAACAATGGATTTATCCCGGGTGTTAAGCCGGGAAGGCAGACAGCGGATTTCATCGATGACGTGATGTCGAGAATTACACTTCCGGGATCATTCTTCCTGGCAGCTGTCGCCATCATGCCAACATTCGCCATGTTAGCAAATGTGAATAACAACTTCGCTCTCTTTTACGGAGGCACATCGCTTCTGATTTTAGTGGGTGTTGTTTTAGATACGCTTCAGCAGATTGAAAGTCACCTGTTGATGCGCCATTACGACGGACTCATGAAAAGCGGCCGCATAAAAGGCAGGACGCAGCAAGTGGCCTCGGCAGTATAAACCGTTTTTGAGTTTCCCGTTTACGGTTGCCAGTTAACCGCAAACAGTAGACAGTAAACCATAAACAAGATGTTGTATTACAAGACGCAGGAAGATATAGAGCTGATCAGGGAGAGTTCTTTACTTGTTTCAAAAACCTTGGCCGAAGTGGCAAAGCACATCCGGGTCGGAATCAGCTCACTTGAGCTGGACAGGATTGCTGAGGAGTTTATCCGGGATCATGGCGGAGTGCCGGCGTTCCTGGATTACAACGGGTTTCCGAATTCACTCTGCATCTCTGTGAACTCACAGGTGGTGCACGGGATTCCGAATGAAACCAGCCTGAAGGACGGTGACATCTGTTCCGTTGATTGCGGGGTGCTGAAGAATGGATTCTATGGTGATTCAGCATTTACGTTTGTCATCGGTGATGTGGGCCAGGAAACACTTCGACTGTTAACTGTAACAAGAGAGTGTCTCTACAAGGGAATTGAAATGGCGGTGGCGGGAAACCGGTTGGGTGATGTGAGTGCTGCAGTTCAGCAGCATGCAGAAGCAAACGGTTACTCAGTGGTCCGGGAGCTGGTGGGACATGGAATCGGCAGGAGCCTGCACGAGAAACCGGAAGTTCCGAATTACGGGAAACGCGGTTCGGGCATGGTGCTGAAAGAAGGATTGGTGATCGCGATTGAACCGATGATCAACATGGGTGGAAGGGCAGTGGTTCATGAACGTGACGGATGGACGGTGAGGACGGCAGATAACAAACCGTCAGCTCATTTTGAACACACAGTGGCGGTGAGAAAAAACAAGGCAGACATTCTCTCCTCATTTGATTGCATCGAAGAAGCATTAAAAGAAAATCAAAATATAAAAGTCATCAACTGAAAAAGTGGCAAAACAATCGAGCATAGAACAGGATGGAACCATCACAGAGGCTTTATCCAACGCCATGTTCAGGGTTGAGCTGGAAAACGGACACGAGATCATTGCTCACATTTCAGGAAAGATGCGGATGAATTATATTAAAATATTACCGGGCGATAAAGTAAAAGTTGAAATGTCGCCGTACGATCTGACAAAAGGAAGAATAACATACCGGTACAAATAGAAACAAGAATCAAGAGTCAAGATATAAGATCATGAAAGTAAAACCATCAATCAAAAAGCGAAGTGTTGACTGCAAGATTGTGCGCAGGAAGGGAAGATTGTATGTCATCAACAAAAAAAATCCACGGTTTAAACAACGCCAGGGATAAAATTTATCATTCATAATTTATAATTCATAATTTCAGAAGAATGGCTCGTATAGCTGGTATTGATTTACCAAAACACAAAAGAGGCGAAATCGGATTGACCTATATCTATGGGATCGGTCATTCGCAGGCACAACGCATCCTTACGGAAGCAGGCGTGAACTTCGACAAGAAAGTGGAAGAATGGAACGATGATGAGCTCAATAAAATCCGCGGTGTCATCAACGAAATGAAAGTGGAGGGTGCGCTTCGATCAGAAGTTCAGCTGAACATCAAGCGTCTTGTCGACATCAACTGCTACCGTGGCATCCGTCACCGTGTCGGCCTGCCTGTTCGCGGGCAACGCACCAAAACAAATACACGCACCAGGAAAGGAAAACGTAAAACTGTTGCCAACAAGAAAAAAGCAACCAAAGTATAATATCATAAAATGGCTACTCAAGCAACTACAGGAACAACCACCACCACCAAGAAGGTTTCAAAGAAGAGAGTGGTGCGCGTGGACGCCACAGGCGAAGCGCATATCAACGCTACCTTTAATAACATCATCATTTCGCTGACGAACGAAGCAGGCCAGGTTATTTCCTGGAGCTCGGCGGGTAAAATGGGATTTAAAGGTTCGAAAAAAAATACGCCTTATGCAGCGCAGATGGCTGCCACTGACTGTGCGAAAGTTGCGCATGACCTTGGCTTGCGTCGTGTGAAAGTATACGTGAAAGGTCCGGGCGCAGGACGTGAATCAGCGATCCGCACGCTTCACCAGAATGGAATTGAAGTGAGCGAAATCATGGATGATACACCGATGCCACACAATGGCTGCCGTCCTCCGGGAAGAAGAAGAGTGTAAGAGATTATAAATTAAGAATTATAAATTATAAATGGAAGATGCATTGTTGCACTTCGCAAATTGAATATCGCAAATCATAAATTACAATGGCAAGATACACCGGTCCGAAATCAAGAATAGCGCGGAAATTCAGGGAACCCATCTTTGGTCCTGATAAAGCGTTTGAAAAAAAGAACTATCCTCCGGGACAGCATGGACTAACGAAAAAAAGAAACAAGCAGTCGGAGTATGCAAGCCAGCTGATGGAAAAGCAAAAGGTGAAATACATGTATGGCATCCTTGAGCGCCAGTTTGCAAAAACATTCGACCGCGCATCACGCATGCAGGGAATCACGGGTGAGAACCTGTTGTTGCTGATCGAGTCACGTCTCGATAACCTCGTGTACCGTTTCGGTGTTGCACCGTCGCGTACATCTGCACGCCAGCTGGTGGGTCATCGCCACATTACTGTAAACGGCAAAGTGGTGAATATCCCTTCGTACACATGCAAAGCCGGTGATGTGGTAGCTGTCCGCGAGAAGTCAAAAACACTGGAAGTGATCACGCATTCCGTGGTCGGAAAAGTAAATAAATATCCATGGCTCGAGTTCGATAAATCCACGATGAGCGGAAAGGTGATCAGCCTTCCTGCTCGTGACCAGATTCCTGAGAACATCCGCGAACAGCTGATCGTCGAGTTGTACTCTAAATAATGTTTTGGTTAACTGTTTACGGTTTACGGTTTACAGTTATCACCAGATCAAAGCAAAGCTGTAAACCGTAAACAAGCAGACTGTAAACATCAATTTTAAACTTCAAACTAACTATAACAAATGGCAATCTTAGCATTTCAGCGACCTGACAAAGTCATCATGATTACCTCTACTGACAGACAAGGTCAGTTCGAGTTTCGTCCGCTTGAGCCGGGCTACGGTATTACCGTGGGCAATGCGCTCCGGAGAATCCTGTTGTCATCTTTAGAAGGGTTTTCTATTACGTCGATAAAAATTTCAGGTGTCGATCACGAATTTTCAACCATCAAAGGTGTTGTGGAAGACGTAACCGAAATCATCCTGAACCTGAAGCAGGTTCGTTTCAAAAAACAAATCGAAGGAACGGATTCTGAAAAAGTAACGGTGAATGTATCCGGGAAAAGCCAGTTCACTGCCGGTGATATCAGCAAGTTCACGACAGCTTTCCAGGTATTGAATCCTGAGCTCGTGATCTGTAACATGGAATCGAGCGTGAAGATCAGCCTTGATATCCAAATCGACAAAGGCCGCGGTTATGTTCCTTCAGAAGAGAACAAGAACACCAGCTCGCCGATCGGCACTATCTGGGTGGATTCTATTTTCACACCTATCCGGAACGTAAAATATTCAGTGGAAAATTATCGTGTTGAGCAAAAGACTGATTACGAAAAGCTGATCATGGATATCACAACTGATGGCTCTATTCACCCTAAAGAAGCATTGAAAGAAGCAGCGGAAATCCTGATTCATCACTTCATGCTTTTCTCTGATGAAAAGATCACCCTTGAAACAAAAGAGAAAACTCCCACCGAGGAACTCGATGAGAATACACTTCACATGCGCCAGCTTCTTGGAACGAAGCTCGTGGACATGGATCTTTCTGTTCGCGCATTGAACTGCCTGAAAGCAGCGGATGTGGAAACGCTTGGAGATCTTGTTTCTTACAACAAATCGGATCTGCTGAAGTTCCGCAACTTCGGAAAGAAATCTCTTACTGAGCTGGAAGAACTCGTTCGCTCGAAGAACCTGACTTTCGGAATGAACATTTCAAAATATAAACTGGATAAAAATTGATAAGGGTTACACGTTATGTGTCATACGGCAATACCCGTTTAACAGATAACATGTAACATATAACGTCATTACAATGAGACACGGAAAGAAAATAAATCACTTAAGCAGAACGCACAGTCACCGTGCCGCGATGTTATCCAACATGGCGACATCACTGATTATGCATAAGCGTATTAATACTACGCTTGCCAAGGCTAAGGCGCTTCGCAAATATGTAGAGCCGATCATTACGCGTTCTAAAGAGGACAGTACACATTCCCGCAGAATGGTATTCAGCTACCTGAAAAGCAGTGAAGCAGTTACCGAATTATTCCGCGAGGTGGGGCCTAAAATAGCAGAGCGCCCGGGTGGATATACCCGAATCCTGAAGACGGGCAATCGTCTTGGCGACAATGCGGAAATGTGCATGATGGAGCTTGTTGATTTCAACGAGACCATGTTATCCGTAAAAGAAGCAAAGAAAGCTGCAAAGACTACCCGCAGAGGAAGAGGCAAGAAGCAGGAAGCAACGGAGGCCGGTGCGGCTGCTCCATCTGCAGAAGCCAAAACAGAAGAGGCACCGAAAAAACGCGGAAGGAAAAAAGCAGAAGATTCAAACGACAAAAAAGAAGATTGATGATCTTCATCTATCGAAATCAAAAAAGGATAAGCCTCGTGGTTTATCCTTTTTTTATGCATCAGGTTTAAGGACAATCAATTATCTTTGCATTCATATTCTCCCATGAAGTATTCTCAAAAAAAACCTGCTATTCTTCTTCTCCAGGATGGAACTGTTTTCCATGGCTGCTCAGCCGGCGCCATCGGCACCACTACCGGTGAGATCTGCTTTAATACGGGGATGACGGGTTATCAGGAAATTTTTACTGACCCTTCTTATTTCGGACAGCTCATGGTGCTGACCCATGTGCACATCGGTAATTACGGCATTCACAACGAGGAAGTGGAAAGCGATTCGGTGAAAATATCCGGATTAATTTGTCGCTCTTTCAATGTGAATTACTCACGTAAATCGGCTGCTTCTTCGGTGGAGGATTATTTCACCTCGCAGAATATTGTAGCCATCTGCGATGTGGATACACGTGCTATCGTACGACACATCCGGAGCAAAGGTGCCATGAATGCAATCATTTCATCTGAAACAACAGACATTGAAAAGCTGAAGTTGCTGCTGGCGAAAGTGCCATCAATGGAGGGTCTTGAACTTTCTTCTAAGGTGACGACAAAACAACCTTACATGATCGGGAATGCGAATGCGCGTTATAAGGTTGCTGCTATTGATTTCGGTATCAAAAAGAATATCCTTCGCAATTTTGTAAAACGTGATTGTCTCGTACAGGTTTTTCCGGCGTCCACTTCTTTCCAACAATTAAAAAAATGGAATCCTGATGGAATCTTTCTAAGCAATGGTCCCGGCGACCCTGCAGCCATGCCTGAAGCAGTTAAAACTGTCAGTGAAATTTTAAATTCGAACATTCCCGTTTTCGGAATCTGCCTGGGTCACCAGCTGATTGCAGAAGCAGTGGGAATACCAACCTATAAGATGCATCACGGCCACAGGGGAATTAATCATCCTGTAAAAAATCTTATCACCGGCAAATGTGAAATCACTTCGCAAAATCATGGATTTTCTATTCGCGAAGAAGATGTAAAAAAATCGGATCGTGTTGAAGTGACGCACATAAATCTCAATGACAATACGATTGAAGGGTTAAGAGTAAAAGACAAGGTCGCTTTTTCAGTTCAGTATCATCCGGAAGCCGGGCCAGGGCCGCACGACAGTAGCTACCTGTTCGACAATTTCGTTGCCAGCATGAGCAAGGTGATGGTGGAGCAGCAATAAATTTATTGCGGAATGCGGATTGAGCAAAACTTCGGATTGCCTGCGACGATCAATCAGCAATTTTATTTTTTTGGTTCCGTATTTCCCGGTAATGAGTCCTGATCTTTCTTCTCATTCAGTGCGTCGAGATTCTTTTTTGCAAGTGTAAATTCAGGAAATGCTTTCAGTGCTGCTTCAAAATTTTCTTTGGCCTTGTCGGGCATGTTCACTTCGCTTAAAACGATTCCGCGCAGGTTGAGTGCTGCTGCCTTCATCGGGACATTTTGCCTGCTATCGTCACCGGAGATCGGTATTGTTTCCTTCATTGAACGCGGATCATTGATAATGATGTCAATCATCTGGTTGCATTCTCCGACACGTTTCAGAAAATATTGCTGAACTGCAAGATGGTATGCATAGTAAATCCTTCCGGTCTGCATGTACATTTTTTCATACAACCCGGCCGCTTCCTTGTGGCGCTTCAGCGAATTGTCAGACAATGCAACCATCTCCATAATCTGCAGGTTAGTTGAATCTTTTGACAGGTAGGTATTTCCTGAGAGCACGCACTGGGCATAAGCATTCAGACCATAATAAAGTGAAACAAGGGAGTCGAGATAGCCCTTGTTGTCGGGGTTCCTTGCAATAAGTGAATACAAGGCATGCTTTGCTTCGTCGTAATCACCATACTGAAGAGCCAGTTTATAAATCGTTATATCCTTGTCCTGGGCAGCAATTTTATTTTTGTATTCTGTCATAAGAGGGGAATGCGTATTTTTAGTCTGTGCGGCAGCGAGGAGGGATGCCCCGGAGAGGAAAAACAGGAGAAAGTATTTTTTCATTGTCAGCATCTTGTGTTTATTTTACGGGCAATATAAAAATGTTTTTTTGTATGACTGCTGTGGGTTGACAATATTTCGACTCACGCTGAACCATCTCGCGGCAAACTTGTATTTTTGAAAACGAAAATATCGATCCCTCCCAGTAAAATTCATGACTTCCGGCTATCTTGATGATTTAAATGACGCTCAAAAAAAGGCGGTTCTTCATACCGAAGGACCCGTCATGATCATTGCCGGCGCCGGCTCAGGAAAAACGCGGGTACTCACTTATCGTATTGCTCACCTGTTGCAGATGGGAGTGGATGCCTTCAACATTCTTGCCCTCACTTTTACAAATAAAGCAGCCCGTGAAATGCGCGAGCGTATTGAAAAGGTATCGGGCGCAGAAGCCCGCAATCTCTGGATGGGAACCTTTCATGCCGTGTTTGCGAAGATACTTCGCATTGAAGGCGCGAAGCTGGGTTATCCTTCCAACTTTGCCATTTATGATACGGACGACACGAGAAGCCTGATGCGTGATATCCTGCGTGAACAGGGACTCGATGACAAAGTGTACAAACCGGATGTTGTACTCAACCGGATTTCGGCTGCAAAAAATAACCTGTATTCCTGGAGTGAATACCAGGCTAATGCCGACTTTGTAAACGATGATCATACCAGCGGGAAACCCAAGCTGGGCATGCTGTTCGAGCTGTATGTGAAACGGTGCTTCAAAGCATCGGGAATGGACTTTGATGATTTGCTTTACAACATGTATGTGCTTTTGAGCAAGCATGCAGAAACACTTCACAAATACCAGCATAAGTTCAAGTACATCCTCGTTGATGAATTCCAGGATACGAATTATGCGCAGTACATGATCCTTAAAAAGCTTTCAGCAGTTCATGAAAACATTTGTGTAGTAGGAGATGATGCCCAATCGATTTATGCATTTCGCGGGGCGAGCATTCAAAACATCCTGAACTTTGAAAAAGATTACCCGGATCTGAACGTATTCCGCCTGGAACAGAATTACAGGTCAACTAAAAACATTGTAAGCGCGGCCAACAGCATCATTGTTCACAACAAGCAACAGCTGAAGAAGGAAGTATGGACGCACAATGACAATGGCGAGAAGATCCAGCTCATGCGTTCGCTCAGCGATAATGAAGAAGGCAACATGGTTGCAAATTCGATCTTTGAAACAAAGGTCAACCGTCAATGGCATAACAAGGCATTCGCCATTTTGTACCGTACAAATGCCCAGTCACGTGCAATGGAAGAATCGTTACGAAAGCTGAACATCTCTTACCGGATTTATGGGGGGCTGTCGTTTTATAAACGAAAAGAAATTAAAGATCTCATTGCTTATTTCCGGCTAACCATCAACCCGCACGATGAAGAAGCATTGAAACGCGTTATCAATGTTCCTGCGCGCGGCATCGGGAAAACAACGATTGAAAAGCTGACGGTTGTCGCCGCCGAAAGCGAGAAGACGATGTGGGATATCGTTGAAAATCCGTCACACAACCCGGCGGGCTTTAACAGCGGCACGCTGTCACGTATTCACGATTTTGTGACGATGATCAAAAGTTTTTCGGTGAAGCTGAAGATCGACAATGCATTTGATCTTGCCAGTCACATCGCGACCTCAACAGGTCTTTTGCGTGAGTTGTATGCAGATAAAACACCTGAAGGATTGAGCCGTTATGAAAACGTGCAGGAGCTGCTGAATGGTATCAAAGAGTTTACGGATACAGGAAGAAGCATTACACCCCAGGGAGACGAGGATATTTTCCAGGACCAGGTGGAGTTCAGGACGCTCGATATGTTCATGCAGGACATTGCATTGCTTACAGATGCCGATACTGAAAAGACAGATGACAACGATACCGTTTCGCTGATGACCATTCATGCTGCAAAGGGTCTCGAGTTTCCTGCAGTGTACGTGGTAGGATTGGAAGAAAATCTTTTCCCATCGCAGCTTTCCGTTAATTCACGAGAAGATCTGGAGGAGGAAAGAAGATTGTTTTATGTAGCCGTCACGCGCGCACAGCACAAGCTCACGATCTCGTATGCATCCAGCCGTTACCGTTGGGGAAACCTGATCAACTGTGAACCGAGCCGTTTTCTTGATGAGATTGATTCAGCTTTTATTGAAGAGTCCAGCTTCCGGAAAAATAATTTTGTTTTCGACGATAAGCCTCTGGAACGCTGGAGTGCGAAACCTTTATCAGTAAAGCAATCCGATAAGCTTAAATCCGTTCCGTCGAATCTCAGGAAGCTGAATTCCCCTGAAATAAAAAATTTTACCGGCGATGATACAAGTGGAATACAGACCGGGATGGAGGTGGAGCACCAGCGTTTTGGCATCGGGAAAGTGCTGCTTGTGGAGGGCAAATTTCCTGACTTAAAAGCCACTATTTTTTTCCAGGGCATTGGCCAAAAGCAGCTTTTGCTGAAGTTTGCACGTCTTAAAATCATCAATGGCACATCTGAATAATTTTCCTATCTTCGTTTGCATTTAAAAAATTTATGAGCACAAAGATTCCGCGGCCGCAGATTATGGAATACAATTCCAGCCGCAACATGATGGTAATTCCGGAATACGGCAGGAACATCCAGAAAATGATTGAGCATGCCGTTACCATCGAAGATCGCGAGGAGCGTAACAAAGCCGCGCGTGCCATTGTTGCCGTGATGGGATACCTGAACCCGCAAATCCGCGACATCGTGGATTTCAAACACAAGCTGTGGGATCATCTTTTTCTTATTTCCGATTTTAAGCTGGATGTTGATTCGCCTTACCCGATTCCTCCCAAAGAAACGCTAAAGGTAAAACCTCAACGCATTGCTTATCCTGAAAGTAAAATCCGCTACAAGTATTACGGTAAAACCATGGAGGCGATGATCCGGAAAATTGCGGAGATGGAAGACGGCGAACGCAAAGCAGGCATTGCGCAGGACCTCGCCAATTTTATGAAGATGTGCTACCTTACCTGGAATAAAGACAGCGTTGATGATTCCACAATTCTCAATCACCTTGAGGAGCTATCTGGCGGTAATGTTAAGTTGAATGAAACAGTGCGGTTGAATCATACGACTGAAATCCTGGCTATGAATGCTCAAAAAAAGCAGCAGCACCAGAAAAGTCACAACGGCAAACAACGCCAGCAACGACGCAAGAAAAAATAAAGGACACTATACACAAATGCTCTCCCGGGCATTTTTGGTTTACAGGATATTGTAAGGAACAATCCTGGTAAAACTTCTGCGTATTTCCATTGAAAAATTCCTGACATGAAAAAAATAATTTACCTGTTTGTGATTTCAGTATTTATTACCGGGGTGCAAACATCTTCGGCTCAAACTATCTACAGCAGTTACCGTGACGGACAGCTCTACCTGAAATTTAAAAATGAAATTACTTTTTCATTGCCTGATTATGATATCAATCATCCATCAGCATACCCTGAAACATTTTCAACGCTGATACAGCAATATGGAATCTATTCCATTCATAAGGCATTTCCATTATTGAAGAGTACAGAGCTCATTCACTCATACAAGGTTTTATTTCATGCGAAGGCGCAGGTTGACCAGCTTATAAAAGCACTGCAGAATATTCCCGGTGTTGAATATGCTGAACGCATTCCTATTCGCAGGATTGAATTAACTCCAAACGACCCTGGCACGGGAAGCCAGTTTGCACTGAACACCATCGATGCATACAATGCCTGGAACCTGAGCACCGGCAGCATAAGTGTAAAGCTGGCCATCGTGGATGATGAAGTGCGTCTCGATCACGAAGACCTGTCAGCCAATCGTTGGATCAACCCCGGAGAAATTCCGAATAACTTGATCGATGACGATGCGAACGGTTACGTGGATGACGTAAATGGATTTGATGTTGCCGATGGTGATGGTGATCCTTCCCCGCCACCTACCGTTACGAATACGTTCCAGACACACGGCACTCACTGTGCAGGCATTGCTGACGGTGTATCGAATAACGGACTTGGAATTGCTTCCGTTGGTTTTGGCCTGAGCCTGGTGGCCGTTAAATGTAACCCCGATACGATCACCAGTCCGACAGAAATTCAGTATGCAATGGATGGCGTACAGTATGCAATCGCTGCGCATGCCGATGTGATCAGCATGTCGTGGGGTGGTGATGGCTATAGCATCACGGATCAACATGTTTTTGATTTCGGATGGGCACAGGGAATTATTTTCGTTGCAGCTGCAGGTAACAACTCCACCAGCCAGATTTTTTACCCGGCCGGATACAACCACATAGTATCCGTAGGTTCCACTACGAATACGGATGGGATCTCTTCATTTTCAAATTTCGGAACGTGGGTGACTGTGATGGCGCCCGGCTCCAACATATACAGCTGCAAGGCAGGAAGTAACACATCGTATGGTCTCCTCAGCGGAACATCGATGGCTGCACCCATGGTTGCAGGTCTTTGCGGTTTAATTAAATCGTATAATCCTGCTCTCACCAATTCACAAATCGTCAGCTGCCTGAAAAGTTCATGCGATAACATTAATGCGTTGAACACAGGTTATGTCAACCAGCTTGGTGCAGGGCGTATCAATGCACTTGCTGCTTTGCAATGTGCGGCACCGCTGGCATTACCTGTCGCTGATTTTACTTCCATCAACCCGGTGAATTGCACCGGCATTGTTCCGTTTACGGATCTGTCTACTTCCAACCCTGATCAGTGGTTGTGGAATTTCGGTGACGGCGATACTTCAACGCAGCAGAATCCCGTTCATCGTTACCTCGCAAGCGGTTTGTATAATGTGGTGCTGACAGTTTCGAATGCAAATGGTTCCGATTCTTCTGTTCAAAATAATTATATAAACATTACACTGCCTGCCCCGCCTGTGACCACGCCTGCTTCGGCTTGTTCCGGAACACGGGTGACATTAAATTCAACCGGTTCCGACAGCCTTTATTGGTTTACAAGTTCATCAGGCAATGTTCATGTTGGAACAGGACCATCCTATCTCACACCGCTATTGAACAACAATACATCTTATTATGTTGAAAGCGATGTATACGCGCCTGTTCAGTCGGTCGGACCGCCGGATAGTGCATTTGGAAGCGGTGGTTATTTTAATGGTACAAACTTTCACAGTCTTCTTTTCGATTGTTATGCACCCGCTACTCTTTTCTCTGTGAATGTGTATGCACAGGACAGCGGTATCAGGACTATTTCACTTCTCGAAAACGGAAACATCATTCAATCCGCAACGGTTGACATCCCGGCCGGACTCCAGGTTGTTCCACTTAATTTTAATATACCGGCAGGCAACAATCTTGAGCTGGGCATTGCAGATAACGTGAACCTTTTCCGGAATAACATCGGAACCGTTTTTCCTTTTACGTTGCCCGGGGTATTGTCGATTACCGGTACCAATGCCGGATCAACCGGTTACTACTATTTTTTTTATGACTGGAAAGTGCAGGCATCGCCCTGCATCAGCCCGCGTGTTCCGTTACTTGTAACGGTTACCGCCACTCCTGCTGCTGCCTTTACGGTGAATGCATTGGGTGACAGTGTAAACTTTGTTGATCTCTCAGCAAACGCGACGAGCCTTCTCTGGAATTTTGGTGATCCTGCTTCAGGAGTAAACGATTCATCGATCCTTTTTAACCCGTTTCATGTGTTTACTGCTGATAGTACTTATAACGTTTGTCTTATTGCTAACCCGGGCGCGACGTGCACAGATACAGCGTGCCAGTTGATGCTGATTGCTTCAGCCAGGGACTTATCATCGAATGAGCAGGTGATGAGTGTTTTTCCGAATCCTGCAAACAACCTGGTAACGGTTGCTTTCAATACTGATAAAAGTGGTGACATGCTACTTGAAATTTTCAACGATGCCGGGCAGTTGGTTCACCGGCTGAACAAGCGTGTGAACCAGGGACACGTGGATATACAGGTGCCTGTCGCAGGTTATGCAGAGGGTATTTACAAAATCCTTTTGAAGACAGGTGATAACATGTCAGCTACAAAATTGTTTATTTCACGATAACCTGTTCTTAAACTTTTGAATGATGTATATCGATCGGGACGATCAGCTTGAAGCTGATGTTCCGACCCATGTTGAACACACCTGTTCTTCCCGTAGCGTAATTGATGGCTTCGTATTTTAACCTGCTGAGATGACTTTGATATGCAACATCAGCGACGTTGCTGATGCTTACCAGCAAAGAAAAAATCGTTTTTTCTTTTGAAATAAAATCCGTTCCGATTCCGAAATTGAGAAGGGTATATGCGGGAGTCGCAGTTTCGGTTTCGTTGGCAGCATAAAACTTATCCTGCAGGAAATAATAGTCTGCACCGAATTGAACGAATGCATTGCCGAAATGCTTTGATGCCTTTTTAAGGTTTGCTTTTATTTCAGAAGAAAATTTTGCAGGCGGAGTGAAAGGAAGATACTTTGATGAATCCGGCTGGTTCAGTCTTACGGACCGGACATATGCAAATGAGTTTTCAAAATGCAGCCAGTCGAACGGATGAGGATGAATATCGATGCTTATTTCTCCACCGCTAAGATTTGCCTTTGCTGCATAGAATTTAAATGTCTGGAAGCCTTCTGTAAGCGAGTCACCACCGGAAACGCTGCTTACCTTACCGGGAAAAATAAAATTGTCGATCGCATTGTTGAAGAGATCGATTTCTGCTGTCACGTGCTCGGAGTTAAAACCAAGTGCATAATCAACCTGCAGGCTGTTCTCTGCTTTGAGGTTAGGGTCGCCTATTTCATATCGCGTGGTCCCGTCATGCACTCCGTTCGCGCCGACTTCGCCGATGCTGGGTGCGCGGTAGCCACGCGAGAAATTTAATTTCGAATACACAAGATCAGAGAATTGGTAGGTGGCGCCGATGCTTCCCGAAATACCAGTAAAGACGGAATGAAATGCTTTGAACTTTTCCATGGCACCCGTGTTACCGGGCAAAACGACATTTCCTTCCGCATTCAGGAACAGATCTTTCGCAGTTTCAGTACGGTAGTCGTAACGAAGTCCGCCGCTGATATCAAGCTTTCCTGCAGACTTCGTAACAACTGCAAATGTTCCGATGTCGAAGAGATCATACTCAGGAACAAGAAACTCAGTTCCTTTGTTTCTCGACGATTGCTGCATCCCGTTTACGCCGACAGAAATATTGAAATTATTTTTTTCTGGGAAAAAATATTTGACATCATAACTGGTTGTGTTGAGCAGGAAATAAAGACCGTACTGATCCTTCTTCAATACATCACCGAATTCCTGTCTTTGGTTTTGTTGAAACCCGATCGTTGTTTTGAGGCTTCCATTTCCAAACAGGAAAGTGTTATTCAATACTGCTTTGTAGTGATGAATTTCCTGGTAGGGAGTTACAGGAGTATAAGATTTGAAATCTGCGTCCCCGGCAATTTCGCTGCCTTCTGTTGTATCGTCAAGAGCAACGGGCTTTACAAACTTTCCGGTGGTGCTGTCACGATCTCCTTCTACGATGCCTGGAGTAAGGTTATAAGCGCTGAACAGGAGATGAGAATAGCCCCACGATTTATTAAACCCGATGAGTGCGCTCACACTATTTTCCTTCATACCAGAGTTAAAAACATATCCGTCGTATTTATTTTTATAAGCATGAGCCATCTTATTACTATAGCGAAGATCCCAGATAAAACCTTTCCTGTTTCCGGCAACATTAGCTGATTCACCGAAGAGACCGTTGTTTGACTGGTAGTTCAGGAGCGCGTTCCCCTGTATAGTTCCGTCAGGAAGGGTAGGTGCACTGATCATGCTGATGACACCTGCCATCGCATCAGAGCCATAAGAGAGGCTGGCCGGCCCCTTCAGGATTTCAACTTTGTTGACGGCGAATTCATCCACTTCAATTCCATGCTCATCTCCCCACTGCTGACCTTCCTGGCGTATCCCGTCATTCACCACCACCACCCTGTTGTAACCCAGTCCACGGATAACGGGTTTGGAAATTCCCGCGCCGGTTGTAACCTGGGAAATACCGGGCTCTGTTGCAAGCGCATCAATGATATTTGTAGAAGAAACCTGCTGAAGCTGTATTTTGGAAACAGTTGTAACAGGTGTCGGAGTTCGTTTCCTTTCAGTGGCCTGCGATACTCCCGTTACGACCACCTCATTCATTTCTGTAACGGTTTCCTCAAGAATATAATCTTTTGTGGTTGTCATCGAAAGATTGATGTTATCGACAATTGTTTTGTAACCTATAAGGCTTACCTGCACGATTACTTTTGACTGGGGAAGATTTTCAATTTTGTATTTCCCGTCACTTCCCGTAATGGCTCCTGTTTTTAAATCGGTAATGTAAATGGTAACCCCGGGAAGAGATTCACCGGTTATTTTATCTGTGACTGTACCGGAAAGAGTGGTTTTATCTGCTGAATAGTCCGCTGCAAAAAGCGTAGGCGGAATAAACAGGATTACCCCGAGCAGCCGGGTTAATTTCCTTTTCATGGTTTGATGGTTTGATGGTTTGGAATAAAAAAATAAATCACCGGTAAAGCGGGCGCTTACCGGTTTGAAACTTCTGCAAAGAGCAGCGCTACATCAAACGAGAGGCGGGCCCCTGAAAAATAAAAACGGGGAAGAAGAAAAATAATAGCTGGCTGCATATCCCAGGCAGTAATTGCAAGCCAGCTGTGAAGATTCAAATGAGAAATGAGTTACATCATGGAAAAGAGGAGGTACCGAAAGCTGAAGGATGTCGCAATGCTGATGCGCTTCACCGATCTCGTCACCAGCATCGCTGTGGTAATGTGTATCGCAGGTATCGTGATGATGATAGAGATCATGAATCAGTTCCCTGGGAGCAAGGTAAAATGACAATGCCGCGAGCAAAAAGCAGGAGAGGAATTTCCTGTAAGCGTGCAGAAGTCTTTTATTCATCGCGTCAATGTACTTCGTCGTTTTTATTTTTCTTCAGGAAGCTTGACCTTACCGGATTCCAGGTCGTTGATAAACCCTTTGAGTATATCCGTATCAAGTCGCTTGGCAATAATCCGTTTCCTGTCATCGAGGAGATAGATTACAGGAGTGGAATAGATGTCATAATAATTTCGGAAGTTCGTCTGGTTGTAAAGATCGGAGACATTGATCCAGTCAATCTTGTTATCGCGAATGTATTTTTTCCAGACTTCCATGTCCGATTCAATCCCGACACCAAACACTTCAATGCTCAACTTTGTTTTAACGCTGTCATAATAATGGAGCAGCTTTGGAACTTCTATCTTGCAATGACTGCAGGTAGGATCCCAGAAAACAAGCACCGTGTATTTTGCTTTCACGCTATACAGCGTGTGCATCACAAATCCTGTGTCAGGCATTGCAAGATCATGTGCAGGGGTAAATAAAATATTGGGTTTGATTTTTTCAACACGGTTGTGAATGTTTGCCTTCAGCGTCGAGTCAGCCCAATAAGCCTCGTTGGATAAATAATATCTTTCGGCGATGTGAACAAACACTTTGTCAAAACCCATGATCTTGGAAGTTTCATATTGATTCGCAAGCGTGGCCACACAATATTTAAAAACTTCTTTATTGGCTCTTGCCTTTTCAATAATCGTATCAATCGAAGCAATGATTGAATCAGGTATCTGCGGGGTAAGCTGTGAAAGATAGGTCTTGATTTTATTTTGGAAGATCGGTGTCCGAAGTATACGTTCATCACTGAAATCTACATTGTCCCAGTAATGCAATTTGTAATACCTGTATTGGAAAGTTGAATCAGTAATATTTCCTTTTTCATCTTTCGGCGGATCAGGAACTTCGGGCTCCGACATCGTCTTAAAAATTTTGGCGATAAAAAGCTTTGGATTATCCTGCATCAGCTTTATCCTGTATGCCTTCACTTGTTTGTCGACGGCAGTCATTTCTGCGCGGATGGCTTTTGCTGAATCCTTATTGTCCTTGAATAAATCATAACGACTACGCAATGCATTCGTTTCTTTTGTCTTTTCAGTAATGAAACGCTGGTGTTCGCTGAAGAGTTTATTTTCAACGGAGCCCGTTGATTTAAAATTGGAGATAAAATCGAGGGTATCCGTTTCAATCGTGAACTTCTGTTCATTCACAAGAATTTCAAAATATGTTTTGTTCGGCATGATGACGAGATAAATCCCGCCAGGCAATGAGTCTTTTCCTTTGAACGTTCCCCACCCGTTATGATCCATCCGCGTTGTGTCCTTTACATATTGCTTTTCACCAAAATGATAACCGAGATAACAAATGGTGTCTTTCAGTCCGTTGACATGAATCTTTATTTCATAACCCCCGGCACCGGCTCTTACCTGGCTTGAGGAAATGAAAATGCAAAAGGAAATAAATAAAATTTGAATGAATGTCAGAAGAGATCTTCTTTTCATATCCAGGATGGAGCTTTAGAATTTATTGAAATGTTTCGCAAAGATAAAATCAATAATTTCAGACAGATGAAGGTTAGATAAATTCTATCAACAACAAAACACAGAAATTTTACAGTTAATTGACAGATTCAATAGCCGGCCTGATTACAGGATCAATTACAGGTTTCCTCTTAAAGCCTGTTCACGTTCAATGGATTCAAAAAGCGCTTTGAAATTTCCCTTGCCGAATGATTTCGCGCCCTTCCTCTGTATTATTTCGAAAAATACAGTTGGCCTGTCCTGGACTGGCTTAGTGAACAATTGCAGAAGATAACCTTCTTCATCCCGGTCTACCAGGATGTTTAATTTTTTCAGTATGGTAAGGTCTTCGTCAATTTTTCCAACGCGTTGTAACAGGTCTTCATAATAATTGTCAGGAACATGGAGAAACTCAATGCCACGGCTTCTTAGTTCGGTGACCGTGTGTTCAATATCATTCGTCAATAACGCCATGTGCTGAACACCCGCACCTTTGTAGAATTCTATGTACTCTTCGATTTGTGATTTCTTTTTACCGGATGCCGGTTCGTTGATCGGGAATTTTACATAACCGTTTCCATTGGAAACCACCTTGCTCATCAAAGCAGAATATTCGGTGCTGATATCTTTATCATCGAATGTAACGAGGAGCTTAAATCCCATTACATCTTCATAAAATTTTACCCACTTGTTCATTGCACCCAGTTCAACATTACCGACACAATGATCCACCACCTGCAGCCCGATCGGTTTTATAGGAACCGCACTTTTCGCAGGTTTATACCCGGGCATAAAAACTCCTTTGTAATTTTTCCTCTCAACAAATTTATGGATGGTGTCTCCGTAAGTATGAATAGACGCCACTTTCACTTCCCCGTTTGCGTCACTGATGACTGCTGGCTCGGCATGTGCCTTAGCACCGCGCGACATTGTTTCATAAAAAGATTTTTCTGCATCATCGACCCATAGGGCAAGCACTTTCACTCCATCACCATGTTTCATATGATGTTGAGCGATTTCATTATCCGGAACAAGCGACGATGTCAGGACGAACCTGATTTTTCCCTGCTGTAAAACATAGGAAGCACGATCGCGCACACCGGTTTCAGGGCCTGAGTAAGCAATCAGTTCAAAACCCCATGCAACCTGGTAATAATAAGCGGACTGCTTTGCATTGCCCACCCATAATTCTACGTGGTCAGTACCGTTAAGAGGAAGAAAGTCGTTTGACATGTGATGTGGAATTGAGTATTGAGTATTGAGTATTGAGTATTGAGTATTGAGTATTGAGTATTGCGAATTCGCGGTTTATGCGACTACAAATGTCTTAATTATGAGCAAAATAGTCAAATGTTTCTGATGCAAATGCACATTCGTTCTGAAATACAAAGAAAATTTAGCAGAGGAGGTATTGCCAACTGCTTACTGCCAACTGCCTACTTTTTTTTCGGCTGGTAACCGCGTTCTTTTGCCATCTTTTCCAAACGTTCCTGGAACCCTGACTTCTTCTGCACTTTCTGCCGTTTTTTGTTCTCCTGGATTTTTCTGTGAATGGCATCCTCGTCGATGAATGCTTTGAAAAGGTACTGCTGGCCGAAGCCGAAAATATTACTCAGGAAATAGTAATAGCTAAGACCGGCAGAATAATTATTGAAAACACCGAGGAATAGAACAGGCATCAGGTACATCATCCATTTCATCTGTGGATTTGCTGCACTTGTCATCTGCATATTCATGCGTGTGTAAAGAAGCGTCGAGACAGTCATCAGTAATGTAAACAGGCTGACGTGGTCCCCGTAAAAAGGAATTTTAGGTATGCTGAGAATAGAGTCGTACGTGGAAAGATCTTTTGCCCATAAAAAACTTTGTCCGCGCAGCTCAATAGAGGACGGAAAAAAGTTAAACATCGCAATGAGAATCGGCATTTGAAGAAGGCCAGGAATGCAGCCACCCAGCGGGTTTACTCCTGCTTTCCTGTAAAGCGCCATGGTTTCCTGCTGCTTCTTCATTGCATCGTCGGGATGCTTCGCAGTGATCTCAGCAATCTCGGGCTGCAGCACTTTCATCTTTGCCTGCGACTTGAATGATCCGTAGGTAAGCGGCAACAGGACGATCCTGATGAGAATCGTAAGCAACAGGATGATGATGCCGAAGTTGAGATTAAAACTGTTCAGGAAGTTAAAAGTAGGGATGACAAGAAAACGGTTGACCCACCTGAAAATTCCCCAGCCCAATGGAATTTGTTTTTCCAGTTTCAGATCGTCTATCTTTTTTAGTGTCTGGTAATGATTCGGCCCGAAATAAAACTGCATCCCGTATTGTTCAGCGGCCTTGTGCTCAAAAGGCAAAGCGAATGATGCAGAAAGTGTCTTTACATATTTATGGGAGGACGGATCCGTTCTGCTTTCTACTACAGGCGACTCAAACGCATTGTCAGAGATCAATACTGATGTAAAATATTTTTGTTTGAACGCAATCCATTTCACTTTTGTTTTGAGGGATTGCTGTTCATCTTTATGTTCGGAAATGTAATCCACATCTTCATCTTCCCCAGAGTACCGATAGTAAACGGTGGTGGCATTACGCTCGTTATCCATGCTTCTTTCCTGCGGTGTGATTGGCTGTTTCCAGTCAAAGGAAAGATAGGTCGCATTGGAAGCCACTACGTCTTTCAACCCGACTACATTGAGATGAAAGCTGACGAGATACGAATCCTCATTGATTGAATAAACATATTCGATGTAGCGCTGGTCATCGCCCGCATTCAGCCGCATCGAAATGGATTTTGAAGTGGCGGATGACTGTGGTTGAAAGAACAGGTTGTTTGTATTGATGATTCTGTTCTGTGCAGAAAGCGATAACCCGAATGCAGCCGAATCACCTGTCATCAGGTAAACGGGAATGCTGTCGAACGACCTGTATTTTTTCAGCTCGACCTGTTTCACCCTTCCACCCTGGTTAGAAATCGTTAACCTGATGAGATTGTTTTCAATCGTAAAAAGTTTTTCAGATCCTTCTGAGGCAGAAGCAAAGTCACCAAGCTTTTGTCGTTGTATTTCCTGCTTTGCCGAATCGCTGAAAGCCGGTAATGAAGCGCTCGTATCAGGAGCTACCAGCTTCATCTGCTGTTTAGCAGCCTCCTGCTTTTTTTCTTCCTCCTTCATCACCGTTGCAATTGAATCCTGGCGATGTTTAATTGCCAATTTTTCTTCTGCGCTGGGTGCGGTGAAAATGCTGTACCCGATGATGAGGATACCGATTAAAACGATGCCAATGATGGAATTTCTGTCCATAAAAATTTGAGCCGGCAAACATACAGGATTAAGCGTTCACCCACAAGAGGGTCGTTGATTATAAAAGCCAGTCTCTTTTAGAAAGTTGATAATAGACAAAAAGTGCAGTAGACAATGTGACCATTGTCTACTGCACTTTTGTCTAATGTTTACTGCTTTCAGTATTTTAAAAACTTCGCAAGCTTCGATGAACTTTCGTCACTGCTGCTATCGATGAGCTTCACATAATACACTCCCTGCGGAAGATCATGGATGTTCATATTGATGACATTGTAACCGTTCCGAACATCGTAAATTGTCTCTGAGACTTTTTTCCCGATGATGTCAACAATTCTCACTGTGATGGTGCCATCGAATGGCTGGTAGAAATTCACATTCACTTCTGTATTCGCCGGGTTCGGGTACAATGAAATGATATCCTTGTTGTGACAATTCACTGCAACCGCATCCGAATAAGAAAAATGTCCGTCAAAATCAACTTGCTTTAAACGGTAATACAACACCTCAACGCAAGGAGGGTTCCTGTCAAACAGGCTGTAGAAGAGCGGTTGCGTGGATGTTCCTGCACCCTCCACTCTTCCGATGGACTCGAACGATCGTGCATCACTGCTCCTTTCAACAAGGAAATAATGATTGTTGATCTCCGATGCTGTTTCCCACTTACACATCACACCGTCCTTTTCAGGAGCTGCTGTAAAATATAGCAACGTGATCGGGAAAGGAGATGTTCCCTGCGCAGTTGCGAGCCGGAAATTAAAAGGTGCCGACGCACTTTTGTTCATGCTGTCGCGCTCCGCAGGAACGAATGTTGTACCGGGGTAAACGCATACACCATTCATGTGCCATGAAGCAGACAAGTTCGGATCGGATGCAGTATCACTGTATGTCGGAGTGAAGGCACTCATTCCACCGCTGTTGGTAACGTTTGTACTGCTGAGTGAAATGCGGGCCTGTCCTCCTGTGAGCGCACTGCTCCTGATAAATGTCCAGTACCCGTTGTCAAGTAGCTCTGTCGTATCATAAACTTCAAATACACATTCCGGGCTTGCCGTTGGCCCGAAAGGCGGAGCGGAAGCCCACGATGCAAACGAAACCTTGATGTAAGGAATCTGCGTCGACTGCTGCCATTCTATGTTGGCGAGCTGGTATCCTTTGGAAGCATTTCCTACAGGGTAGTCCTGCGACATTGGCGCGATGACTGAGAAAGCTCCTCTATAGACTCTTCTTCTGAGCGGTCCTTCTACATAGCTATTTGCATTGCCGGATGTGACGGCAGGATTATTCAAGCCATTGTTTTTCGACAACACAACTTCGAGAGAAGGTAAAGCGGTTGCAATTATTTTTCCACTCGTGAGTGTAAGCAGTGAATCAATATACATCGAACTGTTTGCACCGCTCAGTGTCAGCGTGCGCGTACCCGTCTGGTTCATCGTTACCCTGTCGAAGTAAGTAGTGTCGCCTCCGTTCGTAAATGTCTGGGCAGTGCTTCCGTTGAATTCTACAGAGCTGAAGCGGTAACCGGTAAACGTATTTTTTCCGTTCGCATTTGTAAAATTCTTTGCCACCTTCATGTTTTTCCCGTTGATGTTGAACACGCTTGTATTACCGATAATGGTAAAATTGCCACCGACTTCTATATCGGAGTTAAGCTGCACAGGGCCCGAGCCGCTCGGCTTGTTGATGACGACATTAGCAAATTTATTTAAACCCGTCAGGTTACCACTGATGATCTGCGGAGAAGCACCCGCGCCGGAAAAACAGATCACAGAATTAGCAGTAGCAGTGAGGCCACCGTTCTGCGTGAAGTTTCCACATACATATAATGTATCGGCACCAATGCTCAGTTTCGCATTCGTTGCAATGAGCACATCATTGGCGCTTTGAGGATTGGTGGAGATAGTCGGTTGTGACCAGCTTTGTGCAGGATAGTTCGGGTGATTGTTGATGTAAGCGCTGATGCTGCAACCGGGAATGAGTGAGCACGGCCCCCAGTTCGTGGTATTTGTCCAGCTCGTGGTGGTCGGATTCGACCAGCTGAGACTGGTTGGGGCTGCATAAGCAATTGGTGACGCAGCTGTGAGGTCGAGGCTGAAACCGACATTGGTTCCGGATGAATTATTAATCATCAGGAGATATGTTTCACCGGTTGCCACTGCAATCGGTACATTGAATGCATTGGCTCCCCCGGAATTCACACAGTTGCTTGTTCCTGATGACCGCATTCCTGTCGTGCCTGTCGTCAGCGATGTGTTGCTTGAAACAATACTTGGTAATCCACCAGCACCTGTTGCCCGAATCGTGAGCAGGCTACACACAGGAGTCATCGATGAAACAGGATTTGCAGCAGTACCGATCTTCCAGAGTATCCAGTCATAGTTCGTGGAATTAGAAGTAGGAGTGATGTCAAATTGCAATGTTCCTGCAGCACCTATATTAAATGTATAGAATGAAGAATTACTTTCTCCGCCGGTAGGGAAACAACCATAACCACCGGCAACGGAAAGATCGCAAATGTTACCGTATCCGAGATATCCCGGGTTCACCACGCTTGTTACCTGGCTGCAGATGGAAGCAGGTAAAACACAATCCTGTATTGGTTGAGGAGGAATCGGTTGTGTTGCATCAAGAACAATGATTGAGAATGATCCGGTTAGTCCCTGGAAACCGTCTACTACTACAAAATAGGTAGTGCCGGCTGTAACGCTTGCCGTAATCTGTGATGACTTCGGTGTACCGCCGCAATTCGAAAAATCATCGTTACAATTTGAACCCGCTATTAATGTAGGAGCTCCGCACACACCGCCGTAAATTGCAATCTGTGTATTGGACAATGACCCTGTTACAGTTTTAACGATTACGGAATTGCTTGGCGCGACAAAAGAATACCAAACGGTATTCAGTTGTGCTGCTGATGCATTCGTCCAGCATGCAGGTGTAAATGCATTAGCCGGAAAAGCAATCGGTTCAGCAGTATTATTCGTGCATGCATTGTTACCTGTATAATATACTCCTATACTCATCGCAACGGCGCTACATGGCTGATCATTCGGCTGAGTTCCTGTCGGGCAAGGATTAGTAGCACACAAATCAAAGGTGCCTGCACCGAGTCCGCCTTTATCCCAGAACCGGACGTAAATAGTATCGCCCGGAGTAGCTGTAACCGACAAGTGTGGCATGTTCGGATTTGAACTGTTGTTGTCGTCGCAACCCAGCAATGTCATGGCCCCACCACACGTTGAAGCAGGAGAAGTGGAATAAGCAGCCATGCCTCCGTCCAGCATTGAACCTGAACGGGAATCAATATCTACGCGCCCGGATGCAGGAACTTTTACTTTGAACCATACATCCCTGAATACAGTGCCTGCACATCCCGGTGCCGGCGCAGCAGAAATGGATGCACAGAGATTATTGTAAGGGCCGGTAAAATTACAAACGGTATCCACGACTAGTGCAAAAGCACCGCATGCATTGTCATTTGAAGGAGGTGCCCCGCCCGGGCAAGGATCGTGGATACAAAGTCCGAGTGTTCCGGTCGGACCGGAGCCGATACCGTAAGGGAAAATTCGGATGTAGATGGTATCACCGGGAACAACCGTTGGCGAAGTCAGGAAAATGTATGGCAGCAAGCTTCCGCCGAAATCATCGTTGCAAGCAACTTCTGTAAGTGTTGCACATCCAACAGTCTTGTAAGCTGCCATTGCCCAATCAGTCACAGTTCCTGCTTGCGTCAGAAATTCAAGTTGACCGCTTGCAGGTACAACAGTCCTTAACCAGATATCATTTTTTCCACCTGATCCGCCGGCGCATGAAGCAGCCGGTGATGCAGTATTGCTTCCGCAACGTGTATCGAGATTGATGTAGCCACAGGAGGTGACGGGGAGGGTGGTAGTAGGAACTGTACATGGATCATCTCCGGCAGGAGGAGCGATACCGGTCAGGCAAACAGCATACACACAAATGGTAAATGTTCCATATGTGGTATTGTATGGCCAGATACGTATCCAGACTACTTGTCCCGCAGTTAATCCTGGCTGTGTGATGATAGGACACAGTGTACATGGAGATAAGTGAGAATCATCCTGGCAGGTGAGAGTGGAAAGACTGTTGCAGTTGTTTGTTGCACTTGTATACAGTTGCATGATCGGGTCAGTCATTCCGCCGTTCGAACCTGTTTGAAATACATATGTACCGGTTGCAGGAATTGTCACCTGCAGCCAGATATCATTCTTTAATGTGGTGGGGACGCAGGTCGGTCCCGGAGGTCCGGCAGACTGCGTTGCACATGACGTAGAAAACGATTGTGGTGTGCAGGTGATGGTCGGTGTAGGCAAAGCAATGGCACCGCACGGTTCATCATTTACAAAGCAATTGTCAGAGACACACAATGTAAAAGTTCCTGCCTGTGAAGGATCCGGCGACCAGACCCTGATCCAGTATGTAAATCCCGGTGTCAGTGCAATGTTGCTCACCACAAGCGAGCTTGCTGGACCGGTACATGGAACAGGTTGAGTTCCGAATGCTGCACAACCTGCACCTGCTGTAACATACACGGCCATCCCCGCACTTTGAATCGGTGTTGCACCACTTGGTATAAGTACGACACCGGCAGAGGTTGCAGAGCCAGCAACAAATTTGAACCAGACATCACCGGTTACACCGCTTGTGAACCCGGCGCAGGCAGGAGTGAAGTTGGCAGCGGAATAGGAAGCGCACTCCGTTGTACCCGTTGAATTGGAATGCGCAGAGCAGAGATCATTTACATTGACGGTTCCGAGCGATATGGCAGAGGCGCAATTGTCATTGCCAGGTGCACTTCCGTTCGCTGTTACGTTGATATTAAAAGGAATGGAAGAGCCGGCAGCCAGCACACTGTTATTATCCACCACGATGTAATAAGTAGTGCTTGCATTCAATGTCACTTTATTAATAGTTGCAGAAGTGGAAGAGGATAATGTTCCTGTTGCAGAAGCTACGCAATGTGTAGTGCCTAAATCCGGGCATCCGTCATATAAAAATACACCGGGATATGAATTTGTTCCCGTTGCTGTAACAGCGATTTGTACGCATTGGGCACTGCCGCCCGTAGTATATGAAAACACAAAATCATTTCCTTTGCTCCACTGCGAATGACAAGGAGTGGAAGAGCTGTCGTAATCGTTTATAAACCCGCCTGTATTCAAACCTGTTCTTGAAAAAGGAATAGCGGATATGACAACAGAGCTTGCGCAGTTCACGCCGGAAGGATCAAATACACATAAGTTGAAGTTGCCTGACTGTCCTGCATTCGGCGACCAGATACGAATGTAGTATACGGTACCTGCGGTTGCAGCAATGGTCGATGACAATGGTAATGGAGTTCCCTGGCAATCCAACAGGGCACCTGCGCAGCTTACTGAATAAACAGCAAAACCTGCAGCACTGATTGGATTGGTAGCCCCTGCAGAGAGATTGATTTGTATATTACCTGTTATCTGGCTCGTGAATTTATACCAGACATCACCGCTTACACCGGCAACAAAACCTCCGCAGGAAGGATCGGTGGAACCGACGGATGGAGTAGAACATTCGTTGCTTCCAGTTTTTGTATGGGCTGCGCAGTTTTCCGCAGGATTGATATTTCCGAAATCATATGCAGCCGGAAGTCCCGCACAATCATCATTGGTAGGAACTGTTCCTGTGTTGTAAACATGCAGCACGAATGGAATATTAGGAGACCCCGCCGATGTGCTGTTGTTATCGACAACAAAATAATAAGTGGTGCCGCCGGTAAGCGTCACCTTGTTGATGACGGCAGTATTGCTGACAGTACCCGCGCTTGCAATGCAATGAGTCGCTACATCCGGGCAGGCATCGTAAACAAAAATGCCGGGATAAGAATTTACTCCTGTGCCTGTAATGGATATTGAATCACATTCCGAGACCGAAGGTGTATAAGTAAAGACATAATCATTTCCCTTGTGATAATTCGAAGCACACGGAGTATTCAATTCAGTATAGTCATTCGCTGAACCGCTTGTATTCAAGCTTGAGCTGTTGTATGGAATCCCGCAGATCGGGTTTGCATTTGCACAGGTGGCACCGACTGTAGAAAGATCCTGTACACACACTTTAAATTTTCCAATCACATCTCCATCCGTTGTGATACGGGCGTAATAAGTTTGTGAGATGCATGCATCAAGCCCGGAAAGAGAAGCACCACTGTTGAGTGTTGTACAATTGACGGTAATCAATGAAGCGCAGGTGCCTGTATCGATTTCGACAGATGTTCCTGCCACTGACTGGCACGGTGCAGCAACAGTATTGAAATTGAAAGATGAGATACCGGCAGGTTTGGTAAACTTCACCCAAATATCTTTTTGATCTGTTCCACCGGGAGAGCAACTGATCGGACCGGATGCGCTGATTGTTGCATGCGTATTCGAAAGGGTATCATAGGTGCATACCGTTGAGATATTAGGCAGCACCTTTGCGTTTGCACAATTATCATACGGAGGAGCTGTCCTCGGCGTAAACGAAATCATTCTGAATGCTCCGGAACCGGGGACAATGGAAGTGCTGCAGAAACAATTTTCTCCAAGACTGTCGACGCCTGCTAAACTTACGCTTGTACTCTTCACAGAATAATAATCACCAGCACATGGACCTGTGATTCCGATGGAAGCAGAAGGAGTTGTCGGTGTAATGGCATTTGCAGGATAAATGAAATCTATTTTTTGTGAAGCCGGTGTCAGTCGAATCCAGAAAGTAATATTCGGACCGCCTGGTTGGGACCATTTCATATTAACAAAACGAATCCAAAGAAAAGGCCCGCCTGCGGTTGTTGTATCCCACTTCGCCTGGTAAGCAGTACCTGCAAGCAAATCGTCCCACAACGGTGCGAGGATAGGACCGGCAGTTGTGGCAAGACTGTTATTTTTTAAAGAATATAAACCATTGGTCCAAGGTGTTGAACCGTTTGCAAGATTGGTTAAGCCAATGAATCCGTTTGTAGAAACATAAAACCCCCGGTAAAGTATTCCACCATAGGTAAAGCCATGGTAATGGTTGCCTGCCGGAGATCCTAGCTTTGTATTGGTTGAGTCGAAAACGATGCTCGTTGTATCATTTGCACTGTTCCAATAGGTAAGTCCGGCCTGGGTAGAGGACAAATCAGATACAGCATTGATGGTCGGCAGCGTAAACGATGTCCCGGAGGTATCATAGGAATATGATATTCCCACGCCAGCCTGCGCTGACGCCTTATTTGTAATCGCGACAAGCAAAAATAAAATGCCTGCTACGTAACAGGTAGCTCTTAATTTCATGATGGTTTAAGTAACACTTGGTTAGACTGTTGATGTTATTCCAACGAAGGATGAAAAACACCTTTTCGGTTATCCTGGCTTGGTACACTTCACCCATTTAATAATATTCCTTCAAAGATGCAAAAAATTATTCAAAATCGCAATGAAAAAGTCTATGAAAGGTCGATTGGAGCATGGGTTTGGATGGGTTGGATTAAAAGGAGTTTAGTGAGAAGGGTCGGGACAAAAAAAATGCCCTGCAATCTGCAGGGCATTAAAAACAAATTCGATTTCGCTTTTAGTATTTTAAAAACTTCGCAAGCTTTGAAGCATTCTCGTCATCGCTGTTGATCAGTCTCAGGTAATACACACCCTGAGGAAGATCATAAATCCCGAGATGAATTACATTATAGCCGCTCTTTACTTCATGCTCTGTTTCATTCACAGTTTTACCGAGTATGTCAACGATCCTGATGCGGATGCTTCCGTTGAAGGCCTGGTAGAAATTCACATTCACTTCTGTATTGGCAGGGTTCGGGTAAAGCGTCAGCAGGTCACGGTTGTTACAGTTAACAGCCACAACATCTGAATAAGAGTAGTGTCCGTCAAAGTCAACCTGCTTGAGGCGGTAGTAAAGAATTTCTACACATGGAGGTTCCTTATCAAACAGGTTATAGAATATTGCCTGTGTCGAATTTCCTGCGCCTTCCACGCGACCGATCGGAACAAAATCTTTTGCATTGTCGCTTCGTTCAACAATAAAATAATCGTTGTTGATTTCAGATGCTGTTTCCCATTTGCACATCACGCCTTCCTTTTCAGGGTTGGCAATGAAATAAAGAAGCGTAATCGGGAACGGAGTTTCACCCTGAGTGATTGCATAGAACCGGTTGAATGCAAAAGTTCCTCCTGCATTCATCGAGGTGCGTTGCGCATTCGACGGAGTACTTGTATAAACACATTGACCGTCGAGCTTCCATGAAAGCGAATCATATGGATCAAGTGCAGTGTCAGCAATAGCAGGAGAGAAGTGGCCGCCGGAAACGGCATTGCCATAACTGTTACCGTGCAACGAAAGGTCATATTTTCCTCCCGTGTTCGCAGAAGTTCTTGTAAACATCCAGTAACCGTTGTCCAGCATTTTTGATGTATCATAAAGTGCCCACACACATTCCTGGGGTGCAGTTGGTCCTCCCGGCAAAGCAGGATTTGGTTGTGGCTGCCAGCTTGTGAATTTTCCGGAGAGATAAGGAATCTGTGTCGCGGACTGCCATGTCACATTTGCTGTCTGGTAGAAATTAATAGAATCACCAATCGGGAAATCCATGGATAAAGGTGCAATCACAGAGAACGCCCCGCGATACACTCTTCTTCTGAATGTTCCCTGGACATAGCTGGTAGCGCTTCCCCCGATGAGGGCCGGGCTATTTAATCCGTTATTATAAGATAATGCGACCTCAGGAGGTCCGTTGAAACCGGCCACAATTTTTCCATTGGTCAACGTCAAAGATGAATCCATGTAGATGGAGCTTGTCGCATTGCCCAGTCGGAGACTTCCGCCCGATTTGTTGATGATCACGCGATCGAAATAAGTGGTATCAGCTGCGTTTATAAAATACTGATCTGCCGTACCGTTAAATTCAACAGAGCTGAGTCGTCTTCCGGTGAAAGAATTTTTCCCGTTCGTGTTGGTGAAATTCTTAGCCACCTTCATGTTTTTTCCGTTGATATTGAAGACGCTGGTCGCACCGATGATAGTAAAGTTACCGCTCACCTCGATATCAGAATTCAGAATCACGGGGCCTGAACCGCTTGGCTTGTTGATGACCAGGTTGCCAAATTTATTTGTACCGGTCAAACTTCCGCTGATGGTTTGAGTACCCGTGCCCTTGAAAACAATAACAGAATTTGCTGTTGCCAGGAGGCTTCCGTTCTGTGTAAAGTTTCCGCATACATACAATGTATCTGCACCAATACCCAGCTTGGCATTCAGATCAATCAGGAGATCATTTACATTTTGCGGGTTGGTGGTAATGTTCGGGTTCGACCACGGGGTATTTGGATCATTCAATATATATGCGTTTACCCCGCATGCAGGTATCACACCGCATGGCCCCCAGTTGGCAGCATTTGTCCATACAGTGGTACTGGCATGTTCCCAACGCAAACTGGTAGCTGAATAAGAAATTGGAGATGCACCTGTAAAGTCAATCGAATAACCAACAGGTGTAAAAGAAGAGTTGTTGATCAGCAGCAGGTATTGGTCATTGGCATTTACTGCTATTGGTACACAATATGGATTGGTAGACGCGGTGCCTTCACTGGATGTTGTTCCGGCCGATCCCATTCCAGTAATTCCAGTAACAGGGGAAGTATTGCAGGAAACAATTACCGGCATACCATTCGATGTTCCATGTGCTGAAAGCAAGCTGCACACAGGCGCCATCGTGCCTACAGGAAATGCTGTATTCCCGATTCTCCAGAGTGCCCAGTCGTAATTTGTAGCATTTGAAGTAGGTTGAATATCGAAACGCAATGTTCCTGCTGAAGCAATCTTGAAAGTATACCAGGAAGAATTGCTTTCCCCACTGAATGGGAAGCAACCGTAATTCGGAGAGCTTGGAAGATCACAGATGCTTCCGTACCCGTTATAACCCGGATCTGCCACAGTAATTACCTGGCTGCAAACGGAAGCAGGTATTGAACAATCCTGGACAGGTTGTGCCGGAAGGGGAAGGGTAGCATCGAGTACGATGAGACTGAAGGAGCCGGTCAGATTTTGGTAACCATCAACAACAATAAAATAGGTTGTACCTGCTGTTACAGTAGCTGTAATCTGTGAGGACTTAGGTGTACCGCCGCAGTTCGAGAAATCATCATTGCAATTAGAACCGGCGATCAGTGTCGGTGCTGCACAGGCACCACCATACAATGCAATTTGTGTATTTGATAATGATCCTGTAACGGTTTTAACGATCACTGAATTACTTGGCGCTACAAATGAGAACCAAACTGTATTCAAACCGGCAACAGAAATATTACTCCAGCATGATGGAGTAAATCCATTTGCAGGGAACGCAATCGGTTCGGCAGTATTATTTGTACATGAATTGTTACCATTGTAATAAGTACCGATGTTCATCGGTGTTGCACTGCATGGCTGATCATTCGCCTGGGAACCGGTCGGGCACGGATCAGATGCGCACATTTCAAATGTACCGGCATTGTTTCCTCCCTTGTCCCAGAAACGGATAAAGACAGTGTCTCCCGGTGTCCACGAAAGTGATACATGAGGCATGTTAGCATTCGAACTGTTGTTGTCATCGCATCCTCTCAGGACTAACGTGCTCGCGCAACTGGTTGGTGCCGATGCAGCAGTATACACGGCCATTCCCCCGTCGAGCAAGCTTCCTTGTCGTGAATCAATGTCCATATAACCTGAGGCAGGCATGACTGCTTTGAACCAGACATCCTTGAAAGTAGTTCCCGCACATCCCGGTGCAGGAACACCACCTGTCACAGAAGAACAAAGATTCTGGTAAGGGCCGGAATAGTTACAAACACCGGATCCTACAGGAAGCAGGATGGCTCCGCATATGTTGTCGTTTGAAGGAGGTAAACCTGTCGGGCATGGATTGTCAATACAAATACTCATGGTCCCTGACATCTGGAAGTTAAATGTAAGACGATGCGGGTAAAGACGTATATATAATGTATCGCCTGCCTGTAACCCACCCAAAGAAATGAATGGCATCTGTCCGTTGCCGGCGTAATCGTCGTTGCAGGCAATTTCTGTAAGCGATCCGCAGCCAAGATGATTGGTATTGTAAATAGACATGGCCCAGTCCGTCCATGATCCTGGTTTAGTGTTAAATTCGAGCTGACCGCTTGAAGGAACAATTACCTTGAACCAGATGTCCTTTGTACCTGATACGTTAGGTGCTGCAGGGCTGCAGGTAGATGGCGTTCCCGGTGATGCTGTTGCACCTGCACAGTCATTCGCCGTGCTGGTATAAGAAGGAAGCGCACAACTTCCCGAGATGACAGGGAAAAATGAAGGGACTGAACACGGATCATCGCCCGCCGGAGTTGGAATACCTGTGGCACAATCGCTGAAGACACATATATTAATAAGGCCCCGCTGACCATTTGCGTATGTCCAGATCCGGATATAAATTGTTTCACCCGCAATAAAGCCCGGTGCTGAAAGTCTTGAGTAAAGTCCGAATGTACCGTTACCGTCGTCGTTACAGCTGATGCTGGTAAGCGAACTGCAGGAACCGCGATAGATTTCAATCGTCGGGTCAAATACAAGCGGTGAACCGGAAGCCTGTGAAGTTCTGAATTCGTAAAACCCACTGGCAGGTATCGTCACCTTGTACCACATGTCAATACCAACAGTTCCACAGGCAGAAGTTGCAGGAGGATTGGTGGTGATCGTAGCCGACGCACAGCCATCGTTGACTGTTACATTCTGACATGTTGTACCGATTGGCGTGATCGGGTATAAATCAATCGCACCGCATGGATCATCATTAAAATTACAGCTGTTGGATACGCAGACAGTAAATGTTCCGGCCTGTGCTGCAGTCGGCGACCAGACTCGGACGTAATAAGTAAAACCGCTTGTCAAATTAATACCTGTTGCAGAAACCGAAGTGCTTGGTCCGACACACACTGCAGGAGATACGTTGGCCAAACTGCCCGGGCAGGCACCGCCACCTCCGTTGTAAACGGCGAATGCAAGACTGGAAGCAGGTGTTCCCACACTTCCTGCTGAAACAAGTATGCTTGCTGTAGTTGCTGAGCCCGCTACAAACTTGAACCACACATCCCCGGTAACACCTGCTGTATAGCCGGCACAGGAAGGCGTGAGATTGGCAGCAGTATTAGAAGCACATTCCGTAGTAACAGCAGCACCTGTTGCAGTATGGGTTCCGCATGCATCATTGGAGTTCAGTGTTCCGAGTGCTGTTGCAGCATTGGTGACACCGTTGCAATAGTTATCGTTGGCCGGTGAACTTCCGTTCGATGTAATGCTGATGTTAAACGGAATCGATGAAGGTCCTGATGCGCTGTTGTTATCAACTACAATATAATAGGTAACACCTCCGCTAAGTGCGATCTTGGTAATGGTTGCTGAATTGGATGTTCCGGTTGCGGTGGCAACACAATGTGTGGCAACATCAGGGCATGCATCGTATACGAAAACTCCAGGGAATGAATTGGTACCGGTACCTGTAACTGCAATCTGCACACACACAGGAGATGCCGGTGTGTATTTGAAAACGAAATCAGGTCCGTTGTGGAATGCTGAAGCGCATGGTGTGTTGGCGCTGGTGTAGTCATTTCCAAATCCACTTGTATTCAGTGAGGTTGCAGAATATGGAATCGAAAGAATGGTGGCAGCGTTGGAACAGGTTGCACCTGCAGGGTCAAACACGCACAGGTTAAAGTTTCCAGACTGTGCAGGATTCGGTGACCAGATGCGGATGAAATAATCCACACCTGCAGTTGCAGAGATGGATGAGGTCAGCGTTGTTCCCGTTCCCTGGCAATCGATAATAGAACCTGCGCAGCTGATTGAATAAATCGCCATGCCGGCAGATGTGATCGCACCGGATGAACCGGGAGTTAAATTGATCTGAACAGTTCCTGTAATCTGGCTGGTGAATTTATACCAGACATCACCGCTGATGCCGGCCACAAAGCTGCCGCAGGCAGGAGTTGCCGGGCCCGTAGAAGATGTTGAACATTCATTGCTTCCCGTTTTTGTATGGGCTGCGCAGTTTTCCGCAGGGTTGATATTTCCGAAATCATATGCAGCAGGAATGGATGCGCATTCATCATTGGTTGGAACCGTTCCCGTTGTGTACATGTGAAGCAGGAAAGGAATGGAAGCCGGTCCTGGGTTGTTGTCTACAACAATGTAGTAAGTAGTGCCACCCGTTAGCGTCACCTTGTTGATGACAGCAGTATTGGATACACCGGTAGCACTCGCAATGCAATTCGTGCCACCCGCATCCGGGCAACCGTCATAAACAAATACAGCAGGATTTGAATTGGCTCCTGTGCCGGTGATGGAAATGGAATCACATTCTGAACCTGATGGAGTGTAGGAGAAAACATAATCCAATCCGTTGTGGAATGGAGATGCACAAGGAGTATTTGCGCTGGTGTAATCGTTTCCGAAACCGCTCGTGTTTAAGTTTGAGCTGTTGTAAGGAAGCGAACAGATCGGGTTGGCAGTTGCACAGGTTGCTCCGGGTGCTGATGGATCCTGCACACATATTTTGAATTTTCCGATTGCATCTGCATCACCTGTAATTCGTGCATAGTACGTATGCGCGGAACATGCATCCAAACCGGTAAGAGAAACTGAATTGGTTGCAGAGCATGCAACAGGTGTTCCTAAAGATGCACAAGTTCCTGAATCCACTTCAATGGAAACGCCGGCTAATGCCTGGCAAGGTCCCATGACGGTGTTCACATCGAAAGATGTAACTCCGATTGGTTTTACAAATTTTACCCAAACATCTTTTACATCCGATGCACAGGAGAGAGGGCTACCGGATGTCGTTGCATGAGTCGTTGCAAGAGTATCATATGTACAGCTTGTTGAAACATTCGGAAGCACTTTTGCATTTGCACAGTTGTCATATGGAGGCACAGACCGGGGGGTAAACGAAATCATTCTGAATGCTCCTGAACCGGGGACAATGGAAGTGCTGCAGAAACAATTTTCTCCAAGACTGTCGACGCCCGGTAAACTTACATTTGTACTCTTCACTGAATAATAATCACCTGCACAAGGACCGATGATTCCGATGGATGCCGAAGGAGTCGTTGGTGTGATGGCATTTGCAGGATAAATGAAATCTATTTTTTGCGTAGCCGGTGTCAGTCGTATCCAGAAAGTAATATTCGGACCGCCCGGTTGGGACCATTTCATGTTTACAAAACGAATCCAAAGAAAAGGCCCGCCTGCTGTTGTTGTATCCCATTTCGCCTGGTAAGCAGTACCTGCAAGCAAATCATCCCACAACGGTGCGAGGATAGGACCGGCAGTTGTGGCAAGATTGTTATTTTTTAAAGAGTACAAACCATTGGTCCACGGTGTTGAACCGTTTGCAAGATTGGTTAAGCCAATAAATCCGTTTGTAGAAACATAAAACCCCCTGTAAAGTATTCCGCCATAGGTAAAACCATGGTAATGGTTGCCTGCCGGAGATCCTAACTTTGTGTTGGTTGAGTCGAAAACGATGCTCGTTGTATCATTTGAACTGTTCCAATAGGTAAGTCCGGTTTGGGTAGAGGACAAATCCGAAACAGCATTGATAGTTGGCAGCGTAAATGAAGTTCCGGAGGTATCATAGGAATACGAAATACCTACTCCCCCCTGGGCCGTGGCTTTATTGACAAATGCGGCAACAAAAAATAAAATACTTACTACGAGATGAGTAATTTTTATTCTCATGTGAGATGTGTTAGTTAAGTGTGGTTAGGACGTGATTATGAGACGATTGATTTAAGTTAACAGATTACGAAAAATTCGTGTTCATAGTTGTTGTGTTGGTCCTCGGGTAATTGCATCAAAAATGCTAAAAAAAACCTGTAAAAGCAAGAAACTTTTATAAAAACCTGAAAACTTTGTAAACAGCAATCTTTAATAAGCGAATCTTCCTAAATCGATGCCGAATACCCGAACTAAATGGTGAAAAGGAGGTGTAATATTTTGATGTAAATAGTTCTCAGGAAATGTGTTTTGATTTCTCCAGGACAGCCCTGATGAATTTAACAAACAACGGGTGAGGATTCTCAACTGTGCTTTTGTATTCAGGGTGAAACTGAACACCTACAAACCACGGATGATTTTTGAGCTCGACAATCTCAACGAGGTTGCCTTCCGGGTTGATGCCAGAGGCAATCATCCCCTCATCTTCAAAATCTTTCAGAAATTTATTGTTGAATTCATAACGGTGTCGATGTCGTTCGTTGATTTTTGTTTTCCCGTAAATGCCCGCTGCACGGCTTCCTTTGAGGAGGTTGCATGAATATTCACCGAGACGCATGGTGCCGCCTTTTTTGGTAATCTTTTTTTGCTCTGCCATGATGTCGATGACCGGATGCTTTGTGTTCGGGCTCATTTCAGTGGAGTGTGCATCCTGCCAGCCGAGGACATTGCGGCCGAATTCAATCACGGCGCATTGCATCCCGAGACAAATTCCGAAAAACGGAATGTTGTTTTCTCTTGCATAACGTATCGCGGAAATTTTTCCTTCGATGCCGCGGTCGCCGAAACCGGGCGCAACTAAAATTCCATTCAGCCCGTTCATGCGTGACTGAACATTCTCATTGTCTATTTTTTCAGAGTGTATCCATTCCACTTTCACGCGGCACTCGCTTGCAACACCTGCATGAATGAGTGCTTCGTTGATGGATTTGTATGCATCCTTCAGCTCGATGTATTTTCCTACCAAACCAATGCGAACTTCGTTGACAGGATTTTTCAGCTTGCCGAGAAATATTTTCCATTGCTCCAGCTCGGGTTCATGCTGAAGCGGAAGCTTGAGCTTGTTGAGTACAACTTTATCAAGCTGCTCTTTATACATCAGCAACGGAACATCGTAAATTGTTTCAGCGTCGATGGATTCAATCACGGCGTTTACATTCACGTTGCAGAACAACGCAATCTTTCTCCGGATTTCATTTGTGATCGCATGCTCCGTCCTGCATACCAATATGTCAGGCTGAACACCGAGCTCGAGCAAAGATTTCACAGAGTGCTGAGTTGGTTTTGTTTTCAGCTCACCGGCTGCAGCGAGATAGGGGATGAGCGTGAGGTGAATCACCATGCACGAGCTTCCGTATTCCCATTTCAGCTGTCGCACGGTTTCAACATACGGAAGCGATTCAATATCGCCGACGGTTCCGCCGATTTCAGTGATCACAATTTCAAACTCACCGCTTTCACCAAGCAGCAGCATCCTTCTTTTTATCTCATCGGTAATATGCGGAATGATCTGCACCGTTTTCCCGAGGTAGCTTCCTTCCCGCTCTTTGTTGATGACAGTCTGGTAGATTCTTCCCGTTGTCACATTGTTCGCCTGTGAAGTTGGAACATTTAAAAAGCGTTCGTAATGCCCGAGATCGAGATCTGTTTCTGCCCCGTCATCGGTCACGTAGCATTCCCCATGTTCATATGGGTTGAGTGTTCCGGGATCGACGTTGATATAAGGATCAAATTTCTGGATCGTAACCTTATAACCCCGCGCCTGCAAAAGCTTTGCAAGTGACGCCGAGATAATTCCCTTTCCGAGCGAAGATGTTACACCGCCTGTTACAAAAATATATTTAGCTGCTGCCACCGTGTTGAATTGTTGTGAAGATCTTCCGGGTGTTCACGCGATCTTCGGGTAAAGAAAAATCTGAAAGAAATCAGCAAAAAGATTTTTCGAACACGGGGTGCAAGTATACGGAAATCGATACGACCCGCAAAAAAAAGTTATACGTTATTTGTTGATTGTTATACGATGCGAAGCAATAAACGCCATCAAAGCTTATAACTAATAACTTATAACGTAAAACTATATAATCGTTGTTTTTAATTCACGATACGCTTCTTCAAATTCAGCTATCATCTCCTCCACAATCTCCCTGACAGGTTGAATGTTTTCAATCATCTCCACCGATTGTCCTGCGCACCAGAGACTGTTATAGCTTCCGGGCTTCACTGCTTTTTCCAGCCATTTCATGCCACGAATCTGCACGAGTAATTTGAAATATTTTTTTGTCCGGGGATTTTTGCTCAGCAGCCGCTCCAGCCAGCTTTGATGCATGCCGATCTTTTTTGCAAACGGTGTGTTGATGACCGTGCACGGTGTTCCGCTGATGCGGTCTGTCATCACGATGTCATCCATCCCGGAATTTAAAACAGCCTGTTTGTAATCGCCAGGTATGTCGGCTTCGGTGCTGGCAATGAAACGTGTTCCTGAATAGGCAGCGGATGCACCGGCGGCCAGCACGCTTAGTATGGCACTTCCTTCTGCAATTCCTCCTGCAGCAAGAATATGTTTACCCGGAAAATTTTTTCTAAGCGCTTTGATCAGCAGCATCAACGGGTAAGGACCTGCATGCCCGCCGGCACCCTGTCCGACGGCAACAAAACCGTCACAGCCATGATCAGCAGACTTTTTTGCATGAGTAAGATTCGTCACATCACAAAAAACTTTTGCGCCGTATTTATGAGCTGCCTCTACAAGAACAATCGGGTTTCCAAGCGAGCTGATGTAAACGGGAACTTTATTTTCGACGCAGACAGCAAGATGTTTTTCAAACAGCACATTTGTCTTTTGCACAATTAAATTCACGCCGTAATTTCCCGGTCTTCCCTGCTGTGAAAGAAGATGTGCATTCAGATTTTTTAAAACCATGTCAAGGTCTTTCTCCTTCCTGTAGTTCAAAGAAGGGAAGCATCCCAGGATACCGGCGCTCATCGCCTCTTTCAACATGGCTTCATTGCTGACAAGAAACATAGGTGCCATGACGAGGGGAAAGCGGATGTTCAGCAGCCTGGTCAGATCATTTTGTACAATCATAAAACTGTCAAAGCTAAAAAAAGTAACAGGCTCTGTTGAAATGTAAAAAATAAAAAAAGCAAGAAAGAGTTTCTGCCTTTGTAAAAATCATCTATTTTGTGCGACACAACAACAAGAAGATTGATACATTGATGATTGGATCATTGGCGATTGCAACATTGACGATTGTCGGTCAACCAATCGTCAATGAGCAAATGAAAAAATCGTCAATCAAAAAATGATCACCCGCATTTTCGACATACCTGAGGAGCAGCTGAAAAATTATCCCAAGCGGGATGCGTTATCAGGAAAAGAGCAGGGAGCATGGAAGTCGTACAGCACTGAAGAGTTTGTCCGTACTGTGAATGACATCAGCTTTGGCTTGCTTGCATTGGGTCTCAAAAAAGATGACAAGGCTGCTTTGATTTGCAACAACCGGCCTGAATGGAACTTTCTTGATTTCGGCATGCTGCAAGTAGGCGTTGTAAATGTTCCCGTTTACCTGACCCTGAGTGAAAGTGAATTCAAATTTATCCTTGGCGATTCAGGAGTGAAATATGTTTTTGTTTCTGATGCTATCCTGTACAGGAAAATTCAGAACATCAGGAAAGATTTACCTTCTCTTGTCGAAATCTATACTGTCGATCGCGTCGATGGCACAAAGCACTGGAGCGAGATCACTGCGCTTGGAGCAGCAAACCGCGATGAACAGCGACTCACGCAGATAAAAAAAGAAATTAAACCCGGCGACCTGGCAACCATTCTCTATACTTCAGGAACAACAGGAAATCCGAAGGGAGTCATGCTTTCACACAATAACATCATCAGTAATGTGCTTGCCACGCAGCACCTGCTTCCGTTTGATCACCGGGGGAAAACGCTGAGCTTTCTTCCTCTTTGTCATTCGTATGAACGAATGCTGACGTACTTATATATGTACCAGGGAGTTTCAGTTTACTATGCTGAAAGCCTCGACAAGCTGATGGAACACTTCAAGGAATTACACCCGGATGGATTTTCGACCGTTCCCCGGCTGCTTGAAAAAGTGTACGACAGGATCGTAGAGAAAGGAAAAGAATTGACAGGCATCAAGAAAAAACTTTTTTTCTGGGCGCTTGACCTGGGACTCAGGTATGAATTAAATGGTGCAAATGGCTGGTGGTACGAAGCCCGGTTAAAAATTGCGAATAAGCTGATCTTCAGCAAATGGAGAGAAGCACTTGGAGGTTCGGTGAAAGTAATTGTTTCCGGAGGTGCTGCGCTGCAGCCTCGTCTTGCGCGGGTTTTCTGGGCAGCGAAGCTGCATGTCCTTGAAGGATACGGACTGACAGAAACATCTCCTGTAATCGCCGTAAATAATTTTGAACCCAACAGCGTTATGTTCGGAACGGTGGGCCCGGTCATCAAAGAAGTAACAGTGAAAATTGCGGAAGACGGAGAGATCTTATGCAAAGGTCCCAATGTGATGTTGGGTTATTTCAAAAGGCCTGACCTCACCGCGGAGGTCATCGATAAGGAAGGATATTTTCATACAGGTGACATCGGCACGCTCGTCGACAACCGTTTTTTAAAAATCACCGATCGTAAAAAAGAAATTTTTAAAACCTCGGGAGGCAAATACATTGCACCGCAGGCGCTTGAAAATAAGCTGAAGGAATCGCTGTTCATCGAACAGGTGATGGTGATCGGCGAGAACCAGAAATTCCCGGCTGCGCTTATCGTTCCTTCTTTTCCTTTCCTGAAAAAATACTGTGCTGAAAAAGGAATCACCTACACAACGGATGAGGCGATGATCGGTACTTCAGAAATACTCGATCGCATCCGGAAAGAAGTTTCGGATTTCAACAAAGACTTCGGTCAGACAGAGCGGATCAAAAAATTTGAGATCCTTCCGAAAGAATGGACCGTTGACAGCGGTGAATTGACTCCGACGCTGAAGTTGAAGAGGAAGATTATTATGGAGAAATATAAAGGGTTGGTAGAAAAGATATATGGTGAATAGTACATGTTATAAGTTAAAAGTTACATGTTATACGAGGGCTGTTAAACAAGGATGGTACTCTCTATATAACAGGTAACCAATAGCGTATAACTTTTTTAAAAAAATGAAGCGAACAATCAATCAAATCGCCGTGCTCGGCAGCGGAATTATGGGTAGCAGGATTGCCTGCCACTTTGCGAACATCGGCGTGAAGGTGCTCTTGCTCGACATTGTTCCGAAAGAACTTTCTGACGACGATAAGAAAAAAAAATGGACTGCTGATTCGCCCGCTTTCAAAAACAGGATTGTGAACGACGCTTTGCAGAGCACCATCAAATCATCTCCTTCGCCACTGTATAAAAAATCTTTTGCTTCACTTATCAAGACAGGGAATTTTTCTGATGACATGAATCAAATCGCTTCCTGTGATTGGGTGATTGAAGTCGTCGTTGAAAATCTTGACATCAAGAAAAAAGTTTTTGAGCAGGTTGAAAAATTCAGAACGGCCGGAACCCTCATTACCAGTAACACTTCCGGGATCCCCATTCACCTGATGACGGAAGGCAGGAGCGAAGATTTTCAAAAACATTTCTGCGGTACGCACTTTTTTAACCCGCCGCGTTACCTGCGTCTTCTTGAAATTATTCCGACACAGAAAACTGACCCGGAAGTCACAGACTTTTTATTGAGCTACGGTGATCTCCATCTCGGCAAAACAACAGTGTTGTGTAAGGATACTCCTGCTTTCATTGCCAACCGAGTCGGGATTTTTTCCATCATGTCGCTGTTTCACCTCGTTGAAAAAACAGGTTTAACGGTGGATGAAGTCGATAAGCTGACAGGTCCGCTGTTGGGTAGGCCGAAGTCAGCAACCTTCAGAACATGCGATGTGGTGGGGTTGGATACGCTTGTAAAAGTTGCGAACGATTTATACGGGCGTTGTAAAAACGATGAAGCAAAAGAAGTTTTTAAACTGCCCGCATTTGTTCAGAAGATGATCGACAACAACTGGCTGGGTGATAAAACCAAACAGGGCTTCTACAAGAAAACAAAAAACGCAGAAGGAAAAACCGAAATACTCACGCTCGATTTAAAAACGTTTGAATACAAGTCAAAGACAAAATCAAAATTTGCGACGCTCGACCAGGCCAAAAATGCTGAACAGCTCGGTGACAGGATAAAAATATTATTTAATGGAACGGATCGTGCAGGCGAATTCTACCGCGATTCTTTCTGCAGTCTTTTTCAATACATCACGAACCGCATTCCTGAAATCTCCGACGAGTTGTATAAAATAGATGACGCGATTTGCGCCGGCTTCGGCTGGGAAACAGGTCCGTTCGAAATGTGGGACGCTCTTGGAGTGGCTGATACATTGAAGATAATGGAGCAGAAAAATGCAAAACCTGCTCAATGGGTATACGACATGCTTGCAAAAGGATGTAAAACATTTTACAGCATCCGTGAAAACAGGAAAGTGTATTATGATATCGCCTCATCAGCATACAGGAATAAGCAGGGAAGCGAAAGCCTGGTTTTCCTGGATGCGCGGAGAGATAAAACAGTATGGAAAAATTCCGGCAGCAGCGTGATCGATATCGGCGACGGCATCCTCAACCTGGAATTTCATACGAAGATGAATACGATCGGGGGAGAAATCTTCCAGGGTTTTAACAAAGCCATCGAGCTTGCTGAAAAAGATTTCCGCGGACTTGTGATTGCCAACGAAGGACAAAATTTTTCCGCCGGCGCCAACCTCGCCATGATTTTTATGTTTGCCAGCGAGCAGGAGTATGATGAAATAGATCTTGCTGTCCGCGCATTCCAGGGAATGAATATGCGCATTCGTTATTCCGGTATTCCTGTGATTGTTGCGCCGCATGCATTGTCGCTCGGCGGTGGATGCGAGATGACGCTTCATGCTGATAAGGTAATCGCAGCTGCCGAAACGTACATCGGCCTTGTGGAATTCGGCGTAGGTCTGATTCCGGGCGGTGGTGGCACAAAAGAATTTACGCTTCGTGCTTCAGATGAATTTTCTCCGGGGAACATCGACGAACAGGTGCTTCGCGAATATTTTCTCACCATTGCCATGGCAAAAGTTTCGACATCCGCGCACGAAGCATTTGATCTGAAAATTCTGAAAGAAGGCCGCGATGAAGTGAGCATCAATCCATCACGTGTCATTACTGAAGCAAAAGAAGCCGCCATCGTGCTATCGGAGAACGGTTACAACCGTCCAGCGGAAAGAAAAGATATTAAAGTACTTGGTAAAAGCGCGTTGGGAATGATTTATGCCGGGACCAATGCCATGCTTTCCGGAAATTTTATTTCAGCACACGACCAGCTTATCTCTCAGAAGCTTGGATACGTGATGTGTGGAGGGGATTTATCTTCTGCTACGCTCGTCTCTGAGCAATACCTCCTCGACCTCGAAAGGGAAGCATTTTTGTCGTTGTGCGGGGAGCGAAAAACGCTTGAACGCATTCAAAGCATCTTAACGTCAGGGAAACCATTAAGAAATTAACTTTGCAACATCATCGGATCAAACTATGAACAATCATCGGATCAGAAAATTACTGTTTGTCATTCTCTCCATCGTGCCGTTTTTCTCTTCCGGACAGGAATCAGAAGAGAAGCCGCAATTTGCACCAGGCAAAGAAAAACACCGGAATAAAACGGATGGCCTTGGACGCAAACAGGGAACATGGATGTTCTTCAATACATTCGGAGAAAAGCTTTCTGAAATTGATTTTGTGAATGATCAGAAAGAAGGAATGGAGAAAAAATATTACGGCTACGACCGCGTACGCGAGGAACAGGAGTTTTTAGGAGGGATCAAAGAAGGCCAGTACACTAAATATTTCTTTTCCGGCCAGGTGCAAATGGAAGGGCAATACAAGGAGGGTAAGAAAGACGGAAAGTGGACGAAATATTTTGAAGACGGATCCGTTCGATCGGAAGGCAGTTATTCCTTGGGAAAAAAAGAAGGAATCTGGAAGACATACAACAGGAAAGGAAATGTCATCAGCCAGTCGACTTATAAAGGCGGTATGGATGTGGACGTGATGGAAGCCAACAAGAAAAAAGAGGACGCGAAAAAGGCAGATGCCAAAAAGAAGGAAGATCTGAAAAAGGGTCCTGTTCCTGCGGGTGGTATTCCTGCAGCAAAAGATACCACGAAGGCAAAGAAAAAGTAGTTATTCCTGGCAGTGAGTGTTGCTTCTCTTTTCCAGTTACTTAAACCGGGGGCGACAAGTCTGTAAACAATAAACAAGTAAACCGTAAACATTTTATTATGAATGCCTATATCATTGCCGGCTTCCGTTCCGCAGTGGGAAAAGCTCCCAAAGGAAAATTCCGTTTTATGCGGCCAGATGATCTTGCCGTTGAAGTAGTGAAACACCTCGTTGCTTCTGTTCCGCAGCTCGACAAAGAATTAATTGAAGATGTGATTGCGGGGAATGCAACTCCTGAAGCAGAACAGGGATTGAATATCGGTCGGATGATTTCGCTGATGGGACTTGATACAGTTAAAGTTCCCGGTATGACAGTCAATCGCTATTGCGCTTCCGGTCTTGAAACCATTGCTATCGCAGCAGCAAAAATCCATGCAGGGATGGCGGATTGTATTATTGCCGGCGGTGTGGAAAGCATGTCACCGATTCCTTTTGGCGGATGGAAAATTGTTCCGAACTATAAAATTGTTCAGTCGCATGCTGATTATTACTGGGGCATGGGACTTACTGCCGAAGCTGTAGCTAGAGATTATAAAGTTTCCAGGGAAGACCAGGATAAATTCGGTTATGAATCCAATATCAAGGCGGCACGTGCAGTGGCCGAAGGTAAATTCAGTGATGAAATTGTTCCGGTAAATGTTTCGGAAACATACCTGGATGAAAACGAAAAAAAGAAAACCCGTGAATACGTAGTTGACACGGATGAAGGTCCGCGTGCTGATACGACACTTGAAAAGATGGCCACTTTGAAACCTGTGTTCGATGCGAAAGGAACTGTAACCGCAGGTAATTCTTCCCAAACCAGCGACGGAGCTGCTTTTGTAATGGTGGTAAGCGAAAAAATGCTGAAACAGCTCAACGTAAAACCCATTGCGCGTTTTGTGGATTATGCCGTTGCCGGCGTTGAACCCCGCGTGATGGGTATCGGCCCGGTGGAAGCGATTCCCAAAGTGCTCAGACATGCAGGGATGAAGCAGGATAATTTACAGCTCATTGAATTGAATGAAGCATTTGCGTCGCAATCACTGGCAGTGATCAGGACGCTCGGCCTGAATCCGGAAATTGTAAATGTAAACGGTGGCGCCATAGCACTCGGGCATCCTCTTGGTTGCAGCGGTGCCAAATTATCCGTCCAGCTTTTTAGCGAGATGAAAAGAAGAAAATTAAAATACGGAATGGTGACGATGTGCGTTGGAACGGGACAGGGAGCAGCTGGGATTTTTGAGATGCTTTGAGTTATAGATTATTCGCTCTTTTTCTTTTTTGAAATCCGAAAAAAAATGCCGCAGATTTACAGATTAAGTCTGTGTTTTTCATTTCATTTAAATCTATTAATCTGCGGCTAAAAAATTTATTTATTGATCGAAAAGGCAAAAATAAATCCTACATGTAATAGTCAGATCAAAATAGAAGTAACTTTATAAGTTGAATAGAGTACCCACTCAATACTCAATACTCAATACTCAATACTCAATACTCAATACTCAATACTCGTCTCATGTCCACAACCACCCAATCCCATCTCACCAAAGGCGGCGAGTTCCTGATCAAGGAAACACTCGCTGACGATGTTTTTATTCCTGAAGAATGGACGGAAGAGCAATTGATGATTGCCCAGACATGCGTTGATTTTCTTGAACAGGAAGTGTATCCAAAGCTTGATCAAATCGATGCGCAGGAAGAAGGTTTGATGCAATCGTTGCTCGACAAAGCAGGACAGTTGGGGCTACTCGGTGTTTCAGTGCCGGAAGAATTCGGAGGTTTTGGAAAAGATTTTACGACAGGAATGCTCGTGACTGAATCGCTCGGTGCAGGTCATTCTTTTTCTGTTGCAATGGCAGCACATACGGGAATCGGCACGCTGCCGATTTTATATTATGGTAATGCTGCGCAAAAGAAAAAATACATTCCGAAACTGGCAACCGGTGAATGGAAATCATGCTATTGCCTCACAGAGCCCGGAGCAGGGTCGGATGCAAATTCGGGAAAGACGAAAGCAATGCTTTCACCCGATGGAAAACATTACATCATCAACGGGCAGAAGATGTGGATCACCAACGGTGGTTTTGCAGATGTGCTCGTTGTGTTTGCAAAGATCGATGACGATGAAAACCTCAGCGCATTTATTGTCGAAAAAAGTTTTGGCGGGATCACCCTGAACCCTGAAGAACATAAAATGGGTATCAAAGGCAGCTCAACACGACAGATCTTTTTCAATGACTGCAAAGTGCCTGTAGAAAATTTATTGAGCGAAAGACAAAACGGTTTTAAGATTGCCGTGAACATTCTCAACCTCGGAAGAATAAAACTTGCGGGTGCAGCAATCGGAGGATCCAAACATATCTGCACGCAATCAATAAAGTATGCAAACGAACGCCAGCAGTTCGGGCGGCCGATTTCAAAATACGGAGCCATCCGTCACAAGCTGGCTGAACAGGCCACGCGCATCTTTGCCTGTGAAAGCGCCATCTTCCGCTGCAGCCAGAACATCGAAGATGCAACGAAGAACCTGATCGCTTCCGGCATGGAAGAAGGCAAAGCCAAATTAAAAGGTGTGGAACAGTTTGCCGTAGAAGCCGCCATCCTGAAAGTATACGGGAGCGAAGCGCTTGACTTTGCAGCAGACGAAGGCGTACAGATCTATGGCGGCATGGGTTACAGCGCTGATGCACCGATGGAACGTGCTTACCGTGACTCACGCATCAACAGGATTTTTGAAGGCACGAATGAAATCAACAGGATGCTTACAGTGGACATGATGCTGCGTCGTGCGATGAAAGGTGAGCTGGACCTGCTTGGTCCGGCAACAGCCGTCGCCAACGAACTTTTGCAGATTCCTGATTTTACCAATGGCGAGGATAAATTATTTACAGCAGAAAAAAAATACATAGCGAATTTCAAAAAGGCAGTTTTGCTTGTTGCCGGGGCTGCGGTTCAGAAGCTTATGATGCAGCTTGCAAAAGAGCAGGAAGTGCTGATGAATATTGCCGACATGATCATCGATGTGTACATCGGCGAGTCACTGCAATTGCGCGTTGAAAAAATGGTGGGCATGAAAAACGAGGAGTGGTATTCTCAACAGGTGGATATGATGCGGTTGTGGCTGAATGATGCCGCCGACCGCATCAACAAGGCCGGTAAAGATGCCATCAATTCGTTTGCAGAAGGCGATGACCAGCGTATGCTGCTGATGGGATTGAAGCGATTTACGAAGGTGTCACCGCTGAATGTGAAGGAAACGCGGAGGAGGATTGCTGCTAAGCTGATTACGGAAAATAGGTACTGTTTTTAGCATTTGGTATCGAGTATTGAGAATAGAGTATTGAGTACCACATTGAATTCGAATATTTGAGTAAAATTTCCAGTCACGCTAAAAACCTTAATTCCAGAATCTAAATACTCAATAGTCAATACTATATACTTAATACTCTATACTCAATACCATTTCCTATCTTTACCCCAATGAATCCCCGCTTCAAAAATACCATCGCACTTCTGCTATCAGTAGCCATACTGGTTAGCTCGAATGGTATTGTGCTGGCGGCGCATACCTGTTTTTCAAAAGCCGAAACAAAAGTTTCATTGTTCAAAGCAACCGGCTGTTGTTCGACAGAAAAATTAAATGACCTTAACGAGCACCATGCTGACGGGTGTCATGACAGCATCGGCCCGAAAAAATGTTGCCAGCTTTCGCTTTCGTTTCACAAGGTGGATGTGAGTTCAACTGTTTTAAAGCTGAACAATTTTCACCATCAACTGCCTTCTTCCGCTTTTTCATTTTTTTCTTTCCGGGGATCAGAGAAATCTTCCCGGGCATTTTTTCATAACAAGCTGCCGCCAAGCAATTCCGGCCGCATTCTCCTCACAAAAATTTCCCTTTTACAGATCTGATTTTTTCTTTTTCAGCTGATGTTTTCAGCTGGATATTCCTTTTTTCTTTCTTGTTATTTTATAACCAGGTCTCATATGTATCATCAAAAAATATTTATTGTAATCAGTGCATGCATTCTATCTTCTTCCTCTATTGCACAAACCCTTTCGGGAAGCGTGGCGGAGTGGGATGAAAGCATGAAGATGGAAATGCCAGTTGCCGGTGCGAATGTGTATTGGATGCACACTACTACCGGCACATCGACTGACGCAAACGGAAATTTTAAAATCGCTCTTCCTGATGCATTGCCGGCTTCAATGGTCGTCAGCTTTGTCGGCTATGCAAACGACACGCTTCAAATTACGGGACCTTCATTTCAAAAAGTAGTATTGAAGAAATCGGTAGACCTGAAAGAGGTGGAAGTTTCTGTTCATGAGAACTCGACGAAGATTTCTACTCTGAACCCCATCAACACCGAACATGTAACGGAAAAGGAGCTGCTGAAAGCTGCATGCTGCAATCTCTCGGAGAGCTTTGAAACCAACCCGACGGTCAACGTCGCTTACAAAGATGCAGTTACAGGAGCAAAGGAAATTCAAATGCTGGGGCTGGCAGGAATTTATTCGCAGCTGCTCACAGAAAACATTCCAAACATGCGCGGCATTGCAGGTATTTACGGTCTGACATTTATACCCGGTCCCTGGATGGATGGTATCCAGATCACCAAAGGCTCGGGTAGCGTGCTGAACGGTTACGAGTCGACAACCGGTCAGATCAACATCGAGTTTAAAAAACCGGACAATAAAAAAATCCCGAGGTTTCATCTCAACCTGTTCGGTGAAGAAAACGGGAACATGGAAATCAATACACTTTACCGTCATGTGCTCAATGACAAATGGAGCACAACATTGATGGCGCATGGTAATTATTTGAACCGTGAAAACGACGGGAACAACGATGGGTTTTATGATGTCCCGAAAAACCGGCAGGTCAACCTCTACAACCGCTGGCAGTATCACAGCGGGGAAAAATTAGAATCACAAATCGGGATTAAATATTTATATGATGAACGGAAAGGCGGGCAGATCAATCCCGATCCCGTCGATCAATCACTTTATAAAACAATTATCACTAACCAGCGTGCTGAAATATTCGGCAAGCTCGGTTTTGTGTTTCCTGAAAAGCCGGCACAAAGCATCGGCAATATTTTCCAGGCTACCATTCATGATCTTCGTTCTGTGATCGGTTCAAAGTCGTACAATGCGACTGAAAAAGATTTTTACTACGAAGGCATTTACCAGAACATCATCGGTGACCCGGCACACGAATACAAAACAGGAGTTTCATTTTTGTATGACCGGCTCGATGATCAATACAAAACAAATAAATCGACACATGAACAAATTGTTCCGGGTGTGTTTGTCGAGTACACGTATTCCTATCTTGAAAAATTCAAATTGATTATGGGTGTGCGCGAGGATTATCACAAAGGAAGTGAGTGGGTTTTTATTCCGCGTCTTCACGGCAAATATAATTTTACAAATGATTTCATTTTTCGTTTCAGCGCAGGAAAAAGTTATCGCGTGCCGTATGCAATTGCGGATAATATCTCGGTGCTGGCCAGCTCTAAACAGCTGATGTTCAATGAAGCTATCCGGCCCGAGCAGGCATGGAATTACGGTGTGAACTTTACAAAACGTTGGGAGATTGATCACCGCGAAGGAAGCCTGAGCCTGGATGCTTATCGTACAGATTTTCTCAACCAGCTGGTCGTAGACCAGTATAGCGATGCTTCGTTGATCCAGTTTTACAACCTGTCAGGTGAATCCTTCAGCAACAGCATCCAGGCTACTTTCAACCAGGACATTGCTGACAATCTCGGTTTTCGTCTTGCTTACAAGATTGATGATGTGCAGACAACTTACCAGGGAGTGCTTTCCCGGAAACCATTGGTGGCAAAAAACAGGGCATTACTTAACCTGTTTTTCGCCACTTCAAATGAGCATTGGAAATTTGATTACACCATTGTTTGGGAAGGAAAGAAGAAGCTCGCGAATACTGTGATGAATCATGAGCATACCGAATCTATGACTGAATCGCCTGATTTTTTTGTTATGCATTTCCAGGTCACAAAAAAATTCAAGAGGTTTGAATTGTACGGCGGAAGTGAAAATTTACTTAATTACTGCCAGATGAACCCGATCATCAGCCCGCAAAGCCCGTTCAGCAGCAGATTTGATGCAACCCAGGTGTGGGGACCGATCGAGGGAAGAAGAATTTATTTAGGTTTACGGTTCGGAATACAATAATAAAATGACCGCAGATTTACAGGTTTTAATCTTCTATTTTCAAATTCTAATCTGTTAATCCGCGGCTAACATTATCTTAAAACAAAATTTGGTCGTTGTCAAAAGAAAACTTCAAAAATGAAAACCATAAAATTTATTTCCATCGTCATCCTGTCAATTTTTATTTCAGGGAATTTGTCAGCGCAGATGAGCACCGTTCGGATTAAAACTTCTGCGATGTGCGATCAATGCAAGGACAAGATTGAAAATGATCTGTCGTTTGAGAAAGGAGTGAAGTCAGGTAATCTTGATCTGAAAACAAAAGTCGTGACGGTTGTTTACAACCCGCAAAAAACGGATGAGCAAAAAATCCGGGAAGCAATTACAAAAATGGGTTATGATGCTGATTCATTGCTGGCCGATGAGAAAGCATACAAGCGATTGCCGGCTTGTTGTAAGAAGGATGCGATGAAGAATTAGCAGAAGGATAGCTGTAATGACGGGTGCCAACAAACGAATTAGTAATCGATATTAAAATAGCTCGTGTCAACATTTCCGGGAGTGACGTCGTGTTGATATGAGGCACTTACAATTCCTGTACAGGGTGAATTGAGGTATGTAGTCCAGGAAACTGTCGTAGGCCTGTAGGAAGGTACGATCTCATACCTATAGTAATAAGTTGTTAAACTCGCGCTGTCAACGTGAATATTTCCGTTCACTGGTAAGTAATTTGAGCTAAAATGGAAATTAAAACTATATGATTCAGTTGTGCATGCAGGCTGAGTTATTCTCCGGATTTTTAGTTCTAATACAGATAACTTTTCTAATTTGATATCAATGAATGCGAGGGAGTGTGGGGAGGGTAGTCCATATAAACCGGTGCGATAACCGGGCGATAAAAAATCTAGCTCATAGGAATTGTCATAGTTTGAGGTACCATAAAATTGATAGGCAATTTCTCCGGAGTTGTTTGTTGTTCCAACAAATGTGGAATCGGGAACGCGTTGAAGGTAATGACTCAGGTAAAACACCTTACATCCCGGAATTGGCTGGTTTGTATAGCCATCTGTAACGATGAAAGCATAAAAACTGGAGGGAGTATTACTGTCTTGTTTTTTACATGAAAATAAAAAAACAGAGCAAACAAAAAGCAACAGGCCAGATCTTATCATTATGAGAAATTAATTAGTGAATGTATATAACGATAAACTCTCCTTTTAATTTTTGATGATTTTCAAAATAACGGCAATATCAATTTTGATCGTATGCCTTACTTTTCAAATACTCTTTCTCCGTTAATATAAGTTGCGATCACCTTTGTACCCGGAATATCTTTTTCTTCCACCTTCATTATATCGCGATCGAGGATAACAAAATCAGCAAGCTTTCCTTTTTCAATGCTGCCTTTTTCATTTTCTTCGAAGTTAGAATACGCAGCAAGAATCGTCATCGCACGTAATGCGTCCTTCCGCTCAATTTTATTTTCCGGTTGAAAACCGTTTGATGGAAAATCTTTTAAATCTTTCCTTGCTATCGCTGCATAAAAAGTATAGATGGGATTTATTTTCTCCACCGGGAAGTCAGTCCCGAAAGCAATCATCCCGTTGTTGGCTTTCATCAAATCATTGTATGCATAAGCAGTTTTTATTCTTTCTTTTCCGAGCCGGTCTTCTACCCAGTACATATCGGATGTAGCATGAGTGGGTTGAACAGATGGAATAATATTGTTTTCACCAAAGAGATGAAGGTCTGCCGGGTTAACAACCTGGCAATGTTCGATCCTCCAACGTTTGTTATTTTTTCCTTTCAGCTCATCAGAAAATATGTGCAGCATCAGCCGGTTTGTCGAATCACCGATCGCATGCACGCAAAGCTGGAAGCCATGCTCATTCATTTCCTTTGCGGTTTCTTCAAAATATTTTTTGTCGAACAGCAGGAAACCTCTATGACCGGCCTGGTCTGAATAAGGTTCAAGCAGGCAGGCACCGCGGGAGCCAAGCGCTCCGTCGGCATAAACTTTGAAAGAACGGACATTCAGCCGATCCGTCTTTACAGGTCCTGATTTGAAATAATAATTTTTGTTTTCTTCATTGGCGGAGATCATCGCATACACACGCATCTTCAGCTTCCCGCTTTTTTGCATGTCCATGATCATCTCGATCGAATCACGGCCGAGGCCGGCATCATCCACAGTTGTCAACCCGACTTCAAAACAATTTTTTTGTGCACGCAAAAGACATTCTTCATTCACCTGTTTTGGAAAAGGAGGGATGTGCTGTTTCACAAGATCAACAGCATTGTCAACCAGGATGCCGGTGAGCTTTCCGTTTTTTGTGATCACCTCTCCGCCATTCACTTTTGTTGATGCTGTAACGTGTGCTTCGTTCAACGCTGCTTCATTACACAGGACAGCATGACCATCCACACGCATCAGGAAAACAGGAATATCCGGAAACAGAGCATCTAACTTTTCCTTCGACGGAAATTCTTTTGTCTCCCAGTCATTCTGATCCCATCCTCTTCCAAGCAGCCAGCTGAATGTATTTGTTTTGGAAAATTCTTTCAGCCGGTCGATTATTTCGTCAAAAGATTTTGTTCCGTATAAGTCAGCTTTCATAAGATCGCTTGCGTACCCGAAGAAATGACAATGCGCATCGATGAGACCGGGTAAAACTGTTTTTCCTGCGAGGTCTTTTTTTTCAACGGCGTCGAATTTATCCTGCAAATCTTTTGTGCTGCCGACACCGATTATCTTTCCGTCTTTGACAGCAATGGCTTCCGTTACGGTGAACGATGAATCAACCGTGTAAACCTTGCCGTTGTAAAGAAGGAGGTCTGCCTTTTTTTTCATGGAGCAGGAAGAAATAGAAACAGTTAGAAGAATGCAAAGTGTTTTCCTTGAATATCTGTACATATTTGAAAGTTGTAATTTGGATCTGGCTATCAACTATAATAAATTACTGTGACTATTCTAATGGAGCTCCTTCGTGTTCTTTGTGAAATCCTTTGTGTGCTTTGTGGTAAATTTTTTAAACCACAAAGGACACAAAGGATTTCACAAAGGTCAAAAAGAGGTGTCGCTTATATTTACCATTTCATAGAATGTTAATCATTTTTATGACGAATTTCTTGCTACTTTAGCTTGCAAATTAAGCAGAGTATTGGCTTAAGCAAAAAAATAATTACTAACCCGCGTAATCTCTTCTACATGAAAAAAACTCTACTCACTACCTTCCTGCTTCTCTTTATTGCTTTGACTTCTTTCTCCCAGGTTGATCTCCAGCTTGGATTGATTGCATCCTACCCCTTCAACGGAAATGCAAATGATGACAGCGGGAACAACCTGAACGGTACCGTTTCAGGAGCATCTCTCGCCACAGACCGCTTCGGGCAGACGAACAGCGCGTATACTTTCGGCGGCGGATACATTTCTGTTCCATCCAATTCGATGTTCAACACAGGCGATGAAATAAGTGTCAGCGCCTGGGTAAAACTAAACAATGCCGCGACCAATCAAAAGGTGGTGGGCAGATGTGACCTTTCTTTCAACAGCGGTTTTATTCTTGCCGTTCAAAGCGGACTCATCTACGGCGAAATCTGGAACAGCATGGGAACGCATTACCAGATGAATACATATGGAACCGTTGCCTCCGCGCAGTGGGTTCACCTGGTTCTCACGTATGCAAACTCACTGTACTTTACTGCCTATGTAAACGGAATTGCCGTCGACAGCGTGCCTGTTGCTGCATACCAAATGGGCAGCAACACCGATAACCTTGTCATCGGAATTGCACCATGGAATCTTCTCAACTTTCCTGTATCAGGCCAGATCGATGATGTAAGGATTTACAACCGCCAGATTAATCCTGCCGAAGTCCAGGCGCTCTTTAATTTGCCTGTTGGGATTCATTCAGCAGAGAAATCAGGAGTGCTTCGTGTATTTCCGAATCCTTCTGCCAGCGGAGAATTTAACCTGGCATCGCCTGAACGCATTCAATCCATTCAAGTCGTAAATGCCCTGGGAGCTTTGGTGTATAGCAAGGATGCAATCAATGATAATTTATTTACACTTGAGATGTCTATGCTCGACAAGGGAATTTATTTTGTGAGTGTTGAAACTGCAAGTGGAATTACAAGAAGAGAAATTGTGATTAACTAAAAAATATTTGCCGCAGATTAACAGATTTAAATAGAATAAAATCATAATTTATAATCTGTAAATCTGCGGCTAAAAAATCTTTAAACAATGCTGACCGCTGAAATTGATACTCTGAAATATCCCGTTGGAAAATTCAATCCGCCGAATGAATTCTCTCCGGCGCTTATTGCCCAGTGGATCCAAACCATTGAGGAGCTGCCAAAGAAATTAAGAACGGTTGTAAGCGGACTGGATGATACAAAGCTGGATACACCATACCGTGAAGGCGGCTGGACGATCAGGCAGGTGGTTCATCACCTCGCCGACAGTCACCTGAACTGCTACATTCGTTTTCGCTGGACGATGACGGAAGATTCGCCGGTCATCAAAACGTATAACCAGGATCGGTGGTCAGAGTTGGATGATGCAAAACATGCCCCGGTCGAAGTCTCCCTTTCGTTGCTTGATGCCTTGCATAAACGTTGGTTGTTGTTTGTCCGTTCTCTATCCGGGCAGGATCTGGAAAGAAAATTTCACAATCCTGAATCGAAAAAAGATTATGACCTGAGAACAATTCTCGCTTTATACGCCTGGCATTCGAATCATCATTTGGCGCATATCACTTCGCTGCTGAAAAGAAAAGGCTGGAGCTCATAGCCTGCTGTAATGGACGAAGGAGAAAAAGAAGATTTCGATTTCAAAAAACCATCTCTCGTTTTGTTTATCATCATCATCGTTATTCTTGTGATGACGCTGGTGGTGGAGTGGATGTTTAGTTTTTTCAGAGCGCGTATGTGAGAAGGGAAGCGGCAGGAGGCAGGTTGCGATGCTTGAGCAGTGACAGTTAGATCCTATAGATGTAGAAGAAAGAGAAACAGGATGCAGCGGCAGGAGGCAGTCGGCACTAAGCAGTCGGCAGGAGGCAGGTTGCATTGTTTCGAGAGTGAGATAAAGAATTTTTAGATGAGCGTTGATGACAGAACTGTTCAAAGCCAACTCCATCATTTATAGGTTCCACACTGCCTCCTGCTTACTGCCTCCTGCCTGCTTTTTTTCTTCGATTCTTTTCGATCTAAGTATCACTGCTCAAGCATCGCAACCTGCCTCCTGCCACTGCCTCCTGCTGCTTCCTTTCTTAACAACAATTAACTTTTAATATCCCGGCACAGACAACAATTTTCCCTCAGAAACGTTATGTATCTTTGTAGTTCAAAATCAATTTTACGCTAATGTCAAGATTCAAAAACTTTATCAAGAGGAAAAAGAAAACAGTTATTGTCGCGTCGATCGTCTTTACATCGCTTCTGACCTATAGCTTTGTCGATGACTACTATTTTGAAGTATCAAAAAATCTCGACATTTTCACTACTCTTTTCCGTGACGTAAACATGTATTATGTCGACAGCATCCAGCCGGGATCGCTTATGAAATCCGGTATCGACGGCATGCTGAAAAACCTCGATCCTTACACCGTTTATATTCCCGAGTCAGATATTGAAGATTACAAGATGACTCACATCTCAGCCGAATATGGCGGGATCGGTGCTCTTGTGCACCAGCGCGATGGCACCATCCAGATCAGCGAATTATATGAAGGGTTTCCTGCTCAAAAGGCAGACATCAAGGTCGGTGATATTATCCTTTCCGTGAATGGAGTTTCGACAAAAAATAAAAAAGTCGACGATGTTACAGAATACATGAAAGGACAAAAAGGGACGACTGTAAAAATTGTCCTACAACGGGAAGGAGAACCAAAACCTCTCGAGAAAACAATTGTCCGTGACGAGATTAAATTCAAAAATGTTCCTTTCTATGGAATGGTGAACGATAACACCGGTTACATCAAGCTGAACCAGTTTTTGGAAGATGCTGCTGAGCAGGTGAAGGAAGGGTTGGTTGAATTGAAGAAAGATCCGAAGATGAAATACATGATCCTGGATCTTCGCGGTAACGGTGGCGGACTCTTGCGTGAAGCCGTTGAGATCGTCAACCTGTTCGTTGACAAAGGACAGAAAATTGTGAACCAGAAAGGAAAAATCCGCGAGATGAACATCGAGTACCTCGCCAGCAAAACAGCCATAGACGCCCAGGTGCCGCTCGTAGTACTGGTAGATCGTGGTTCCGCCTCGGCTTCGGAAATTGTGACCGGCGCCATGCAGGAGCTGGATCGCGGTGTCATCGTCGGCCAGCGTACATTTGGAAAGGGGCTTGTTCAGCAAACCTATAATCTTTCTTATAACACCTTGCTGAAGGTGACGATTGCAAAATATTATACACCAAGCGGTCGTTGCATCCAGGCACTTGACTATACACATCGTAATGCCGACGGAAGCGTGGATCATGTTCCCGATTCCCTGATGCATGAATACAAAACAAAAGGCGGAAGATCGGTCTATGATGGCAGCGGTATTTATCCTGACTTATACACTGACAGGAGAACATTCAGCAATGTTTCGCAGGCGCTTGTTTCAAATTATCTCGTGTTCGACTATGCAACGAAGTATGTACGCGAGCATCCTTCAATTCCACCTGCAAAAGATTTTAAAATGTCGGAGACGGAGTACAATGATTTCGTCAGCTTTTTATCAGGCAAGAAATACGATTATAAAAACCAGAGTGAAAAACGTCTTGAACAGCTGAGGACATCAGCAGAAAAAGAAAAATATTTTTCGATGATGGAATCTGAATACAACACCCTGAAGAAAAAGATGGAAGACTCCAAGAAACAGGATTTGCTAAGTCACCACGATGAGATCAAGGAGATACTTGAAAATGAAATCTCTTCCCGTTATTACTACCAGAAGGGCAGGCTGGAAGCTGATTTTAAATATGATACAGATCTGAAAAAAGCGCTTGAAACGCTGAATGATCAGCCGCTTTATTCATCCATTCTTTCCGGCCAGGGAAAATATAAAGTGATCGGCAAGCCCGGCGGCGACATGGAAGCCAAAGCAATTAAGGATAAAAGTAACGAGGACGAAAATTAATTCCTCAAGTACTTATTTAACCCGACCCGGCTCGCAAGGCCGGGTTTTTTTGTGGTACTAATTACGAATAACTACTAATGTACGAATGCTGCATAGCTAATTTGAACATACCTCACAGATTCAAGATCAGTCCTATTCGTATATTCGTAGTTATTCGTAATTCGGTACGTTTTTGCTCAAAACTATTTTTAAGATAAATTTGCCCTTCATCTCATTTAAAATTTAAAATTTATAATTCATAATTTCATTTATGGGTCGCGTATTCGAAAAACGTAAGCACAAAATGTTTGCCCGCTTTGACAAGATGGCAAAGACATTTACCAAGATAGGGAAGGAGATCGCTATCGCCGTCAAGCAGGGTGGTCCCGATCCGGATGCCAACCCGCGGTTGCGAACAGCCATTCAAAACGGGCGCGGCGCCAACATGCCGAAGGACAGAATTGAAGGCGCCATCAAACGCGCATCTGAAAAAGGCTCCGGCAATTTTGATGAAGTAGTGTACGAAGGATACGGTCCTCATGCTGTTGCCATCGTTGTTGAAACCGCTACAGACAACCCGACGCGAACGGTTGCCAACATCAGGATGCATTTTACGCGTGGTAACGGAGCCGTCGGGAAGACAGGTTCGCTCGATTTTCTTTTTGACCGCAAAGGGGTTTTCAGGATTGCAAAGGAAAACGTAAATCCCGAAGAGCTGGAGCTGGAGCTCATTGATTTCGGTCTCGATATGCTTGAAGTGGATGAAGAAGAAATTGTGATTTACACCACCTTCACCGACTTCGGAAAAATGCAGAAGGCTTTGGAAGAAAAAAATATCTCTGTAAAAAAAGCATCACTCGAACGCATTCCCAATTCATTCGTGGAACTCACCGAGCAGCAACAGGATGAAGTTTTGAAGTTAGTGGACACGCTGGAAGAGGACGATGACGTGCAGGCGGTGTACCATAATTTAAAATAGGTTATACGTTATTGGTTATATATTATACGAACGTGAAGCAACTGTATCCCGGCCGCGCTGTCGTATAACTGATAACGAATAACCTATAACTTTTTTTCTTCCTGCTGCTTAAAAATATACGTCGTATTCGCCTGCGCTAACGGTGTCACCACAATATCGTTCAGCACCACATGCGGCGGTCGGGTTGCGGCGAAGTAGGCAATGTCTGCAATGTCATCTGCGGTAAGAGGTGTATAGCCATCGTATACTTTTTTTGCCCTGGCTTCGTCACCGTGATATCTCGTTAGTGAAAATTCTGTTTCTGCTGCACCCGGACTGATCTGTGTTACCCTGATCCTGTTTTGCAAAAGATCGATACGCATGCTTTTTGTAATCGCATCGACGGCAAACTTCGTGGCACAATAAATATTTCCCTTGAGATATGCTTCTTTGCCTGCGATGCTTCCGAGATTGATGATGTGCCCGGATTTATTTTCAATCATAAATGGAATGACAGCACGTGATACATACAGCAGTCCTTTGATGTTGGTATCGATCATCACTTCCCAGTCGTCGACGTTTCCATCCTGGATGAGTGAAAGTCCTGAGGCAAGACCTGCGTTGTTCACCAGCACATCTATTTTTTTCCAGTCATGCGGAATGTCGTTGATGGACTGTTCCACTGTTTTACGTTTGGTGACATCAAAATCCAGCGACAACACCTTTACATTGAATTGTGACGTGATATCATCTTCAATTTTTTTAAGCCGGTCTTTTCTTCTCCCGGTGATGATGATGTTCCAGCCTCTCTCGGCAAACTTGTAAGCAATTGCTTTTCCAAAACCAGCCGTCGCGCCGGTAATCAATATTATTTTTCCATTCATAGTGAACTTGTAAATATACGTTGGATATTAATTGGCTAATTGGCTAATTGGCTAATCGGCAAATTAGCTAATTAGCCAATTTGCTGTCAATTATTTCACTACCAGTTTTATCTCAAAATCCGAAATCGTAATCAACCTCTCTTTAAACAGTCCGCCGATTGTTTTCTTAAATGCCTTCTTGCTGATCTTCAGCTCACGGTAAATATCTTCAGGATTGCTTTTGTCGCCGAGCGCAAGTGTTCCTTTATTTTTTTGAAGATGCTGCAGGATGATGTGTTTCGTATCTTCTATGTGCACATATCCCTGCTGCTGGAGACTCAGGTCAATTTTTCCATCGTCACGAACCTGTTTTACGTAGCCGCGTTTCAAATCACCGGGCTGCAGGTTTTCAAAAACTTCGTTCTGAAAAATCAATCCTTCGTACCGGTTGTTGATGATGGCTTTGAAACCGAGATCGGTTTTTTCTGCGATGAGCAGCTGAACTTCTTCGCCGTTTTCCAGTTCCGGAACTTCATCGTCGATGAATTGTCCCCATTTGGTGGTGGCTGCAATCCGGCCTGAGCGGTCGTCGATAAAAATATGCACCAGGTATTTTTTTCCTGTTTCCATTTCCGAGCGCTGCTCTGCATAGGAAACAAAAATATCTTTCGGGATACCCCAGTCTAGAAATGCGCCGTGCTCGTTGACATCTTTTACCGTGAGAAAGGCAAAGTCGCCGACGCTTGCAAAAGGTTTTTGTGTAGTGGCGACGGGACGGTTTTCATTGTCGAGGTAAATAAACACATCGAGGGTGTCGTCGATCTTTATTCCGTTGGGAACATATTTGGAAGGCAGCAACACATTGTCTCTTCCGTCGCTTAAAAAAAGTCCGATGGAGGAGGAGCTTTTAACTTTCAGCTCGTTGTATTTACCTATCTCTAACAATCAGAAAAAAATTTACCACTAAGACACGAAGGGCACGAAGAAGCACTAAGCTTAGTGTGCCTTAGTGCAATTCGTGTCTCAGTGGTCATCTTATTTTATCAGCTCCAATTCCTTGTACATCGTCTCGCGCAAAGCATGTATGCTCTCATCGGTGATATACTCATCATAGCTCATCCGCTTATCGATTATCCCTGACGGCGTCAATTCAATGATCCTGTTCGCCACCGTCTCGGTAAATGCATGATCATGAGAAGTGAAAAGCGCAACGTGCTTCCAGTCTTTCAATGCATTGTTGAAAGCCGTGATCGTTTCGAGATCGAGGTGATTCGTCGGCTCGTCGAGTATCAAACAATTCCCGTTTGCCAGCATCATACGCGACACCATGCAACGTACCTTTTCACCACCGCTCAGCACATTCGATTTCTTCAGCACTTCTTCGCCGCTAAACAGCATCTTGCCGAGGAAGCCGCGGATATCCGTTTCGTCTTTGTCTTTTGAAAATTGACGCAGCCAGTCGATGAGGTTGTCATCGCCTGTAAAATATTTTGAGTTGTCGTTGGGAAGATAAGAACGCGTGATCGTGCTTCCCCATTTGAACGTTCCTGTATCCGGTGTTTCATGCCCGACAAGGATTTCAAAAAATGAAGTGATGGCGCCATGGTCTCTTGAAAGTATGGCAACCTTATCTCCTTTGGTAAGTGTGAAATGAATGTCGTTGAAATACGGTGTTCCATCCGGCGCCGATTTCGAAAGTCCTTCCACGTGCAGGATCTGGTCGCCGCAATCGCGTTCCGGTTTGAAGATGATGCCAGGGTATTTCCGCGTCGATGGCTGGATGTCATCTATCACTAACTTCTCCAATAATTTTTTGCGGCTCGTAGCCTGTCTCGACTTCGAAGCATTCGCCGAAAAACGTTCCACGAATTCCTGGAGCTCTTTGCGTTTGTCTTCTGTCTTTTTATTCTGATCCGAACGCTGGCGCAATGCGAGCTGGCTGCTTTCATACCAGAAAGTATAGTTACCTGTATAGAGTGTGATCTTTCCGAAATCGATGTCGGCTACGTGCGTGCACACAGCATCGAGGAAGTGCCTGTCATGGGACACGACGATCACTGTATTCTGAAAATCGGCGAGAAAATTTTCCAGCCATGTTATAGTCTCTACATCGAGATCGTTGGTTGGCTCATCGAGCAAAAGTATTTCCGGGTTACCGAACAGCGCCTGTGCCAGCAGCACGCGCACTTTTTCTTTTCCGTTCAGCTCGCCCATGAGCTTGTGGTGGTATTCTTCCGGAACGCCGAGACCGCTCAGCATGTTGGCTGCATCGCTTTCCGCATTCCATCCTTCCATTTCAGCAAATAATGTTTCGAGCTCACCTGCTTTCGCGCCGTCTTCATCTGAAAAATCCGGTTTGGCATACAACGCATCTTTTTCCTGCATCACCTTCCACAGCTTTTTGTTTCCCATCATCACCGTTTGGAGGACCTGGAAACTATCAAAGGCAAAGTGATCCTGGCTGAGCACGCTCATGCGCTCGCCGGGTGTCATAAAAACTTCCCCTGTATTCGGATCGAGCTCACCCGAAAGCATTTTTAAAAAGGTGGATTTGCCGGCGCCGTTGGCACCGATCACACCGTAGCAATTGCCGGGAGTAAACTTCAGGTTGACTTCTTCAAACAACACCCGCTTCCCGTATCGCAGGGAAAGATTCGAAACTGATAACATTTAATGGAATTTTTTGGAGTGGCGAAGATAATCCAAAAAAACGGATTTTCAGCTATAAGGGTTTGATCAGTAATACTTAAGAGTGATGCGATAAATCCCCCCCTCTCTGGGCGTAGAGTGAAGCGAAAGCCTGTGCGTTCGGCTCTACGCCCGCTCTGCGCCCTTTCCGAATCCAGGCACAACTTCCGCACAAAAATCTTTTCAGGACATCAAATGCAAATTCAGCACTTCTACGTTCACCGGACTCTTCATCCCGGCATAATCCCTCCAGCGAAGGTGTGAGCAGGCGGTTGATTTTTCGGGCGTAGAGGCAGCCGCACAAATCAGCGCTTCACTCTACGCCCTGCGTACGGGAGTAAGGCATCCGTATGAGTCGCGCTTTACTCTACGCCCAGCGTACCAGATTCTACAACCGCATCCTATAAATAATTCCTAAAGTTTTCTAAAAAAAGAAAAGCTCAGAAAATTCTCTGAGCCTTCCGTGTTCACGTCCTGAAAAACTTTAATTCAATAAATACTTATTCTCATTCAAACTTTCCAAAAACACTTTGTACTTTCTTGTAGCCAACTTATATAACCTCTTGGCATTTCTGAACCTTTCAATAGCCAGAGCGGCATCCTCGGGGTGCATGGAATCCAATTCTTTTTCAGCCTGTAAATAAAGCCTCGTTTTTTCCTGCGCTTCATCACGCAACCTGTTCTCCAGGTTTTTAATAAAGCTTGTAGCTGTCGTGCTCATCTGGATCTTATTTTGATGGCAAATGTAGATGCCCAATATTTCCGAAGCATTAATTGAAGTTTAAGGTTGCGCCAACGAAATACGAATCTGTACGATAAGACGAACCCGGTCCAATTCGTATTTTCTTACAGATTCGTATTTCGTTGAAATCATAGTTTATTGGTTTATGATAATTTTCTTTGCAACAACTTGAAAAAATAAAATTTAAATTTGTTCTGCTAAACACCACCAACATGAAAAAAAGACTTTTACTCTTCGGAGCACTGGCAACCTTAGCATCTGCATTCGCAGCCTCAGCACAAAATGTTCCATCCTATATGGACACAACCGGTCTCATCGGCTGGTGGCCGTTTACCGGGAATGCCGATGATGAAAGCGGTAACAATAACAACGGCACCAATAACGGCGCAGCGCTTACCACCGACCGTTTTGGAAATGCGAATAGTGCGTACCTGTTTGACGGAACAAGCTCTTACATTTCGATACCAAGCTCTGCAACATTAGAAAGTCCGACAAGAGGTTTGACCATGTCGGCATGGATTTACCTGAACGGTTTAAGTTTGGTTGGCCAGTCATATGGACCGATCCTGACTAAGAGCAACAGCAGCGCCAATGCTTTTATGTATCGCTTTGATATTGATATTAACGGCGGCGGTTATTTTGCCGGTACCAATAACTGGACTCAGAATGTAGGCACCGGCTATACCTTTTTATTGAATCAATGGTATCTTGTATCAGCGGTGCTCGACAGCGATACAACATTTTTGTACCTCGATGATACGCTGGTGGCGACGGTTCCATTTACGACAAACATTTCTCTCAATTCGCTGCCGCTTGAAATCGGCCGCGACGTACCTGGCATCACCGAAATATTTAATGGTAAGATTGATGACATCGCTATCTGGAAACGAGCGCTAAGTCACCAGGAAATAACAGATATTTATACCAGCGTAGATGTCGGAATAAAGAAACCGGGGATAAAAAAACCATTGGTCATTTACCCGAACCCTGCAACTGACAGGTTAAATGTTTTGGTAAATGAGAAACTGGCCGGATCAGGTTATGTCATCACCGATCAATCGGGCAGAACTGTATTGAAAGGGAAGTTGAAGTCAGACTATACGATGATTGCCATAGATAATTTAGCAACAGGCATTTATATGCTGAGTATTGGTGCGGATTCGAGACAGGCTTTCAACGTTTTAAGGAATTAAAAAACGAACAATCACTTTCTTTTCGACCGTTACTAAAACCTGGCGGCTCTATCGTTGATTGTTTAACACTTTAGTATGATGTGTACAAGTATCCTTTGACACAGGCATTTTTCTGCGGTTTTTATCTTTTTTTTGTAGCAAAACCAATGACATGATGCAGTGACTTGGTTAGAAAATTTAAGATGTTCAAAGAAGGCACGAAAAGAGAACTCACAGAGGAGTCGCTCGAAAAAAGTATCAAGGAAGCTTCCGATTATAAATATGCACTGGAGCAATCGTGCATTGTAGCCGTCACCGATCAGAAGGGTACCATCACATATGCAAACGATAACTTTTGCAAGATCTCGAAATACAGCCGCGAAGAATTAATCGGCAAAGATCATCGCATCATTAATTCCGGTTATCATCCAAAAGAATTCATCCGGGATTTATGGACCACCATTGCCAACGGAAAAATCTGGCGTGGCGAATTACGGAACAAAGCAAAAGACGGAACTATTTATTGGGTGGACACTACCATTGTTCCGTTCCTCGATAAGGCCGGGAAGCCATACCAGTACGTGGCGATCCGCGCCGATATTACCGAACGTAAAAAACTGGAAGAACAACAGGAGTTATTTGCGTCGATTGTCAATTCATCGGATGACGCCATCCTCAGCAAAACGCTTGACGGAATAGTAACCAGCTGGAACCACGGCGCGGAAAAAGTTTTTGGATATTCAGCAGAAGAAATCATCGGCAAGTCCATCTCTCTTCTTATACCTCCGGATCTCCGGGACGAAGAAAAGAACATCATTGACCGTATCCGCAAAGGCGAATTCGTCAGCCACTACGAAACGAAGCGGATCAGGAAGGACGGCGAGCCGATTGATGTGTCGCTTACTATCTCCCCGGTAAAAGACGCATTCGGAAATATTACCGGGGCTTCCAAAATATCACGCAACATCACTGAACGGAAGAGGTCGGAAGAAAAAATCATCAAGGCGAACCGCCTGTATTCATTTATCAGTCACATCAATCAAAGCATCGTTCATATAAAAGATGAGATGGAGCTTTTGAATGTCGCATGCAACATTGCTGTTGACATAGGGCAATTTAAAACGGTATGGATAGGACTTGTTGATGATAATGGCTTGCTGAATATGGTGAGCCTGCGTGGCGATCCCGCCATGGTAAAGGAAGTTCAGAAATATTCCGGCATGGACTACAGTACACCGGCACTACGCAATACCACTACAGGCGTTGTGCTGGGCACAGGCAAATACCTGGTTAAAAACGATGTGCAGAATGACCCTGTCATGAGTTCGTTTAAAGAAATATTTGTGCAGCATGGAATAAAGGCGACTGTTTCGTTTCCTCTTCAAAAATTTGGAAAAGTGGTTGGTGTGTTTGGTTTTCATTCTTCAAAAGAAAATTTTTTCGATGAAGAGGAGATCCAGCTATTGGAGGAAGCGGCGAGTGATATTTCCTTTGCAATGGAGAATTTTGAAAAGGAAAAACATCACCGCCAGGCAGAGGCAATGGTAACAAAAAATGAGATGAGACTGAACGAAGCGCAGGCCATCTCCCACATCGGGAACTGGGAAATTGATTTTACGGATAATTCCCAGACCTGGTCGGATGAGTTGTATTCTATTTATGGCATCAGGAAAGAAGATGTGCAGCCATCAACGGAATTGTTTTTATCATTCATGCATCCTGATGATGTGGAGTTTGCACAAAGAGAAGTGCAAAAGGTTTTTGAAACCTCGACGCCCGCCGCTTTCAATTTCCGTTTCATTCGGAAGAACGGCATGGTGAGACACGGCCATTCCGAGGCGAGGTTTGAATTTGACAGAAACAAAAAGCCGGTACGTCTCTATGGAATTGTCCAGGATATAACGGAAAGAAAACTTGCAGAGGAAGAGCGGGAAAAAATGATTTCTGATATGGTTCAACGCAACCGCGACCTCGAGCAGTTTGCATTTATCATTTCACACAACCTGCGTGCACCCACTGCGAACATTATTGGCTTTACTGAAAACTTAAGAGACGGAACACTATCACCTGAAGAGCAAAAGGAATTCCTGCTAGGTCTCTCCATGTCTGTTTCCCGGCTGGATACAGTTATCAAAGACATGAATACCATTCTCCAGGTGAAACGCGAGGTGAATGAAAAAAAAGAGCTGGTTTGTTTTTCAAAGATGGTCAACGATATATTTATCAGTATCGGAAACCTGATTGACAAGCATCGCGTGCAGGTAAAAACAGATTTTGCAGAAGTAGATGAAATCTATTCACTCAAAGCTTACATGCATAGCATCTTTTACAACCTCATCAGCAACAGCATTAAATACTGCAAGCCCGATGAGGCGCCCGTTATCGAAATCATAAGCCGGAAGGAGAATGGAAAAACAGTGCTTTACTTTAAAGACAACGGGCTTGGGATTGACATGAAGACGAAGAGCGATAAAGTTTTCGGACTCTACAAACGCTTTCATTCTCACGTGGAAGGCAAAGGCATGGGTTTGTTCATGGTAAAGACCCAGGTGGAATCGCTTGGTGGTAAAATTACGATTGACAGCGAGCTTAATAAGGGAACAGAATTTAAAATTGAATTTGAAAATTAGATGACAATAACGCAAAGGAGGTTTTTAATCGTTGACGATGACCCGCAGAATAATATCCTGTCGAGGATGGCTTTGAGAAGGTCGTTGGGTGAAGTGGAAGTGGACGATTTTATCATTCCTGAAAAAGGATTGGAATATATTGAGTCGGAATTTTCAGGCGGCACTGAAGGCGAAAAAATTGTACTCTTCCTCGATATTAATATGACGACGATGTCAGGATGGGAATTTCTGGCTAAGTTCGAAGCAATGGAAGAGAGGATCAAAAAACAATTTGAAATTTATATTCTTTCTTCTTCCGTGGATCCGCGCGATTACCAAAAGGCAAAAGAAAATCCGCTCATCATCGATTTTATAGAAAAGCCGCTCGGAAAGACAACCCTGTTGAGGATGTTTGGTTGAGAGATGTTTCCTGCATCTCTTATAAATTTTAATACTATTGTCTAAATAAACGATCCAATGAAAATTGTACGAGTAACCTACACTACCAAACCCGAATATATCGCGCAAAACCAGGCCAACATAAAAACCGTAATGTCTGATTTGCAAAAAATAAATAACCCCGGTATCAACTACAATTGTTGTTTGAGTCCTGACGGAAAAACATTCACTCACACTGCGTTTTTCAAATCGGATGAAGAACAAAAAATACTTTTTGATTTGCAGTCTTTTAAAACTTTCCAGGAGCAGCTGAAGGCGAGCGGGCCTGAAACGCCACCGAAACAGGAAGTGTTGACTTTAGTAGGCTCATCCACTGATATTTTAAAATCATAAGCAACAAACCAAATGACAAATCAATTCATCATAAAAATGATTCTTGATGCATGGTATGCAAAAGTAAAAGAGGCCGATGCACTTTTTGAAAAAATCAGTGACGAACAAATGCAAAATGAAATTGCTCCCGGCCGTAACAGGGGAATTTATTTGCTTGGGCATCTTACCGCGGTTAATGACAGAATGCTGCCCTTGCTGGGTTTAGGAGACCTTATGCATCCTGCTTTAGGAGATACATTTATAAGCAACCCTGACAAAGCTCAAACTCAAACTTTCGCGGTGAAAGATATACGGCAGTACTGGAAAGATATCAATTCAAAATTAACGGCTCAGCTGAACAAAGTTCAACCCGAGGAATGGTTTCAAAGACACAATTCTGTTTCTGCAGAAGATTTCGCTAAAGAACCACACAGGAACAAGCTGAATATTATGATCAGCCGCACCAATCACCTATCCTATCATTTGGGACAGCTTGCATTGCTAAAAAATTAAATCAATGGGAAACGAAATGAGCCTGCTTGAGTGACGACTATTTGTAACGTCAACATGCTCAAGGTGAAAACCAAAAACTCCCCGGCGCTGGTGTTTAACCTGACCGGTTTACTGGTGCTTTTCGAATACTTTTTTGGAAAATATTTTCCCGATGAAAACACCTATGAAAAAAAGAAAGCCTGGAAGCCGCTGCTTATTTCTGTTTTGATTATAATTCCTTTTCTACTCGCACTCATTTATGGAGGCGATCCGGAATGATGTAGATTTGAAGACTGTTTTTTTACGGCGCTTTTTTTAAATCATTGAATTGCCTTTCCAGCACATTGGGATCCTAAGCTTAGAATTCCACGTGGACAAGTTGTCGCG